>Ga0256914_1002470_pt1 | contig 15363 bp, 15 predicted proteins | sample HulkmetaG_FD_191571 | JGI IMG/M metagenome (GOLD analysis project Ga0256914, IMG submission 191571) | Hydrothermal chimney microbial communities from Main Endeavour vent field at the Juan de Fuca Ridge, Pacific Ocean - Hulk | ecosystem: Environmental > Aquatic > Marine > Hydrothermal vents ... | reverse complement strand
GTTTTTCAAAAATAAACTCATAAATCTCATCAACATACCATTTGTTATAAAGTAATTTATGCAACAGAGGAAAACTTTTAGAAAGTTTTTCTGGTAATTCTCTATTTTTAAGATAAAATAGATAAGCTACATAGATACCAGCAAGACCTACAATTACAGCTATTATCATTAAAAGATATTCTAAGCTATGTGAAACTGGATGAAAAAGATTCTCAGTTTCAAAACCAGCAAGACCAGTTAATGTAAATGATGGTTCAAGAAAATGCTCTATTAAATTAGAGCCACCTAAAATTTTAGGTACTCCTATGTAACCACCAATTACTGATAATATAGCAAGTATAATCATGGGAACTGTCATACTTGATGGTGATTCATGAATATGTTTGGCAACTTCAGGTTCAACTCTACTTTCACCAAAAAATGTCATAAATAAAACTCTGAACATATAAAAAGATGTTAAACCAGCAGTAATTGTGCCTAATGCCCAGAGAAAATAATGGCCTGAGGCAAAAGTTTTACCAAGAATCTCATCTTTACTGAAAAATCCTGATAAACCTGGAATTCCAGAAATAGCAAGACAGGCGATTAAAAATGTCCAGTATGTTATTGGTATTTTATTTTTTAATCCTCCCATTTTTCTCATATCTTGCTCTCCTGAAAGAGCATGAATTACACTACCTGCACCAAGGAAGAGTAATGCTTTAAAAAATGAATGTGTAACTATATGAAATACACCTGCTGAAAAAGCTGCCACACCAACACCTAAAAACATGTATCCTAATTGGGATATAGTTGAATAAGCAATAACTTTTTTAATATCGTATTGAGCAAGTGCCATAGTAGCTGCAAAAAAAGATGTAACTCCACCAACAATTGCAACAATTTCAAGAGCTAAATGTCCATGCATGTAAAGTGGTGCACACCTTGCAACCATATACACACCTGCTGTAACCATTGTAGCAGCGTGAATCAATGCTGATACAGGAGTAGGACCTGCCATAGCATCAGGTAACCAAACATATAATGGAATCTGAGCTGACTTTCCTGTGGCACCAACAAAAAGTAATATTCCTACTAAGGAAGCTGTTGCAACAGGAATAAATTTAGCATGTGAAAGAACTGTATAAAAATTTAATGAATAAACATTTGTATATTTGCCAACTGCAAAGAAAAGTAGAAACATTCCAAGAACAAAACCAAAATCACCAACTCTGTTAAACACGAAAGCTTTTTTTCCTGCACTTGCAAATTCTTTATTTTCAAACCAGAAACCAATTAATAGGTATGAACAAACACCAACCCCTTCCCATCCAAGAAACATTAGTACAAAATTATTTGCAAGTATTAGGTTAATCATTGAAAACATAAATAGATTTAAATATGTAAAATATCTGTAATATCTACCCTCGTCATGATACATATATCCAATAGAGTATACATGAATTAAAAAGCCAACACCTGTAACAAATAAACTCATTGTAATTGATAAAGGATCCACAAGGTATCCTATATTCACTGAGAGGTTACCTGCTGTAAACCAGTTGTAAACAATTATTTCAAAATGCCTGTGATCAGGAGGCAATGTTAATAATTCCCTGAAAATCATCCAAACAACAAGGAATGCTAAGCCAACAGCAGAACATGCAATCCAATGAATAATACTTTTGTGTAATTTTTCCAATTTCCAGCCGAGAATCCCATTAATGAGAACACCTATTAATGGAAAAAAAGGAACAAGCCATACATATTTAATCATCCCTTACTCCTTTACCATTTAAGAATATTTAATTTATCAAGATTAACGTTACCTTTATTTTTAAATAAAAGATAAAATAGAGCCAATCCAACACCAGCTTCTGCTGCTGCTATTGCAAGCACAAAAAGCACAAGCATTAATCCATCTATTGATTTTAAGAAATGAGAAAATCCAATTAATGCAAGGTTAGCTGAATTAAACATTAATTCTATGCACATAAATACAACTATTGCATTCCTTCTTACAATAACCCCTATTGCTCCAATAGAAAATAGGAATACTGATAAAAAAGTTACTATAACATGACTGTGCATCTATACTCTCCTTAATTTTTTTTCTCTTTTTTTGCCAAAACAACAGCACCTGCTATTGCCGCAAGTAAAAGTATTGAAGTAACTTCAAATGGAAATACATATTTTGAGAATAACTGATAAGCTATATATTTTACTGAACCAAATTTTTCAGGAATATGTTGCCAAGCAAGACCTTCCCAACCAGTTAAATGACCTGCGCCTATTTTTACTGCTTCTATAAAAAATATAACTACAAATGCAATACCAACTATTTGAAACAATCTTAATTTATATTTACGTTTAATTTCATCTTCAATAGCAGTTAACATAATCATATATATAATAAGCATCATAATTGCACCTGCGTATACAATAACCTGTATTGCAGCAATAAAATCAAAACCTAAAATTAGATATATCACAGCAGTGGAAAAAAGAGTTGAAACCATCCACAAAGCACTATGAACTGGGTTTTTAGCACAAACAACCATTATACCTGAACCCATTGCAAATACAACTGCCATGAAAAAAATTATAACAGGAATCATTATCTCAGCTAACATTTCTTACTCCTTATTTTCCTTGATAAATATATTTCTCTGGATTAAGTAAATCTTCTTTATTTAATTTAAATTCTTCCCTCGAGTATCCAACAAAATCATAAACATTGCTATATTCAATAGCATCTTTTGGACAAGCTTCAACACAGTATCCGCAGAAAATACATCTCAGTTCGTCAATTTCAAATTCTGCTGGATATCTTGTACCATCCTCCCTCTCTGCTGTAACTATTTTAATAGCTTTAGGAGGGCAAACAGCAGCACATAATCCACAACCAACACATTTATATTCACCATTTTCATGTTTTAATAATCTGTGAATACCTCGCCATCTCTTTGATATTTCCCTTCTTTCTGTGGGATACTGTATTGTAACTGGCTCTGAACAAAACATTTTAAATGTGTAACGTAACCCTTTAAGCAATGGTGTTATAATACCTGGCTTTCTTAAATTATCTCTAATATCTTCAATAGAATAATAACCCTTTTTCATCTTTTACCTTCCTCTTTTTAATTTAGAAAAGATAAAACAATAGCTGTAACAACAAGGTTTGCCAATGCCAATGGCATTAAAACCTTCCAACCTAATTTCAAAATTTGATCTATTCTTAATCTTGGATAAGTAGCTCTCTCCCATACAAAGAAATACATTAGTGCTATTGATTTAATTAAAAACCAGATTGGCCCTGGTAAAAATGGACCATGCCACCCACCTAAAAATAGAGTTGTTATAATTGCACTAATTGTGAAAAGGTGACAATATTCAGCCATAAAAAACATTGAAAATTTCATACTACTGTATTCAACATTGAAACCACATGCAAGCTCTGACTCAGTTTCTGGCATATCAAAAGGAGTCCTGTTAATTTCAGCAAGTGCACATATAATTGCTAAAACAAATGCAACTGGCTGTTTTACAATATTCCAAAGCCCTGTTTGAGCTTCAACAATACCGGAGAAACTTAAAGTACCACTAACAAGAACTACTGCAATTATAGTTAAAGCAAAGGGAAGCTCATAACTTATCATTAAAGCAGATGCCCTTAATGCACCAACAAGGCTGTATTTATTGTATGATGCATATCCACCTAAAACACATCCATATGAGCCTATAGCAGCAAGTGCAAAAACGTAAAGTACACTAATATCAATATCAGATAATACAAGTTTAACTTCTCTGCCAAAAATATGAACTGTGCCTCCAAATGGAATTACTGCAATAACTGCAATTGCAGTGGCAAAACTTATCATTGGAGCCAATATAAAAACTATTTTATCTGCACGTTCTGGAATCACATCTTCTTTGAAAAAAGATTTTATTGCATCAGCTATTGGCTGCATTAAACCATGAAAACCAACTCTCATAGGACCATATCTTAACTGAAAATCTCCAAGCAGTTTCCTTTCAAACCATGTTGAATATGCAACAATTAACAATAACCCAACAAAAACAATTAATGTAAGTGCTATATTTATACCAATATCAATTAAAAAATCCATTAAAAGCCTCCTATGCCTTCTTTATATTCACAGCACAAACTTTATATTCTGGTATTTTTGCAATTGGATCAAGAACATTGTTAGTAAGAACATTAATAGCTGCTTCTGAAAAATGGAAACATCCAAAAACCACACCTTCAGCAACTCTTTCTGAAATTTTAGCATTTGTAGTAATTGAACCTCTTTTAGAAGAAACTACTATTTTATCTCCATCTGAAATTTTTAGTTTTTCTGCGTCTTTTGGATTAATTTCAACTGCTGGTGCAGGGCAGTAATAATTAAGAGCGGTTGATCTTCTGGTCATTGTAGCTGTATGAAACTGTTCATATCTTCTACCTGTTGTGAGAATAAAAGGATAATCTTTATCAGGTAACTCTTCAGGTGCTTTATTTTCAACAGGTGTAAAGAGCCCTTTACCTCTAACAATATTTTCCACATGTAATATTTTTGTACCTGGGTGATCTTCTGATGGACATGGCCAACAAACACCACCCTCTTTCTCAATTCTTTTATATGTAATACCTGCATACTGAGGTGTAACTTTTCTTATTTCTTCAAAAACCTCTTCTGCACTACTTGAAAATTCTGCTCCAAATCTCTTTGCAAGTTCAACAAGTATAGTAAGATCATCTTTAGCTTCACCAGGAGGATTAACTGCTTTTCTAACTCTCTGAACTCTTCTCTCTGTATTGGTAAATGTACCATCTTTTTCAGCAAAACATGCAGCTGGTAACACAACATCAGCTTTCTTAGCTGTCTCAGTTAAGAATATGTCTTGAACAACTATAAAATCTAATTTATCAAAAGCATGTTCAGCATGCTCAAGATAAGGCTCACTTACCATAGGGTTTTCACCCATAATATAAAGAGCTTTTAACTCACCCTTTTCCACCATTTCAGGAATTTCTGTAAGTGGTTTGCCTCTGTTTATATTACAGGAGCAGTTCCAGATTTCTGAAAATTTATTACAATTATCCTCATTATCTACTGGTTGATAACCTGGATAAACATTTGGTAATCCACCCATATCACAGGCACCTTGAACATTGTTCTGACCTCTTAATGGATTTACCCCACCACCTTCTATGCCAATATTGCCACAGGTTAAAGCTAAGTTAACAAGTGATTTAACATTGTCAGTTCCAGAAGTGTGCTGAGTAATTCCCATTGCATAAAGAATGGAAGCTTTTTCAGCTTTACCATACATTAATGCAGCTTCTTTAAGTTTCTCTGCTGGAATACCTGTGATTTTCTCCACTTCCTCTGGGGTATACTTTTCAACTACCTTTTTAACTTCTTCAAAGCCTTCTGTTTTTTCATTAATATAATCTTCATTGTGGAGATTATTGCTAATTATAACATTTAAAAATCCATTAATCCATGCTATATTATTTCCAGGTTTTGGTTGGAGCCATACATCTGCATAATCAACAAGATCTATTCTCTTTGGATCAACAACTATCAGTTTAGAGCCATATTTCATTACAGCTTCACGAATATAGTTTGCTATAATTGGATGGCACTCTGATGTGTTTGAACCAGTAACAAGGATTACATCTGCTCCAATAGTACAATCTTTCATGGAATTTGTCATTGCACCGCTTCCAAGTGTAGTAGCCAGACCGGCTACAGTGGAGCTATGTCAGAGACGGGCACAATGATCAACATTGTTGGTACCTAAAACACTTCTAAAAAATTTCTGAAATGTATAATTCTCTTCATTTGTGGCTCTTGCTGAAGTTAGACCATATATTGCATCTGGTCCATGTTTTTCTTTAATCTCTTTTAATTTCTCTGCAACATAATCAAGAGCTTTTTCCCATGTGGTTTCTTTAAATTCACCATTTTCTTTAATAAGAGGCTTTGTTAACCTATCCTCACTGTGGATAAATTCCCAACCATATCTACCTTTTATACAAAGTGAGCCTTCATTAGGTCCAACTCCCTGCTCACTTGTAACTTTAATAACTTTACCATTAAAAACATTTAAATCTAACTGACAACCGCATCCACAATAAGCGCATGTGGTTCTCACTCTCTCAATAAACCACCTTCTACCTTTAACTTCATTTAATTTATCAGTTAAAGTTCCTGTTGGGCAAACACCAAGGCATTCACCACAAGATTTACAAAGCTCTGGTTTAACAACTGTAACTTTTGCATCCCATCCTTTGCCCACAATATCAATAGCTTGATTACCTGTAATTTCTCTACATGCTGTAATACATCTCAGACACATTACACATCTGTCAGTCCACTGTCTGATAAAAGGAGTAGCATATTCAAGTATCCCTTTATCAGGTAATTTTTCTTGAAATTCTACCTGCTCAATGTTAAATTCATAAACAAGATCCTGTAAAGTACATTCTCCTGCTTTATCACAAACAGGACAGTCAAGAGGGTGATTTAAAAGAATCAATTTCAGCGCATCCCTACGCATTTCATACAGAGTATCTGAGTTAGTAATAACTTCAATTTCATCATCTACAGGAGTCATACATGATGGAACTGGATGCTCGTAACCTTTTACCTCAACTATACATAGCCTACATGAACCAATAGGAGTCAATCTATCATGGTAACAGAAAGTTGGAATACGAATACCAGCTGCCCTTGCAGCCTTTAAAATTGTGGTACCTCTTGGAACTTCAACTTCTTTACCATCAATTTTTAATTTAACAATATCTTCAGACATCTATCTTCCCCTAAAAATTATTTAAATTATATTATATTCCAACCATTGCAACTCTGTAACATTTCAAGCATCTATCTGCCTCTGCTCTTGCTTCAACAATTGAATAACCTTCTGTGTATTCAACAAAGCTCTTTTTCCTCTCTTCTGGTGACATATGATGTATCTTAACCCTCTCTCTGCCACCTATAATGCCAATATCTTCAGAAGGATCAAATACTTTCACTTCAGAGAGAAAATCTTCCATCTTTTCTTCAATACTTCTCTCTACTGGAACTCCTCTTAAGTATTTATCTATTTTATCAGCAGCTCTTCTTGCACCAGCACAGGCTCTAATAAGTGCATCTGGAGATGTAACAACATCACCTGCTGAAAATATTCCTTTTTTACTTGTCATGTAGTTGTTTATATCAACAACAAATGTCCCTTTCCTTGTAACCTCAATATCCTGAACTCCCTCAAGAACTCCAAGGTCTATTGCCTGTCCAATTGCAGGAACTACTATATCACATTCATATAAAAATTCTGAACCTTTAATTGGTACTGGTCTTCTCCTCCCAGATTCATCTGGCTCACCAAGCTCCATTTTAATAAGTTCAACACCTACAACTTTGCCATCTTTAGCAACAATCTTGGTTGGATTTGTAAGATATAAAAACTTTACACCTTCCTCTTCTGCTTCTACTATCTCTTCTACATTTGCTGGCATTTCATTTCTTGTCCTTCTATAAACAAGGGTAACTTCCTCTTTACCAATTCTTAAAGAGCACCTTACACAATCCATTGCAACATTTCCACCACCTACAACCACAACCCTTTTGCCCTCAGGATATGGATCAAAACCATTATTTATATCCAGTAGATACTTTACTCCTGGTATATAACCTTTGTATCCTTCATCTTCACCTTCTACTCTCATCTGTGAGCTTGTATGAGCACCAATTGCAATTAAAATAGCATCATATTCCTTTTCTAAATCTGGTAATTTAACATCTTTTCCTACATAGCAATTATATTGAATCTCTACTCCAAGAGATTGAATAGCTTCTGTTTCAACCTTGATAATGTTTCTTGGCAATCTATAGTCAGGAATACCTACAGCAGCCATTCCACCTGTCTCAGATAATCTTTCAAAAATTTTTACTTTATACCCTTTTAGAGCAAGATGATAAGCTGCAGTTAGACCTGCCGGGCCTGCTCCAATAATGGCAACTTTTTTATTCTTAGCTTCTTCCTGAGGTTCAAACTTAGCAATCCCTTTCCTCTGCAACTCAAAATCAGCAACAAATCTTTTGAGATGCTTTATTGATATTGGTCCATCAAGAAGCATTCTTCTACAATTTTCTTCACATGGTTTAACACAAACTCTACCTACAATACCTGGTAACGGCAATCTTGTACGTATTAAGTCAAGAGAATCTTGAAATCTGCCTTCTCTAATTGCCTCAACATATTGAGGTATTGGTAGATGTATTGGGCAAGCATCAGTACAAGGTGCTGTTAAATGTGAAATATATTCTAATTCTGTTTTTTTAATTATCCCATTTAAAGCATTTTTAAAATCTTCTTCAAAATATTCAAGTGCATCAAGTATAGGTTTCGTAACAGTTTGACCTAAATTACACCTTGAACCTTCTTTAATTGAAATACTTAATTTTTTAATTATCTCAAGGTCTTTTTCTGTCCCCTCACCCTCATAAATTTTATTCAGAATATCAGCCAAAACCTTGGTACCTATTCTACATAAAAAACATTTACCACATGAATGCTTTTGAGCTTCTTCCATATATGTTTTACAAAGTTCAACAACACTAATATCAGGCTCAGATATAATAAATCCATTCCAACCCATAAAAGCTTTGACTTTTTTCCCATTAAATTCATCAGGTAGATTAAGGTTTTCTACTTCAACAGGTTCTTTGCCTCTATTATCAATTACTTCTTCTGTCCAGCTGCTAAATAGCACTTTAGCCATTTATAGTTCTCCTTAAGTTTATATTGATTATCTATCTATTTCTCCTAAAACTATATCTAATCCGCCTATTGCGGTAATTATGTCAGAAATCATGTAGCCTTCTATCATTGCTGGTAAAGCAGATACATGTATATAGCATGGTGATTTTATTTTAAGCCTGTATGGCTTTTCACCACCATCACTGTAAATATAAAATCCTAACTCTCCCTTGGAACCTTCCACACTTTGATACACTTCACCTTTAGGTGCTTTAAATCCTGATAAAACAAATTTAAATCTTCTAATTAAAGCATCAATATCAGTTCTTACTTTTTCCTGAGGTGGATTTAAATAAGGAATATCTGCCATTACTGGACCATCAGGCAGATTTTCTATTGCCTGCTTAATAATCTTAACTGATTGTCTCATCTCCTCTATTCTACACATATATCTATCAAAAGCATCTCCTCTGGTACCAACAGGAACTTGAAAATCAAAATCCTCATAACTGCTATATGGAAAAGCTTTTCTAACATCATAGTTAACACCTGAAGCTCTTCCTACTGCACCAGTAAGTCCTAAGTTAATTGCTTCTTCATAAGAAATAACTGCCAGGTTTTCATTTCTTTGACGCCAAATAATGTTATCAGTAAGCAATGTCTCATAACCATCTATTTTTACCGGGAACATATCCACAAAATATTTTACTCTTTCAACAAATTTCTCTGTTACATCTTTTGCAACACCACCAATTCTCATATATGTAGGAGTTAATCTACCGCCACTTGCTTCCTCAATACACTCCATAATAACTTCTCTATCTGAAAATGCGTAAAAAACAACAGTCATTGCACCAAGGTCAAGAGCAGCACTACCAATCCAGAGATGGTGTCCCATTATCCTTGATAATTCTGATATAATAACTCTTAGATATTGAGCTCTTTTAGGAACTTCAATACCAAGGAGTTTCTCAACTGCAAGTACATAACCAAGATTGTTAAGAGATGCTGCTGTATAATCCAATCTATCAGTTAAAGGAATAGCCTGGTGAAAAGTAAAATCTTCAGCAATTTTTTCAATACCTCTATGCAATTGACCTATAATGGGGGTAGCTTTTATAACCTTTTCCCCTTCAAGTTCCAAATCAATCCTTAAAACACCATGTGTAGATGGGTGGTGAGGACCAAAGTGTAATTTCCAGGTTCTTTCTGCTGCCATTTTTTCTTCCTTTATTTAAAATTTTATAACATTTTCTTTTATTGTTTCTGGATCCCAGGTTTGCTCAAAATCGTATCCTTTTGTGGGAAAATCTTTTCTTAAAGGATGATACTCATACCCTGGCCACATAAGCAACCTTCTTAAATCTGGATGACCTTCAAACTCTATTCCAAACATATCATAAACTTCCCTTTCTGGGAAATTAGCTGATTTCCAGATATGATAAACAGAAGGAACTTTTTCCCCTTCATCAACTTCTGTTTTCAAAATCATTCTATGTTCATTATCTATAGAAGTCAAAATATAAACAACATCAAATCGAGGCTTTCTATCATATGGTAAAAAGTCAACAGCAGTTACATCAACAAGCAGGTTAAAAAGCAATTTTTTCTCTTTATATAAAAACTCGCACAGGTTAAGCAACTTCTCTTTTTTTACTTTTACAACTGCTTCTCCTCTAAATTCTTCTGCTGAAATAATATCCTTTTTAAATTTCTTTTGAATTAATTTGATAATATCTTTTGCTTTAGCCATTTCCCTACCCTGCTATTTTTATATTTCTTTCTTTGCAATATTTTTTAATATCTTCCTCTGTTATTATGTCAGGTCTTCCATGAATCCTTTCTTTACCAATCTTTTCCTGAATTTTCATAATAGCTGCAAGCAAACCCTCTGGTCGTGGAGGACAGCCTGGCAAGTAAACGTCAACTGGTATTACCTGATCAACACCTTGCACCACTGCATAAGATTGAAAAATACCACCACATGATGCACATGCACCCATAGCTATAACCCATTTAGGGTCAGCTATTTGCTCATAAATTCTTTTAACCATTGGGGACATTTTCTTGGTAAGAGTACCGGCAACTATCATAAGATCTGATTGACGTGGAGATGGCCTGAAAACTTCTGAACCAAACCTCGCAATATCGTAATGAGCAAGACTTGTTGCCATCATCTCAATAGCACAGCAAGCAAGACCAAATGTACATGGCCAAACTGAATTTCTTCTACCCCAGTTAACTATTTTTTCCAATGTTGTGGTAACAATTGAACCTTCTGGTAATAAATATTCTATTCCCATTCCAGTGCTCCTTTTTTCCATACATAGATAAAACCAACTAATAAAATAAACATAAAAATAAACATTTCAACCAACCCAAAAGAACCTAACTGTTTAAAATAAACAGCCCAGGGATACATAAAAACACATTCAAGATCAAACAAAAGAAAAAGTAGTGCAAAAATATAGTATTTAACATCAAAAGAATACCAGGTAGGACCCTGAGTGGGTAATCCACTTTCATAAGGCTCATCTTTGTATGGGTTGTGTCTTCTTGGACCTAAAATAGCAGAAAAAAGCACCATAATAATCGCTACTACAGCACCAAGTATTAAAAAAAGCAAAATAGATGTGTAACTTCCAAGATATGAATTAATTGATGGAGTCATTTTTCACCTCTGCTTGTGAATTATTATTACAAATGAGCTGCATGCCTATAAATTATATTTTAACTGTTGTCAAGGAAAAAATAATTAAAAAATACAAAATAAATTATACAATTCAAATCAAAATATAAACGTAATTTAAAATAGTTATAAAACAAAAGATGTTTTATTTTCTTGATGATTCTATTTTATTCATAAGAGCCATTAAGAATCCAAGAGTTATAAATGCACCTGGTGGCAAAATAAACACTATTATTGGAACATAGTTATATGCCATAACATGTGCACCAAATAATGTTCCATTTCCAAGAATTTCTCTAATTGCTCCAAGAACTGTAAGAGATATGGTAAAGCCTATTCCTATACCAAGTCCATCAAAAAAAGATGCTATTAAATTGTTTTTTGAAGCAAAAGCTTCAGCTCTTCCAAGAATAATACAGTTCACAACAATAAGAGGAATAAATAATCCCAATTCTTTATGCAATTCATAAAAATATCCTGCCATAATCAAATCTATAATAGTAACAAATGATGCTATAATAACAATAAAAGCTGGTATCCTGACTTTTTTAGGTATAAAATTTCTAACTAATGAGATAACTATATTTGAGCATACAAGAACAAAAGTTGTGGCTAACCCCATACCAATGCCATTTATAGCAGCTGTTGTAACAGCAAGGGTGGGACACATTCCAAGAACAAGTTTAAAAGTAGGATTTAAATCCCACAACCCTTTGGTAAACTCTCTTTTGTATTCCATATATATCCTCCTGAAATAACAAACTGATTATTTTTTTAAAATTTTATTTTTATTTTTAGCATAAAATTTCAATCCATTGTAAACAGCTTTGGTAACAGCCCTTGGAGATATTGTGGCACCAGAAATTTGGTCAATATCACCACCATCTTTTTTCACTTTCCACACAGTATTTTTCAAATTTCTATTTTTAAACTGATCTTTAAACCACTTTTCAGTAATTTTAGCACCAAGGCCTGGGGTCTCTGACATTGATAAAATTTCTATCCCATTAATTGAATCATTTTTTGTTTTTATACCAAGCATAATTTCTATTGTACCACCATAACCTTCATTAGAATAAACCTTAAAAGCAACTCCGCAGATTTTGCCATTTTTATTTTTTCCAATAAATATATCTTTTTTATTAATTGTAATTTTATCTTTAAGTGGGTCATTTACACTACAGGGTGGAAGCACTGATTTAATAGCCCTTATCATTTCTAACCTTTTCTGCTTTGCTATAGGCTCTTTTGTAATATTATATATTAGAGCAAGAGAAAATGCTGAAATAACACAAATCAAAGTTAGCACCTTAACTAATTTCAATGTATTGTCTTGCTTCATACGAAAAACTCCTTAAAATTTAGTTGGTTGGCTTAAAACCAAACTTTTTAGGTCTAACATATTTATCAATTAGAGGTGTTACAGAGTTCATCAATAATATTGCAAATGAAACACCTTCTGGATATCCACCCCACAACCTTATTACAGCAGTTAATAAACCACAACCTATACCAAAGATTATCATACCTTTCTCTGTAATAGGTGATGTAACCATATCTGTAGCCATAAAAAAAGCACCAAGCATTAAGCCTCCTGATAAAATATGATAAATTGGATTTATATAAACCTGTGGATTAATTGCCCACATAATTCCTGTAACAAGAAAAACAGTTGCTATAAAAGATACCGGTATATGCCACCTTACATAACCTCTGTAAATCAAATATAAACCACCTGCTATTAATGCAAGTGCTGAAACTTCACCAATACAACCACCTGTATTACCAATAAGTAAATCAAAAATAGAGTAAGCTTTTGCGTGTATAATTTTACCATGCAGCATAACCTCTTCTTTAACAAGACCAAGAGGTGTTGCCTCTGTAACAATATCTGGATGCCAAAAACTCCCTGCAAGAACAGGTTTCATCCATTTGGTCATTTGAACTGGAAATGAAATAAGTAGAAACACCCTTGCTACAAGAGCTGGATTAAAAAGATTATGTCCAAGCCCACCAAAAACCTGCTTGGCTATTACAATTGCAACAAAACTACCAACCAATGCAACCCACCAGGGTGAAGCAGCAGGTAAATTAAGACCGAGCAACAATCCTGTAACAAGTGCGCTACCATCAAAAACAGAAATTTTTTGCTTAAACAACTTCTGCCAGCCATATTCAATTGCCATAGAAAACACACAACATAAAACAACTACTTTAATTGCAGGAAAACCAAAAACATAAAAGCCTACAAGTGTTGCCGGCAGTAGTGCAATGATAACATTGTACATTATTATTGGAATACTTTCTCCACAATGAACATGAGGTGAAGAAGTTAATAATAGCTTTTTCTCCATTCCAACTCCTTTTATTTTTGGAAATTTATTTATTCTGCTTTGCTCTCCTAATCTCCATAGCTTTAGCTTTACCAAGCTTAAACATATGCACAAGTGGCCTATGTGCCGGGCAAACATATGAGCAACAACCACACTCTATACAATCAAGAACATCATTATTATCTGCCTCCTCAAATAAACCTTTTTCTATTAATATACTCATAAAACTTGGAACAAGATTAGCTGGACATGCCCTCACACAAGAACCACAGCTAATACAGGCTGTGTATTCATACTCTTTTACAATGTCATCAGTAAAAGCAAGTATTCCAGATGTGCCTTTTGTAACCGGGATATCTAAGGTATATTGCGCAAAACCTGTCATAGGTCCACCAAATATTATCTTTTTTGGTGGCTTTTTAAATCCTTCACAATTTGAAATCAAATGCGAAGCTAAAGTTCCTATTTTTACTTTAAAATTTTTTGGTTTTTTGATTGCTTCTCCTGAAACTGTTGTTATTCTTTCAATTAATGGTTTTCCAAATCTAACAGCCTCATAAATAGCTGCCACAGTACCAGCATTTTGTACCACTGCACCTACATGCATTGGAAGTCCACCAGAAGGCACTTCCCTATTTGTAATAGCTTTAATAAGTTGCTTTTCTCCACCTTGAGGATACTTAACAGGAAGCTCAACTACTTCAATTGGTTCATTTTCCACCATTCGACCTATTCGCTCAATACAATCAGGCTTATTGCCCTCAATTGCAATAATACCTGAATCAACACCAAGAATCTTCATTACAATTTTAGCACCTTCTATTATTTTTTCTGGCTCTTCAAGCATTAATCTATAATCAGCAGTTAAATAAAGCTCACACTCCACACCATTAACAATAAATGTATCTATTTTAAAATCAGGAGGTGGACTTAACTTAACATGAGTGGGAAAAGTAGCTCCTCCCATTCCAACTATTCCAGCATTTTGAATTATCTTCAAAAGCTCTTTTGGTTCTAAATCAAGATAATTCTCATGTTCAACAAAGTCAACACTCCTGTACTGACCATCATTTTCAATCTCTACCATTAAAGAAGGTACACCAAAAGGAGCAGAAATAAAGGTTGAAATCTTTCTAACTGTGCCAGATACAGAGCTATGCACCGGTGCTGACACAAAGCCTCCTGCTTCACCAACAACCTGACCAACAAGTATATAATCACCTTCTTTAACAACTGCTTTTGCTGGTGCTCCAATATGCTGAGAAAGAGGGATTCTAACTATTTCTGGAGCATCAAGTTGCTCTATTCTACTATTTTTACTAAGCTCTTTTTTATCTTCTGGATGAACACCACCTTTAAATTCAAAAATTTCAATAGCCATGCAAAGCTCTCCTGTTTTTTTACTGTAAAGTAATTGCTTCTTTTGGGCAATTTTGTTTACAAAGCCCACAGCCAAGGCACTTTTCCCTGTTTACAACGTGCACTTCTTTCAAATTACCACTAATTGCATTAACAGGGCAAACTTTCTTACATTTACCACATCCAATACATTTATCTTTATCAATCATTGATTTAGGCTTATCTTTG
>Ga0256914_1002469_pt1 | contig 15366 bp, 13 predicted proteins | sample HulkmetaG_FD_191571 | JGI IMG/M metagenome (GOLD analysis project Ga0256914, IMG submission 191571) | Hydrothermal chimney microbial communities from Main Endeavour vent field at the Juan de Fuca Ridge, Pacific Ocean - Hulk | ecosystem: Environmental > Aquatic > Marine > Hydrothermal vents ... | reverse complement strand
TAACCGACCATCATCGTCGGCAACAAGGTGGACCTGCTCTCCGACCGGGACGGCAGGACGCCGGACGCCGAGACGTTGGGCATTTCCGCGCCGGTCGTGGAGCGTTGCCTTTGCATCTCCGCGCTGACCGGCGAAGGGGTGGAAGCCCTGGAAGAGGCCATCGTTGAGGCTGTCATGGGGGGACAGGTCATGGCCGCCGAAGCGCCGCTGGTCACCAGTCCGCGCCACAAGGAGGCGTTGCACCGGGCGTTGGACCATGTGCAGGCGGCCCTGGAAGCGTGGCAGGTCGGGCAGCTACCCGACCTGATTGCCATTGACCTGACGGCTGCCGTCAACGCCCTGGGGGAGATCACCGGGCAGACGGCCGGCGAGGACCTGGTGGAAACGATCTTTAGCAATTTTTGTCTGGGCAAATGACCGGCGGAGGAGCTGCGCCGGGTCAATCCTCTTCCCAGGCCATGACGCGGGCGACACGGCGCAGACGCAGCCACCAGGGATCGCGGACGCGGCGCACACCTTCCTCCACCAGACGGGGGAAATCCTCCAGGCCGGTGAACTCAACGCGCCCCCCTTGCAAGCCGACGGCGGTCACCACCGCTTCCTTTGCCGCAGCCTTTTCGCTTAGGAATTCAATGCTGCGGGCGGCCAGGCGGGTAGCCTGGATGCGGTCAAAGGGAGAGGGCTTTCCCCCTTGCTGCATGTGGCCCAGGATGGCTTGGCGCACCTCAAAGAGGTCGCCCCCTTCCCGCTCAAAGAGGGCACGCATAAAAGCGGTGGAATAGAATGGATCGGCATGTTCGTTGCGGATCATCAGTCCCAGCCGTTTGCCGCTCTTGAACCCTGCTATCAGCCGGTTCACGTCGGCCTGCAGATCGGCCAAAGAGACGCCTTCCTCCGGCAGGTAAACGCGCTCCGCCCCCGTTGCCATGCCGCCGAGGAGGGCCAAGTAACCGCAGTCACCGCCCATCACCTCCACCACAAAGCAGCATCGCGTCGCCACCGCCGACTCTTTGATCTTGTCCACGTTGGCAATAATGTTGTTCAGGGCGGTATCGGCCCCGATGCTCAGCTGGGAGCCGGGCAGGTTGTTGTCAATGGAGGCGGGAAGGCAGACGATGGGAATACGAAAGGTGGGAAAGTCGCGGCGTTTTCGGTAAAGGCGATAGGCGGCCTCGTAACCCGGCCAGCCGCCGATGATGAGCAGCCCGTCAATGCGGTGGGCCTCTAGCCGACGGGCAATGGCGTAGAAATCATCGGCCTGGGGGACGTGGTTGTTGGTCCCCAGCTCCGCCCCGCCTCTGGAAACCCAGCCGCTGACCTCCATCCAGTCCATCGGCGCGATTTCGCCTTCGGCCAATCCCTCAAAGCCGTTCTGGACACCCAGCATGATGTGTCCTCGGTCCAGGCCCAGGCGCACGGCCACCCGAACGGCGGTGTTCATACCGGGGGCCGGCTCGCCGCTGTGGAGGATGGCCAACCGCAGCCTCTGCTGGCCCGGTTCCGGGGGGTGGGGCCGGGCACGCAACAAGGTGCGCAAGATGCGGAAGGAATCGGCGAAACTTCCGCCCCGCAGGGCCATGGCCGCTTCGTAATCGTGTGCGGCGATGCGTTGGGCCACCTGCTGCGTTTGGGCCACGCACTCCATCAGAGGAGAACGGACGATGTCGTGCTGACGGATGCCGATCAGCCGCGGTTCGCTACCGGGTTCGGCGTGCAGGATCTCTTCCACGGCGGCATGGCCCAAGATGGTGCTCATGTAGCGGTCAAAGGCACTGGGCGAGCCGCCCCGCTGCACGTGACCCAGGATGGTCAGACGTACCTCCACGCCCAGCCGCTCTTCCAACACCCGGCGGACGTACTCGCTGCTGATGGGGTTGCCGTGCCGATCCTGTGCTCCTTCGGCCACGATGACGATGCCGTGTCGCCGCCCGCTTTCCCGCCCGGCCTGCAGCCGCCGACACATGATCTCCTCCCAATCGTCGGTGGCGGGCGGGTTTTCGGGGAGAAGGACCCAGTTGGCCCCCGTCGCCAGGGCGCTCATCAGGGCCAGATAGCCGCAGTGACGGCCCATGACCTCAATGACAAAGGTGCGGTGGTGGCTGGCCGCCGTACTACCGATGGCATCCACCGCTTCTGTGATGCGGTGCAGGGCGGTATCCGCGCCGATGGTCATATCGGTTCCGAACATATCGTTGTCAATGGACCCGACCAGGCCGACGATGGACAGTTGGGGATGGGCCTGGGCCTGCTCCCGACCGATCTCGCCCATCTCCACCAGCTCGGCCAGCAGGTCGGGCCATTCTTGACGAAAGAGATTGGCGCCCGTCAGGCTGCCGTCGCCGCCGATAATGATCAGGCCGTCTATCCCCCGTTGCACCAGGTTGCGGGCTGCCCGGCGGCGGCCTTCGCGGGTGCGAAAGGCCGCGCTCCGAGCCGTACCGATAAAGGTCCCGCCCCGTTGCAAGATGCCGCCCACCGAACTCCAGGTAAGTTTGCGGATCGCCTCTCCGCCGTTGATCATGCCCCGATAGCCTTCATGGATGGCGTATATCTCCACGCCGTGGCGCAAGGCCGTGCGGACCACGGCCCGGACGGCGGCGTTCATCCCCGGCGCATCACCGCCACTGGTAAGCACACCTAGGCTACGATGGGTTATCTTTGCCATTCCGTTGACTCCCGCCGTATTTGCAAAGGGATCGGGTAACCCGCGCGGTGGTCGCTTTCAGGGGTAGACCTGCACCCAGTCACCCTCTTGCACCTGAAAGATATAGACCTTCTGCTCTTGCAGGTCGCCGTTGGCGTCAAAGCGCAGCGTGCCCAGGGGCGTCTCCACGCCGGGCAGGTCGCGGATGGCTTGGGCGACCTGGGCGGATTCAAAGCTGCGGGCCTCCTTGACCCCGGCGGCCAGCACCTCCATCGCGCTGTAGCCGTTGATGCTGTAGGTATCGGGGTTGCGGTACTCGACGGCCTGGTACTCTTTGATCCAGGTTTCATCCACCGCCGCCTGGGGCCGGGGGCCAAAGGCCGAGACGTAGATGCCCTCCGCCGCCGTGCCCGCTTCGTCAATGGTGGCCGCCAGGAACGCGCCGTCGCTGGCCAGGAAGGGGACGGTCACGCCCGCATCCACCAGGTCCAGGCGCAGGTAGGGGGCTTCCACTTCATAACCGGCATAGAACACGGCATCGGGGCGGGCGGCTTTGATCCGGGCGACCTCGTCGGGAAAGGAGGACTGTTCCACGGCGACTTGCAGATCGGTCACGACCTCCGCGCCCAACGCCTGCAACTCGGCGGTGATCAGTTTCCCCAGGCCGATGCCGTAGGGATCGTCGTTGTAGACGACGGCCACCCGCTTGGCCCCCAGGTTGTTGACCAAAAAAGCGGCGTCCACTTGGGCCTGGGCTGCGTCGTTGGCGTTGACGCGGAAAAAGTTGCGGTAGCCCTTTTGGGTCAGGCTCACTTCGCTGGCCGTAGGGGTGATCACCACCAGGTCCAGGTCCTTGTAGATCTCCATCGCGGCCAGGGTCTGGCCGCTGTTCAGGTGGCCGATGACGCCCAGCACCGTGGGGCCGTTGCCGATGGCGGACCGGATCCGGCGGGCGATCTCGGTGGCGACATCGGAATCCGATTCGTCGTCCATCGCCACGATGGTCACTTTGTAGCCGTTCAGCCCCCCGGCCCGGTTGATCTGGGCGGCGGCCAACCGCGCCCCGCCCAGGACCGTCTGCCCGGCGTTGGCCTGAAAGCCGGAAAGGGGCGCAGCGACATAAACGAGCACTTCACCTTTGGTCGGCTCCTTCGGCCCGCCGCAGGCGGTCAGCAGCAATCCGCCTATCACCAACAGCCAAAACATCCCTCTGATCGTTCGTCTCATCGTCTATCTCCAAACGTGCTACCACTCAGCCGACCCTCCCGCAGGCCGGCAGACAGATTGAAATCGCTAGATTTGTCCGACAGGCAACCGGTTTCAACCTGAAACCGTCCCCACCTGGGAATCACCAAATAGCCGTAGCTCAAGGGCATGTGAAGTATCTCTCCCGATACCGTTCGCCCGGTCGCCCAAAAGATTTCGGGGTATTCCCAGCCGTACAATTCCATTTCCACATACAGGTCATACGGTACAAGCACTTCGCCTTCGTAACCGGTGTCCAACTCGATCAACTCCTCCGACGGGGAATGAACCCGCCCACCAGGAGTCTTGAGCTGTACTCCTATTGAAAATGTACTCGCACGTTCCCAACAGATCATATCTTTTTGATCCGCCATCCCAGATTGCGCTCTTTGGGTAGGATGTCACCGACGCGAAAGATCAGCCGGTGTCGTGCTTCTGGCACCAGGTCTTTGACCTCCTCGAACGTGTCACCAACTCCTTGCAATCGCCCGTGGGCAATCACAACATATTTGCCCTGGTACTTGCTTTCCAGGTCCTTTCTCATCTCCAAGAATGCTCGATTGTTCAGCACCCGTTCGGCATCTACAAGAGACGGTCGTTGCGCGCGAGAAAGCCACAAGCCAATGGCTTCTTCTAACGCTCGCCCCGGTCCTCCGTTGCCGTAGAGCCACCTGGCAGTCCTGACAAACCTCTCTCGCAGATCTGGCGTTACACTTGTCACGGGGATCGCATCCTTTGTGCCTTCCCTCATGTCCTGCTCCTCTTCCGTTCAGAGTGTCAGGCCTTTTGGGTACGCACCGCTTGTTGATCGGCGGCGAGAGCGGCCAACCCCTCGCCATCCGGCCCCAGCAAGTCGCCGCCGACATGGTACACCTCATCCAGCGTTGTCACCACATCCTGCAACGCCTGGACCTGGTCGGCCACGTCCTGTTGCAGCCGCTGCGCCCGCCCGGAGGCCACATCACGGGCGTCAAGGATCATCACCTGGGAGTAGATCGTGCCGATGGCGGTGATGGTGCTTTCCAGCTGGTATTGGGCACGCTCCATCACATTTTCCAGCTTGCGCAGGTTGTCCAGCTGAATCTGTTTCTGGGCAATGGTCTGGCTGATCTGGCGTTTGACCGCGTCGTTGTCCTCCAGTTGCAGCCGCCGCTTCAGGTTGCCGATGGCCGAAGGCAGCGATTGCAGGTCCTGGTGGATCATGTCGTCGGCCAGGTAGGCATCCAGCCGCCGGGCCAGGCGAAAGACGTTGGCCAGCCAATCGGTGATGCCCCGGCTCACGTCCTGCAAATGCTCGCGCATGATCCCTTCGCGGCTCTGGTTGATCACCGCGTCAATGCGGTCCCGGTATTCCAGGGCCTTTTCCACCCGTTGGCGCAGGGCGGCGTTCTTGATCTCGCGGGGGTTGAACCGTTCGCGGAACATGGCGGCCACGGCGTTGGCCCGGAATTCGGGGTCCTTGACGCTGCTCCAAATCAGGGCCGCTTCTCCCAACGCGCCCAGGATGAGCCAAAACCACCGTTGCCAAAAGGGCAGCGGTTGGGGGACCAGGACAAAGAGGATCAAGGTCAGCGCGATGAGGGCCGCGCTTTCCCAACGGTAAACGGCCTGGGTCACGATGGCCCGACCGGCTTGTTTTTCCAATTCGTTTCGTGTGCTGTGTGTTGTCATCCTCAGAAATAGGTAGACAAAATCTTGTAAAGGTCCTGGATCGTCTCCAGGTCCCCTTCGCGGACCTGCCCGCCGGTCGGCTCCGAGATGGCCCGCAGCAGCTCCATATCGGCGTCGTCTCCGTAGGCGATGCTGAACACGACGACGGGGACCTGTGCATTCTCGGTCAGATCCCAAATAAGGCTTTGCAGGTTGGTGTAAGAGGCGTTCTCCCGCCCATCGGTCATCACCACGATGGCGTTGATGCGTTCCGTATCGCCCATTCTCTGCAACTGGCGGTTGGCCTCGGCGACGCCGTCCAGCAGGGCGGTATCCCCCTCGGCATAGAGGGCATCCACCGCCGCTTCCAGGATGGCCCGGTTGTCGCCCAGCTCATCCAGGTACACCGTGGTACGGACGCCGGTGTCAAATTCAATGAGGCCCACCCGCTCCATGTCGCCCTGGATCTGGTCCAGGAAGGCGCGGAGGGCGGCCTGGGTCTGGGTCATCTTTTCGCCCCTCATGCTGCCGGAGGTATCCACCACCAGGTAGACGTTGGTGTGGCGTTTGGTGTACCACCACACATCACGGACGATGGCAATGACGCCGGCGTTGGGAACCTGGAGGGAGGTCATCGGCTCGGCGGGGTCCACGCCGTTCTCGGCGGTCAGGGGCGAATCGGGGCCGGTCAGGGAAAGGGTGTGGTCGCCGGGGCGGTAGCCGTGACGCAGGACGAGTTGTTGCGCTTCGGACGAAAGGATGTATTCGCGGAATTGGGCAAACACCTGGCGGTGGTAGGGCGTCAGGTCCGCCGTTTCCAGCAAGGCCAGGGGGTGATCCTCCCACAGCGTGCCCTCGGCAGGGTAGAGGGCCACCAACCGCTCCTGCTCCGGGCGGCGATGGGTGTTGAAATAGACGACCATTTGCTCCTGGACGACAAAGGCATCCAAAAAGTCGCGGCCTTCTTGCAGAGCCTGTTCAATGAGGGCCGGTTCATTCCCTTCGCCGTAGTAGCGGACCGTTTTTTCCAGGGCGGCCACATAGTCCAACGTATCCTGGGCGGTGACATCCTCCACCGTCAGGCCCCGCGTCTTGCCCGCTCCGGCGTAGAACATGGCCAGAGTCGCCAGCAATCCGCTGGAAGAACTGGTGGAAGGATGGCTCCATTTGAAATCGGGATCGGACCGCGCCCGTTCGAGCAGGTCGCCCCAGCCGATGGCCCGCTCCGGCCAGCCGATCTCGCGGGCCAGGCCCTCCCAGGTGGCGATGACGACCGGGCTGACGGCGTAGCGCACCGTTTCGCCCACCACCGCCGCCCCTTCATCGCCCAGTTTCTCGCTCCATCCGGCGTCCAGCTGCCCCAGCCAGACCGACGAATCGGGCGTGATGGCCTGGAAATCGGCCTCCCCGTCCAGCACCGCCTCGACCATCTCCTCCGGATCGAGGCGGAGGGCGACCACCCGCAGCGGCCGACCGTCGGCGGTTTCCAGGCCCTGGGCGTTGAACCCTTCCACCAGGGCGGTGAACATCGGCTCCTTTTCCGAGGAGTAGGCGACGATCAGGGCCGGTTCCTCCGCCGCCGGACCGGTCTCATCCTTGCCGTCCAGGAGGCTGCCGAGCAGGGCGTATGTGCCGCAGCAACAGCCGATCACGGCGAACAGCAAGCCGAACAGCAGGAGCAGGATCAGCCGCACATGAGAAGACGAACGACGCCGCGCACCTTTGCTCATTCTCTACCCCTTCTCCAATTTACCAAGTTGTCGACCTACCTTCCCGCCACATTCAGGTCAAACCAGCGCAGCAGGGCCTGTAGCACCTCCCGGTCCGGCGAGCGCATGGCCGTCGTGCGGGGGATGATGCCCATGACGCCTTGATCCGCCCACCGGTCAAAAAGGCTGCCCTCGCCGGTGACGGGCACGTTGGGGTTCGCCGGGCGCAAGCCGTAGGCCAACGCCTGGGCCTGGGCCTCTTCGCTCAGCAGGTATTTTTGGAACTCCAGGGCGGCGTTCTTTTCCAGGGCGGAGGTTTCCGGCCCCATCCAGACGGTGAAAGGAAAGTCGAACCAGGTCACATATTCGGGATAGACGATGCGCAAGGGGTCGGCCCAGCGGGTCTGGATGCCCTGCATGTTGACCAGCAGGTCGCTTTCCAGCAGCTGCCCGGCGTCGCCGGTGGTGTAGCCAAAAAGGGCCAGGTCGTTGACGGTATAGGTCCCGCCGGAAAGATCGCTCATGGACCCCATGATCTCGCCCAGCCAGGTCTGGAATTCGGGGTTGGCGACATCCTCAACGGTGATGTTGGTCTTGCCGTAGTACTCGCCGGCGGCGGCGACCATGGCCGCCAGGCCGCTGATGTTCTTGCGCGGGTTGGAGATGGCGAGTTTGAAGTAGCCCCATTCGGGCCGGCCGCCCAGTTCGGCCCAGCCGCCGGGGGCGACGGCCGCGTCGTGGATGGTGTGCCAGGAGATCTCGCCAAAGCGGTCTTCCAGTACCTGGGCGCGGCTGTCATAAATGCCCCAGGCCAGCAGGGAGATGACCAGAGGGCGGGCGCGGTACTCGCCGTCGGTCAGGAACACATCGCGGCCCAGCCGCTCTTTGTAAGAGGCATTGACCAGCTCCACCAGGTAGCGGCTGTCGGGGATCCAGGCCGTGGGCAGGGGGTCCATCTCGTCCCGTTCGTAGCGGCCTTTGGCCGTCAGGCCGTCCATGGGGGTCACCGTGACGTGGATGGGGTAGCCTTCCAGGGTGTGTTGTTCGGCGTTGAAGCGGTTGGCCGTTTCCTGCACCCAGTCGGCGATGGGCAACGCGCTGACGACGTAAACCTCCAACACGTCGCCGCCCACCTCCGGTGTCAGCGGCTCCCCCTCCTGCTTGCCCACCCGACTCCAGATCAGCCCACCGATGACGATGATCACCGCCAGGCCGACGATTGCAAAGAAGATGATCCGTGATCGCTTCATACCTTCATCCTTCTACTCTGAGCTTTCGGCAGCGTGCCTCATGGCCAGAAATGCCTCTTTGAGCGGTTGTGGGACGGCACCGTTGGCTCCACGAGCACAAGATGTTGACGCGTTTCCGCCTTATCCCAGCCCCAGCCGCGCTTTGCGTTCTGCCAGCTGCGCTTCCAGGGTGCTCCTTTCCAGCACTTCGTCCATCTGGGCATCCAGGCTCTCGGCCAACATCTCGCTGCGGGCCGAGGCCTGATCCAGCCGGGCGCGGATGCTTTCCGCCACCCGTTCAATGTCGGCATCGCCCGTACCCATCAGGTCGTCCAGCGACTTGATGGCCTTGACCGTGATCTCTTTGGAGCGGGCCAGGTCCAGCAGGGCTTTCAGTTCTTCCCGTTCCTGCTTGACCGTGGTAAGGCGGGCCTGCAGCTTGAGACGGGCACTCTTGAGATTTTGGAATTCCTTTTCCTGGCGTTCGATCATCTCATCATAGTTTTCAATGAGACGGTTGACCGAGTTCAGTTTGCTCTGGGCTGCCAGGGCCAGGTCCTCTTTGCCCTCTCGCAAAAAGATGTCTATGTTGCGGTCCAGTTCATCTCGCTGTTGCTCCAACGCTTTGCGCTTGCGGCGCAGCGTCTTGAGTTCCCCGCCTACGGTAGCGGTGGCATCTTCCAGGTTTTCCAGGTTGTCCTCAACCTCGCGGACATAGTGATCAAAGACGGCCAAAGAGTTGGATTGCAGGGCCGAATCCACCAGGGCGTGCAGGTTGGCCGAGATCAGGGTGTTGACCTTTTCCAATAGACTTGCCATTGTGTATCCTCCTCATCGTTCTCTTGGTAGACAAAAGAGGGCTGCTGGCGGGGCAGGCCAGCAGCCGGTGACGCATCCTCTGCCTGCGCCCGCGGCGCAAAGGCAATTTGAAATCTCACCGCTGCGCTGCGGCGAGGGGACGGTTCCGGTGCACAGGTGCCGCCTGTGGTGCGGGGTGTGGCCCTCGGAAGCAGCCTGCTGCGATCCCCCCGCCAAAGGCGTGTACCGTGGCGTTCAGGCCAGGCGCAAGCGGCGGGCGGCAACGGCCAAGGCGGCCAAACCCGCCCCTGCGGCCAGAATCAGCCCCCAGCCGACGCCGGTCTGGGCCAGTTCTTCCTCTTGGACCGTGGGTGTATCCGTGACATCCACTTCGCTGCCCGGCACCGCCGTTGCGGTGGCCATCGGAACGGTGGTCGCCTCTTCACCACCAACCGATGTTGCTCCCGCCGTCGGTGTCTCGGCGCTGCCCGGCGTGCCGCCACCGGCGGGGCCGATCGCCGTGCTCTCGGCCGCTGCGCCGGTAGCCGTCGCCTCGCTCGAGGTGACCGGCGTGCCGACGGGGACCAGCGTGGGTGTGGCCGTTGGCGTAGGGGTATCGGTCGGCAACGGGGTAGGGCTTTCCATCGCTTCCTCGGTGGCCGCCATCGTGGCCGTCGCCTGGGCTACCGGTGTCTCCTTGCCGGAGGAGCCGGGTTTCAGGATCAAAATGACCCCGATCAAAAGCAGGCCGATGAAGCAAAAGGCCAGCAGGATGATGAGCGGGATGGCAAATTTGCGGTTCGCCAGCATATCGCGCAAATCTTGAGACATTCTTCCCTCCTCTGAAATGGTCAACGGCTTGTTCAACGGACCAGGTCCAGGTTCGCCAGGGGCGCCAGGACCGTTTCGCCGTCCTCCAGCTCTACGACGGCCACCATCGTCCGAATCCCCGAATCCACGATCTGGGGGAACGGAGGTAGCTCCTTCACCTGACCGATGGCCCCCAGGTGCGGGGCGCGGAGCAGCCGGACGCGGGCGCCGATCTCCAGCGGCTGTGGCATTTCATCGTCGTGGGTCAGGTCTTCCCCCGCCCGCAGCGGGATCACCAGTTCGGGTCGCTTGCCTGCCCATCGGATCTTGGTATCTGCGCTGAGCATCACCTCGCGCCCGGTGTTGGTTTGTAACAGGGAGAAGGTGTGCTGGGACATGGGCAACGTGCCAAAGCCCTCCGTCAGCATCACCGGGAAGGGCAGTTTTTCCAAGATGGGCAAAAGGCCGGCGTTTGCGCTGCCGGCGACGATGCCCCGCACCTGCACTTCCTCCGCCTTGTGCAGCACTTCTTCATCCAAAATCCAGCTGCCGACAATGATGGTCCCGTGGCAACCGACATCAACGGCCCGTGCCCGAAGGGGGCGTTGGGGGCTATCCCCCAGCAGGCGGAGCACGCCTTCCGCTTCGCCGCCGCTGCCCCATGCTCCCTGGATCAGAGCACCCGTCGTGGCGATGACCACCCCCACATGGGCCATAACATTGGTGACTTGCCCGGCGATGTGCGCCCGCAATTCAAACGTCGTCGTAGCCCCTTCAATGAGGATGACGCCGTGGCGCACGGCGATCACCTGTCCGTCCACGGGAGAGCGGCAACCGGGCTGCAACAGTCCTACCAGGCCACCCCGTGCTGCCAGGGTTTCGCCTTCTTGGACCGTATCGCCCACCGACTTGCGGATGTATTTGTCTGCTTTTTCCCGGCTGACGCCCAGGGCGCGACTTACATCCACAACGTGGACCTCGCCGGGCATCAGACAGCGGGCGACCACATCGGCTGCGCCGACCACCTCGCCGGGGCCGACCAGCACTTGGCCCCGTGAGGGCAACAACCGTTCCCGTCTGATGGTCGTCAGGGGCGTTACCCGCGTTTCTGTCGGATAGTAGATCATAATGCCCCCTACTCTTGGATTCCTCTGCGGACCTTTGATCTAGGCAACGTCGGACGCATTTTGCCCACGGTCCCACTCGCTTTGACGCGAATCTGCCGGGCCTGCGGGAGGGTCTTCACTACGATCCCATGTCCCACAACCAGCGTTGCATCTTTTCCCTCTGTTCCTCCGGGTCCTGGGAGATGGGCAAGGGACGGCCCCGCGCATCAATGACAATGCCGCCCAGCCCACCTTCTACTTTGGTCATCCCGGCCTGTCCTTTGGCTCCTAGCCCAACGTCAAAGCGGCGGGTGGGCCGCAGTTCCAGGTTGGCCGTTTGGCCGGTGGGCAAGGGGATGACCTCCAGGGAACCGTAGGGTACTTCTACTTCTAAGGAACGACCGTCCTCGTACTCTATTTTGAAGGTCAGGGCCACTTCGCCTTCTTTGGCCGCGCCCACCGGAGCCACGACCGTCCCCAGGTTCAACAGGGCGTCTTTTTCCACGACGTGGGCTGCTGCCACAGGGTTGACCATCGCCACCGCGCCCAGGGGAGCCAATAGACCGACGTTGTCCAGGGCCATGCCGCAGACGCCGATGGGTTGCAACGCATCAAGCAACATCAGGATCGCCTGCCCATAGTTGGCCGTGTTGACCAGAACCCCGCCCCCGCCGATGATCAGGTGGAACTTGGGCAGAAGGTGCGGGTAGATGACCGATTCGCCCCGCGTCCATCGGCGGCTGACATCGGCCAGCGTCAAGCGCAGGATCTCGCGGGCGACCGCCTGTTCAAAGAGGAGATCCTGGCGCGTCTGGGGGAGGGTGCGGTAGCGCAGGGATTTGTTGTGCAGGGCGTTGCGCACCTCTTCTTCTTCCATTTCAAAGGGCAACCAGCGCAGGATCGCCTCCACCGGCACATGGTCCAAAATGTTGGCCGCATTGTAGCCCACCCCCAGGTCGCTACGGACGGCGAATTCGGCCTGTTCATCCAAAACCGCCGCCACCGCGGACGTGGCCCCGCCCACCTGGGCGCTGAGGACGTTGATTCCATCCAAACGGGCCAAATATTGGACGGTGTGGGACATGGCCTGGGCTGCCGGGAGCACCTGCACCGGACTCCAGGAGGCCAGGGTCGCAAAGCCCGGCAGCCGCTCCATCTTGGTCTGCCGGTATAGCTCCTCAATCTCGGTCTGCAAGGGGACCGGGTTCTCCAGGTCAATGCGGGGTAGGACGTTGTCCACAGACCGGAGTTCGGTGTCCGTGCCGATGATCTCGGCCACCTGCTCGCGCAGGTCTCCGTTGCCGGCATAGATCACCGGCGGTGGCGGCCCTTCGGGCATGGTGTTGCACGCCAGGGCTATCGCCTCCGCCGCTTGCAGGACCGGTCGCTTGGCGCCACCGTCTACCCCGCCCACCAGGACGATGGCATCGGGTTTGAGGTCCTGGATCAGGCGGATTTGGGCCTCCATATCGGCGTTGGAAATCCCTCCACCGCGCCGATCCAGGGAGATAACCTGTTCCACCACGGCGTAAGAAGTTGAGAGGGCACGTTTGGCGCTGGCCAGGCTCACATCCTCCATGATGCCGCTCAGCACCAAGCGCAAAGGCTCACCGGCGCTGGTGATGGCAACGACGGCATCTACCCCGCCACCCTGGTATTCGGGGGTGATGATCTGCCCTGCCTCGTCCAGAAATTGCCAGCCGATGACCTCGGTCAGGTGGGCCAGGGCTTGGCGCACGGCCGCCGTCACATCACTCCAGGGCGGCTCCACCGTGCTGGGGACCTCGGTGCGGGCCACCAGGCGATACTCCTGCTCCACCCGATCTATCAGGATGACATGGGTTGTTGTGCTGCCGCAGTCAATGGCCAGGATCGATTCAATGGACGTATAGTCTTGGGTCACTCTTTAGCCTCCAAAGAACCCCCGCACGCCGTCCAGCAGGAACTGTACCCGCCCTGCCAGCAACGACAGGCGCGAGACAAAGGTTGTGGCCAGAATGGCTCCAAAGGCGATGAGCATGAACCAACGTCCCAGCCCTCCCCACAGGCGCACTACGCGGTCGCGCACACCGGCCAGGGGACCTTCTTGATCTTCGCCATAGTGGAAATGCAACAAAACCCCAATTGCCCCGATCAGCACCAGCAATCCGCTGAATAACCCCAGGGCGGGTCCGTAGCGGGAAACGTAAAGCGATATGTCGGCGGTCGCACCGATTTGGGGCAACAGGGTTCCCAACAGTGCACCGCCGATGGCCAACGCCGCGCCGACGCCCAGCAGGACGGCCACGCTGAGGCTGCCCAGCCAGGAAAGCCCCTTGAGCGGTCTGGTCAGCAGGAGCAACCCCATCAACAGTGTCAGGGCGAGCAGCGACACACTGCCCCAATCGTTGCGGTTGATGGCATCCACCAGGGGAAGCAAGAGTTTGGCCGAGATGACATTGTGGAAAGCGATGACGACGGCATAGCCTACGGCCACACCCACAAAGATATGCCCCGCCAGCCGATAGAGGGCGTTATCCCCCAACAGGTAGCTGAACACGCACAGGGTCAGGATCATGGCTACTATGGTGCCGACGGTATCCGGCGATAGAGTTACATCCATCAGTCTCCTCTCTCCCTTCCCCGCTGCACGAGGGCAACAATGCCGCCGATCAACCCTACCAAGACGAGCAAGCCATGCCCGGCCAACTGGACATCTAGTTGGGCTGCCACGCTGCCGGTCGGTGCTCGGCCGAGAAGGGCTTCGTATTGCGCCGCACCGGGAACACCGCTCACCAGCCCCAGCAATTGCGGCGGATCGGTCGCGTGATAGGCCAGGGCTGCCGGTTCAATCTGGGCACTGACGCCACCCACCATGTCCACCTGCAGCGGAGTACCCACCTGCTCGATCCACCAACGCAGGTGTTCCTGGTTGGCGGTCAGGGAAACGATCAGGTCCAGGTCCTGCGCACCGATCAAGCCATCCATCAGGGGCAGATCGGTCAGGGGGGTCCCGAAAAAGTCACGGGGGAAGGACCGCCCCACCGTTTCGCCGAAAAGACGGGCCGCTGCCGCTTGACCGGGTATGTACCCCAAGTTTACGTAACGTTGTCCGTAGCCGTCGGCATAGTCCGGTCGGTCGGCGGTCAGCTCGGCCATCAACTGCTGGGCCGTTGCCGGACCGGTAGGCAACAGGCTGACGATGATGAGCCTGGCTTGGCGGTCCATCAGATGACCGAGGAGCACCTGCGCCACCAGGTTCATTTCGTCGCTGCCGGAGGGGTCATAGTCAAAGGCGACGACGACCGGTGCATCGGGTGGCAATTGCTCGATTCTGGCATACAGGGCCTGCGTCGGCTCGCTCGGCTCGATGGCGCGGGGCAACAAAGGCCGCCCCACAAGGAGAGGCACGGTGACGACGAACAGGAGCAGGAAGTAGATGGCCCAACGCACGAAAGGCGACATCGGCTTGGGCCGTTCCCCCGCCAGGGGAATGGGATGGGCTTCCGCCGCTTGGCTGACGACCTGGGCGAACAGGCGGGCCTGGTGGAAATCCCCGGCAACCGTCATGGGGGGCGGCTCCGTCGCCGCCTGAGGCTGGGCGATGATCATCTCAACCGGTAACACACCGGGGATACCGGCCAGGAGACCCGTCTCCTCGGCAGCCTCTTCGGCAATGGGTTCCGGTTCTATCTCCTCCCCTTCGGCCCGCAGTTCGCGGGGCTTGAGGGCCAAAAGCCAATCGGGGATCTCGGCCCGGACCAGGGCCTCGCCCTCTTCCGGCTCGGCAGGCACCAGCCAATCGGGCAGCGCGCCTTCTTCGGGCGGTTCACCCACCGCCGGAGCCGCCGGTTCTTCGGCGCCGGCCGGCCGCAGTTCGGCCAGCCAGTCGGGGACCTCGGCAGCAGCCAGGGGTTCGCCCGGTTCTACCGTTTCGGCCTCGGCTTTGGGTTTTTGTTCGGCCAGCCAATCGGGGACCTCCTCCGCCGGGGCGGCAGGTTCCGGCTCCGGGGCGGCGGCGGGTGGCTGCTCCGCCCCCGTGGGCCGCAGTTCGGCCAGCCAATCGGGGACCTCTTCCGCCGGGGCGGCAGGCTCCGGCTCCGGGGCGGCGGTGGGTGGCTGCTCCGCCTCCGTGGGCCGCAGTTCGGCCAGCCAATCGGGGACCTCTTCCGTCGGGGCGGCAGGCTCCGGCTCCG
>Ga0256914_1002468_pt1 | contig 15368 bp, 15 predicted proteins | sample HulkmetaG_FD_191571 | JGI IMG/M metagenome (GOLD analysis project Ga0256914, IMG submission 191571) | Hydrothermal chimney microbial communities from Main Endeavour vent field at the Juan de Fuca Ridge, Pacific Ocean - Hulk | ecosystem: Environmental > Aquatic > Marine > Hydrothermal vents ... | reverse complement strand
TGGCGGCCTCCACCAGCCCGCCGAGACCGTGATCGAGCCTGCGGACGACGGGTATGAGCTGAGTGACGGTGAGCAGCGCCAGCGCCAGCAGCAGGCCGAACAGGAAGAGCGTCCCCAGGTAGAAATAGCGGTCGAGCCGCTGGGTGGCCTGTCGTTCGAGACTGCCGGTTTCGACGAAGAGATCCTGCAGCACCAGCCGCACCTGCGTCGCCAGGCGGGCCAGCAATTCCCGGCACAGTTCCGGATCTCTCCCTCCGGCCCCCGGGGCACAGGAGGCGCGGGCGTCGAGGAACCGGGACATGCGTTCGTCCAGCTTTCGGTGAAGTTCCACCAGGGGGGCGGCCCCGGAGCTGCCGCCTTGCGAAAGAGAGGCCAGTCTCTTGCCGACGCTCTCATGGGCCAGCCGCCATTGGCCGGGGTGGAGCGCCGCTGCAGTGTCGTACAACATGTCCATGGTGATGACGTTGAGGTTGACCAGCTTGTCGCGTAGCCACTCCACGTTGTCGTAATGCGACTTTTCCAGCCCCACCAGGCGGTATCCCACCGCGGTCATGCCCACCGCCACCAGCACGAGGAGAAGCCCCGTCCAGCCGAGCATGTGCAGGCGATTTCGAATCATGGCCCCCGGTTCTCCACTCCGATCAGGCCCACCGCCTCGGGCAGGACCCGTTGCAGGGGTTCCGTTTCCACCATCGCCAGGAAATCGGGCAACCGCCCGGGCTGAAGCACTTCGGGATCCAGCAGGCCGGCCGAGGCGGCCCACCTGAGCTCCTCCTGCAAGCTCAGCAGAAGGGCCTGGTTCAGGGTGAGGCGGAAGGTGACGGCGGACCAGATCTGGCGCAACCGTTCGGGCAGGATCCGCAGGCGCCTCTCCATCACCGCCAGGGCGGCTTCCGGCTCTTCCCGGACCAGGTCGGCCGCCCTGGAAAGGGCTCTCAGGATCTTCTCCATGGCCCCCGGGTGGCGCAGGGTGAACTCCCTCCAGCCCACCAGGTTGTAAGCCTTGGTATAGAGACCCGGACTGCACAGGCGGACCGACCGGCCGCTGCCCGCCATGCGCTCCGCCCGTTCCAGGACGGGATCCCGCATGGAGATGGCGTCCACCTCACCCCGTGCGAAGGCCTCCGCCAACTCTTCCACCTTCAGGTAACGAATCTCCACCTCCTCCTGCCTCAACCCCGCCTGCAGCAGGAAACTCGACAGGAAGAAGTGGACGGCGGATCCCTTCTGCGTGGCGATCCGCTTGCCGCGCAGATCCCCGGGATGTTCCACCCCGTGGTCACGCCGGGCCAGCACACAGATGTTGTTGTCGCTCTTTCCCAGGGTGGCGAAGATGCGCAACCGGGGGTGCGCCGGCGCCGCGATGGCCAACGGCGTCTCCGCCATCACCGCCAGTTCCACCTCGCCGTGCAACATGCCTTCCAGCGCCCGCTTGCCGCTGGGATAGGGCTTGATCTCCACCTCCACACCCTCCTGCGTGAAGATGCCCCTCTCCTTCGCCACCCAGACGAGCGCGTTCTGCACCGAGGACTGCGCGCCCAGGGTGATGGCGGAACTCCTCTCCTCCCCCGTACACCCCTGCAGCAGAAACAGCAGGAAGAGGAGCACCGGCACACCCGGCGGCGCGAAGGTCCCGATGATGTCGTCGACGATCCCGCGCATCCTCCTCGATACCTCCCCCTTCCGGCAAGATCCACCCGGGAGGCGAAACACCGGCATCTGGAACGACGACCCGGGAAAAGTTCCGCCCCCAGCGTCCAGCCTAAGGGGCGGGGGCACGAGAGACAAGCGGAAAATGGGGGAAGCCGGTCCTCTCCCGCCGGCAACACCTTTCCGGTCAGGAACCCCCCAGTGGCGGCGGCACCACGCGATCGTAGCTTTCAGGCACCTGGAACACCCCTTCGGGCACCTCGAATGCCGGATCGAAATCCAGCAGCACCTGCTGTTTCCCCTCCATGAGGTCCAGCAGCGGCAACCCGTGCTCGAGGGCGCGCGCTGGCGCGTAGACATACTCTGCGAGCTCGCAGGGATCCGCACTCTCGTCTCCGACCGGCGTCCGCTGCAACCGCGCCAGTGCCAGCCGCAGCTCCCGCAGCCCCTGCACCGCCCGCGGCATGACACCCTCCACCACCTGCAGCGTCCGGCAGAGCCGGCCGGCGGCGCGCAGTTCGAGCTTCCGGGGCGAACGGCCGGCCACCGGCGGCACCCCGGGATCGCGCAGGAGCGCGGAATCCATGGAGAATCCTTCCGGCGGCTGCGGCTGCGCCACCGGCGGCTGCAGCACCAGCACCGTCTCCTCTTCGGGGTCCACGTTGTAGATGCGGTGGGAGACCCGATTGTAGAGGGTGTAGCCGTTGGGCGAATCCTCGCCCTCGTCGATGCGCACGAAGGCGTCGGAGACCAGGATGCGGCTGATGTAGGGCGTCACCCCCTTCTCTTTGATCCGGTACACCAGCAGGTCCACCTGCTGGGCAGTGGCGGTGCCGGCGAGCGCCAGCAGCAGGAAAACCATCACCTTCTGCATAGCTGTTCCAGACGTTCCAGTTCACTATGGGAAAAGCCCGCCGCCTGCCGCGCCTCGCGGTGCAGCGGGCAGGAGACGCGGTTGCCCAGGTGGCGGGCGAGGAGTCCGAAATAGGTCTCCTCCGGCTCCAGCCCGCGCTCCCGGCAGAGGTGGCGAAACCACCGGCTGCCCGCATCCACGTGGCCGATCTCGTCGCGCAGGATCACCTCCAGCACCGCGACCGTCTCCGGGTCACCCGCCTCGCGAAACTTCTCCATGATTCCCGGCGTCACGTCCAGCCCCCTCGCCTCCATCACCCTGGGCACCAGCGCCATGCGCAGCAGGGGGTCCGCCGCCGTCTCCTGTGCCAGCTCCCAGAGACCGTTGTGGGCGGGAAACTCGCCATAGTCGCGCCCAAGGTCGCGCAGGCGACCACGTACCAGCCGGAAGTGGTGCACCTCCTCCTGCGCCACCCGGAGCCAGTCGGCGCGGAAGGCCTCCGGCATCTGCTGGAAACGCACCAGGGCGTCCAGCGCCAGGTTGATGGCATTGAACTCGATGTGGGCAATGGCGTGGAGCATGGCCGCGCGACCCTCCGCCGAACCGAGGCGCCGCTTTGGCACCTCGCGCGGCGGCACCAGCACCGGGCGCCTGGGTCTTCCCGCTTCGAGGGTGCCCGGAAGCCCGGGGCGCGGCGCGACATCGAGCCGGCCATCGCGGTAGAGGACGGCCAGCCGCTCCACCCGTTCCAGCTTCCCCTCCAGGTCGCTTTCGAGCAGCGCCGCAGTGGTCAGTTCGAACAGATTCTCCATGGACCCATGATAAGGGGGGCGGACTCGTGGAGAAAAGCCTTCGTTGGACTTCCTTCCGATCGCTGGCTAAGATCGGCCAAAACCGGACCAGGAGGCTCAGCACGTTGCAGGTCATCTCCTTCCGCCCCCATTTCAGCCGCAACACCCTGCTGCTCATGCTGCTGGTGGCGGCGGCCTTCGCCGGCGTCGTCTACTGGAAGTTCGATCTCCTGCGCGACATCTACCTGGAGAACCAGCTCACCACCCTGGGCCTGGTGGTGAACGGCGCCATCCTGCTGCTCTTCGCCCTGGGTGTGCTGCGCATGGTCACCATCTTCCTCGACTACGTGCACGAGGAGGCGGCCCTGGCCCGGTTCATCCGCAACCACGACCTCAACGAAAAAGAGTTGCTCGACGGTGTGCCCGAGGGGTCCCTCATCGCCCGCCGGTTCCACACCATGCAACAGCTCTTCGACTTGGCCACGCCCATCAACCAGGCGGCCTTGGCCAGCACGCTGCTCGCCAGTGAGAGCACGCGCACCAGCTTCCCCAAGTACGTGAGCAACATCCTCATCCTCACCGGAGTCTTCGGCACCATCGTCTCCCTCTCCATCGCCCTCATCGGCGCCTCGGACCTGCTGGAGAACACGGTGAACGTAAGCGGCATGGGGCTGGTGATCCACGGCATGTCCACCGCCCTCTCCACCACCATCACCGCCATCGTCTGCTACCTCTTCTACGGCTACTTCTTCCTCAAGCTCACCGACGCCCAGACCAACCTGCTCAGCGCCGTGGAACAGGTGAGCGCCACCTACCTGGCGCCCAGGTTCCAGGTGGAGCCGGAGACCACCCTCTACGAGTTCACCGGCCTGGTGCGCTCGCTGCAGAACCTGGTGAACCGCATGGAGAAGTCCCACAAGCTGATCATGAAAGCGGAGACCCAGTTGCTGAAGGCGGTGAACCAGTACCAGGAGCGCTCCGAGAAAACCGACCTCGACATGGCCACCATCATCGAACTGCTGCGCAAGGGCTTCCGCCTGCGGGACGGCGAATGAACGAGAGCGGCGGCTTCGTCGACCTGCGCCTGAACCGGCAGGAGACCCGGGGCAACGAGAGCTTCTGGCCCTCCTTCACCGACATCATGACCGTGGTGGTGATGATCTTCCTCATCTCCATGGTGGTGGTGCTGCTGCGCAACATGGAGCTGGTGAAGGAGCTGCGCACCACCCTCCAGGCGGAGCGCGAGGCGGTGGAGCTGGCGCGCGCCGCCGGCAAAGAGAAGCAGAGCATCAGCGCCCAGCTGGAGGCGGCCCTGGAGCAGCTGCAGGCCGCCGACGAGCACATCGCCGAGCTGGAGGGGCGGGTGGCACGGCTGCAGGAACAGAACGAGGTGCGTGCACGCGCCATCGCCGACCGCAACCTGCAGCTGGAGGCGCTGCTGGAGGAGCGCAACAGCCTGGCCCAGCAGGCCGCCCAGCTGATGCTCGACCGGGAGGCGGCCCGGGAGGAACGGCGCACGGCGCTGGAGGAGAGGCGCCAGGCGCGCCAGGAGCTGGAAGCGCTGCAGCGGGCCTATCTGGAGCTCAAGGAAGAACTGTCGCGCAAATCGCTGCAGGTGGCCGCCCTCAAGAGCAAGCTGCAGATCCAGGAGCAGCAGCTGGCCCAGGCGCGGGAGGAACGCCAGAGCGTGGAATCGAAATACCTGCAGCTGGCGGGCGACTACGACACCCTCAAGGTGAAGTACGACCGGCTGGTGCGCCCCGCCCGCTCCCCCAGCGGCCGTTACCTGGTGGAGGTGCGCTACTACAAGCGCAAGGGCAAGTACCACATCGAGTGGCGCGAGGGCGGCGAGGGAGAGTTCAGGGCCGTGTCCCGCAAGAAGCTCGACGCCATTCTGGGCGAACTCAAGCGCAGGCACGACGAAGGGCTCTACATCAAGGTGATCCTGCCCACGGGCAACGGCCTCTCCTTCAGCGAGGCCTGGAGCTTCACCAACCGCCTGCACCGTAACTACGACTACTACTACCAGGAGGCGCCGCCCACGGCGGAGGAACCGGCTCCCGAGGCCCCGTCCGCCGGGCCGCCTGCCGAAGCGCTCACCCCCTCCGACGGGTGAGCCTCCGGTCCCCGGGGCTCTTTCCGCTGCACCACAGGGGCGGCAGGGGGGCAGCGGCGCAGCCGGGGTTCTGCTTCCGCGCCGGGCGTGCCAGCAGCCTGCGCAGGGCGGGCCAGCCCTGGCGCCCGGACCATGCGCCGCCCCCTTCCCCGTAACAGGCACGGTCCAGCGCCTCCCAGGCACGGCGGGTCGCCGGTTCCATCCGGGGCCAGCCGTGCAGCCTGCGCCACTCCACCAGCACCCTCGTCGCACACCGGCAGTCACCGCGTCGGCAGGCGGACCACAACCGCAGCTGTGCAGCCAGCCAGGAGAACAAGGGAACGAGTTCCGCGCGCCGGTACCAGAGCAACGCTGCCATCCCCACCAGGCCCGCAGCGCCCAGGAGCAGGGGCAGGGGCAGGCCCGTGCCCACCGACTCCTCCTCTTCGGTCCCTTCTCCCGGCTGCCGACCCTCCGCCGGCACCGCCCGGGCTACCGGCACCTCACCGGCGAGAATCCGGTAGGGTCTGGCCGGCAGCCGCCTCTCCTGCGCCCTCGCCCGTTCCGGGTCCCACCATCTCACCACCAGGGGCGGCAGCTCTCCCCCCGCCTCGCCCGTGGCCAGGTAGCGGAAGGCGTGGATGCGTTCGCCCCAGAGCACCCCCTCCTCGAAGCGCCAGGAGAGTCGCGCCGGCAGGGGCTGGATCTCGAAGCCCGCCACCGGCGCCATCACCGGGATCGGCAGCTGGGCCCCGATCTGCGCGAGGGCACGCAGGCGGATGCGGCGAACCCGGTGCTCTCCCGGGCGCAACCCCTCCAGGGGGCCGCTCCACTGCTCCCCGATCTCCAGCCGGGTGGTCACCAGCCAGGGGAAGTCGCCGCTTCCCGGCGGGCGCGGCTTCACGTCCAGCTTCAGCGGCGCTCCGCGCAGGTAGAAGTCACGCCCGCTGAAGACCGGTGGCGGCAGCTCGATCCGGCCACTGCGCTGGGGAAAGAGCAGCCATTCCTGCTCCAGCAGCTCCATCTCCCTGCCCTTGCGCACCACCCGGCGGGGTTCACTGGCACCGCCGGCATCGAGTACCAGCACGTCGGGAATCTCCGGCGCGAGAAAGTGGCCCTGCTGCAGGTGGGAATCGCGGTAGAGGCGCACCCGGTAGCGCACCTGCTGCTGAACCCAGGGATCGGGGGGTTCGAGCGACGCTTCGAGGAAGGGCTCGGCCCAGCCTGCCTGGATCCAGGACCACAGGAGCAGCGACAGCACGATCGGCCTCACGGCATTCCCTCCTCCTGTTGGCTGCGGAAGAGGGCGCGCAGCAGCTCCGCGGGATCGTCCCGGATAGTCTCCAGCCACACCTCGGCGGCACGGCGCGCCTCCGCCCGGGTGCCGCCCGGGCGCGCGGCGCTCTCGCCCGGGCTTCCCGGGCCGGGAGAACCCGCCTTCCTCTCGGCGCCCTCGTCCATCCCTTCCTCCCGGCTCTCCCCGGCATCCGGGCTGCCTTCGACCCGCGGAGTGTCGGCAGGCGTTTGCCTCCCCGGTCGCGGCAGGCCGGGCAGCCGCCTCCCGCTCGCCGCCTCCGGAACGGTGGCGCGCAGCTGTCCGCGCCGCGCCGCGGTGTCCTCCCTTCCATCACGGTCCGCTCCCTGTTCGGGCGCCTGGCCCGTCTGGCCGCTCTCCTCCCCCGGATCGCGGGAACCGGTGTCCCGGGCCTCCAGCATGCCACCACCCAGCGAAGCCCGCAGCGCTTCCGGTTCACCACCGGCTTTCGGTGGCGGGTGTTCGATCCCGCGGGTGGGCTCCAGCAGCTCCTGGGCATGGCGTGAATCCCTCGTTTCCTCCCCGGGCGAGCGCTGCGGCGCCCGTCGCCCCCCGTCACCGGTGGATCGCTCGGCCAGGGACCGTTCCACCAGCTGCAGGTTGTACCTGGCGTCCACCAGGCCGGGATCCCGCTCGATGGCCGCCAGGTAGGCGGCCCGCGCACTCCCGAGATCCCCCAGCCGGACCAGGGCGTTGCCGCGGTTGTAGTGGGCCATGGACGTGTCCATCTCGGCGAACGCGAGCACGGCCGCTTCATACTCCCCGGCGCGGTAGAGGGCGATCCCCCGCCACAAGGGATCACGGAAGCGCCGGGCAGCCACCCCGGGATCTCCCTGCCGCAGCGCCCGCCACGCCTGCTGGTCGGGGGTGAGGAAGAGATCCAGCCACCCGGCCTCGGCCGGCGGCGGGGGCAACGCCAGCAACAGCAGGCAGAGCGGCGCCACGCCGCGGCGAAAGAGCAGGAACACCAGTCCCAGCAGCAGGGGCAGGAGCCAGGGGCCGTTGTCCACCGGCAGCGGCTCCCCGGCAGCCTCCGCCACCCGGTAGCGACGGGGCTCCAGGGCGGTGGCCAGGTCCGCGATCTCGCCGGCACCGTAATACCCCCCCTTGCCCGCCTCCGCCAGCCGGCGCAGCACCACCGGGCTTTCCCCCAGGCCCAGGAGATGCACGCGGAAACCCGAGCCGGCCAGCCCGGCCGCCCTTTCCACCGCCGCTTCCGCTGCTCCGTGGGCTACCACCAGGATCTCCCCGGGCATACCCCGGCGCGCCTGGCTCGCCGCCACCTGCTCCAGGGCAGCGGCCAGCGCCCGGCCTCCCTTGGGCAGCAGCGAAGGGGAAAGGGCGGCCACCAGCCGCTGCAGCAGGCGCAGGTCCTCGCTGGCCGGCATCACCCGCCAGGCGCGAGCGCCGTAGACCCAGAGGGAGACGGGGCGCGCGGGCATCTTTTCCAGCAAGGCCGCCAGCACCGCCCGGGCCTCTTCCAATTTCTCTCCCTCCACCTCCTCGGAGAGCTCCACCAGCAGTGCCAGGGGCACCGCCGCGGGGCGGAACTCGAGGGGCGGTAGCCGCTGCCAGCTGGGCCCGGCCAGCACGAGGATGGCGAGGATCCAGGCCGCCCCCCAGAGCAGAGCGCGCCACCGGTCGCGGCCGCCCGCTGCCCCGGGATGGACCAGGAGGGTATCCAGGAGCCCGGCATTCACCACGCGGCGCCAGGGGGTCTCCCGCCCCGCTCCACGCCGCCGCGCCAGGAGAAGCAGCAGCGGCACCAGCGGAAGGAGCAGCAGCCACCCGGGGCGCAGGAAGAGGAACTGGCTCACGCTCCCCTCCATCGCATCCAGAAGCTCAGCAGCAGCGCCGCGAGCAGCAGCCAGAGGTGGAGCGGCCGCCCCAGGTGCAGCGTCTGCCTCTCGTCGGGCACCGGCTCCAGCCGGTCGATGGCCTCCATGGCCCGCTCCAGCCCGCCCGCATCCAGCGCGTGGAAGAAACGGCCACCGGTGACGTCCGCCATCCCGGTGAGCACCTCCCGCTCGAAACGCTCGGCGCCCTGGGTACTCCAGACCCCCCAAGGGTTGGGCGCCGGCGCCTCGGGCCTGCCGATGCCCACGGTGTAGATGCGGATCCCCTCCTCCGCCGCCAGCCGGGCCGCCTGTCGCGGGTCGAGGATCCCCTCATTGTTGGCGCCGTCGGTGATCAACACCATCACCCGGCTCCTGGCCGGCAGCGCCCGCAGGTAGCGGATGCCCAGTCCCACGGCGTCGCCGATGGCGGTGGACTCCCCTGCAAGGGCGATACGCGCCTCGCCAATGAGCTCGCGCAGCGCCTCGTGGTCCCAGGTGGGCGGCGCACGCAGGTAGGGCTTCTCGCCGAAGAGGAGGAGGCCCACGCGGTCGCTTTCCCGTCCCTCGAGAAAGCGCAGGGCGCTCTGCTTCACCAGGTCGAAACGGCTGAGTCGCTGCCGCTCACGGGCAAAGTCCATCTGGCGCATGCTGCCGGAGGTGTCGAGGAGCAGCAGCAGGTCGCGCCCGCTGGCCAGGGGCGGCCGGTGGGGATCGACCCACACCGGCTGCGCCAGCGCCCCCACCAGCAGGAACCAGAGAAGCCACGCACGCCAGTACGATGGGGCAGTGGGCGCCCTTCCTTCGTCCCCCGCCTGCAGGGCGAGCAGTTCCCGGCAGAAGGGCACGCGGATGGCGCCCGCCACCGCCATGCGCACGGTTGGCAGCCAGCGTGCCGCCAGCGGCAGGGGCAGGAGCAGCAGCGCCCAGGGCCAGACGAGGCTGATCATGCCGCCCGCTCCAGCCAGCGTTCCACCAGGTCGAGGAGCGCCTCCCGGTCGAAGGATGTGGAGGGCTCCCAGGGGGCGCGCAGGAGCACCCGCCCCACTCCTTCACCGAACTCCCGGGTGTCGCCCAGCCGGTCGAGCAGGGCCAGCCAGGCTTCGCCATGGAGGGTAGCCACCTCGCTGCGCGACAGGCGGGCCACGGCCACACGCCGCAGCAGCATCTCCAGCGACACGGCCAGCTGCCGGTCGTCGAGCCACGCCCGGCGCAGGCCACGCAGCTCGGCCAGGGCGGTCCGCCGCAGGGCAGTGCGTCGACGATGGCGGAGGATGGCGAGCCCCCCCAGCAGGAGCAGCAGCGCCGCCACCAGCCACCAGCCGGGCGCCGGCGGCCACCAGAAATGGGGCTCCGGCTGGTGGATGTCCCGGATCCGTTCAGCCAGGGGAAGCGCCGCCTCCTTCACCGCAGCTGCTCCCTGAGGCCGTCCACCAGGGGCTCGTGGGTGCCCAGCAGCAGGGTGCGGGCGCCCAGACGGGCGAAGCGGTCCGCCACCGCCTTGCAGCGTGCCTCGAAGTTCTCTTCCCAGCGCCGGCGCAGGGCCGGCGAGGCAGTGTCCAGCCAGCCGCTGCACCCTTCACCATCCTCCAGCGGGTAGAGGCCCGCCGGCGGCGGTGTCCGCTCCAGCGGGTCGTGGAGGTGGATGGCGGCCAGTTCGCCGTGGCCGGCCAGCCGGGCCAGGTGGCGCTCCGCCTCCCGGTCCAGCGTGCGGAAGTCGCCCACGAAGAGCACCAGAGAGCCGGGTCGCGCCAGCCGCCGCAGGTGGGCCGCGGCATCGGCCAGGGTGCTGCGGGGCTCCCCGGGACGGGCTCCCACTGCCGCCAGCAGGTTGAAGAGCCGCATCAGTCCCGCCTCGCCGCCGCCGGGGGGAAGGAAGTGGCAGCGCCGGCCATCGCCGTGGACCACGGCCCCCACGCGGTCCTCGGCGTCGTGCGCCAGCCAGGCGAAGAGCGCCGCCGCCTGCGCCGCCCGCACCCATTTGAAGCAGTTGCGGGTGCCGAACTGCATGGAGGGGCCGGCGTCGCACACCAGCCAGAGGGTGCGCTCCCGCTCCTCGTGGTAGAGGCGGGTGTGCATCTCGCCGGTGCGCGCGGTGACGCGCCAGTCGATGGTGCGGAAGTCGTCGCCCCAGAGGTAGGGACGCACCTCCTCGAACTCCATGCCGCGGCCGCGGAGGCGGGCGCGCCAGGCACCGGGAAAGAGCGAGGCCACGGCGCCCCCCGCCAGGGCATCCAGGCGGCGCGCCTGGCGGTGCAGGTCACGCAGTTCGGAGGCTGTGACCCGTGTGGCGGGCATGGTTCAGGGAAGTGGCACCAGCGCCAGCATGCGGTCGACGACCTCGTCGCTGCCCACGCCGTCGGCCTCGGCGTCATAACTGAGGAGGATGCGGTGACGCAGCGCGTCGTGGACGACGGCGAAGAGATCCTCGGGCGAAACATGGTCCCTGCCCGCCAGCCAGGCATGGGCGCGCGAAGCCAGGTCCAGGGCGATGCTGCCGCGGGGGCTGGCGCCGTAGGCGATGAGCTGCCCCAGCTCCGCGTCGTAGGGCGAGGGATCCCGGCTGGCGGCCACCAACTCCACCAGGTAGCGCTCCAGCTCGGGCGCCATGTAGAGATCGAGCACCTGGCGGCGGGCGGCCAGGATCTCCCCGCGCGAGAGGTGGAACCGGTCGGGACGGACCTCCTTGATGCCGGCGCGCATCTGCTCGCGCACCAGGTGGAGGATCTGCTGCTCGTGCTCCACGTCGGGATAGTCCACCCGCACGTGCAGCAGGAAGCGGTCGCGCTGGGCCTCGGGCAGCGGGTAGGTGCCCTCCTGCTCGATGGGGTTCTGGGTGGCCATCACCAGGAAGAGCTCGTCCAGGGGCCAGGTGGTGCGCCCCACGGTGACCTGGCGCTCGGCCATGGCCTCGAGCAGCGCCGACTGTACCTTGGCGGGCGCCCGGTTGATCTCGTCGGCCAGCACGAAGTTATGGAAGATGGGGCCCTTCTGGAAGACGAAGGTGCCACTCTCGGGATGGAACACCTCGGTGCCGATGAGGTCGGCAGGGAGCAGGTCCGGGGTGAACTGGATCCGGTGGAACTCCCCCTCCATGCCGGCAGCCAGCACCTTGATGACGCGGGTCTTGGCCAGTCCCGGCACCCCCTCCACCAGCAGGTGGCCGTCGGCCAGCAGGGCCACCAGCAGGCGGCGCACCAGCCGCTCCTGGCCCAGCACCTGGTGGTTGACCCAGTCCTCCAGCTCCCGGAACGCTTCCCGCTCAGCCATCCTCGATGAACTCCAGGGAATTGCCGTCGGGGTCGCGGCAGAAGAGGGCCCGACGACCCGAACGGCTCAGAGTGTACGACACGCCCGCCTTCTCCAGCACCGCCACCAGCGGCTCCAACGCCGCCACCGTCATGGCCAGGTGGCGGTCGCGCCCCCCGTGCTCCGGCCGTCCTTCGGCAGGATCGGGGCTGGGCAGCTCCAGCAGGTGGATCTGGCGCTCGCCCACCTGCAGCCAGGCGCCGGGAAAGGGCAGATCGGGGCGCTCCACAGGGGACAGCCCCAGGACACCACCATAGAAGTCCAGGGCACGGGCGGTGTCGGATACCAGCAGGCTCACGTGGTGGATGTCACGGACCTCGATCAAGAAGGCTCCCTCACGGTTTCTCTTCGCGGATGGCGACCACCCCCGCCAGGAGGATCATGCCGCCTCCCAGCCACTCGCGCAATGACAGATGTTCGCCGGCCAGCCACCAGGCGCTGAGGGCGCCGACGAGAATCTCCACCAGCAGGATTACCGCCGAGCGCTGCACCGGCATACGGGAGACGCCGTAGATCACCGCCAGGGTAGCGGCCAGGAAGCCGAACATGCCCAGGCCCGCAGCGCCCAGCCACACCCGCCAGGGCAGCTCCGGCAGTGGCTGTTCCAGCAGGGCCACCGCCAGCGAGAGGAGCACCACCCCGGCCCAGGAGACCAGCGTCTTCTGCCGCGTGCCCAGCGCTCCCAGGGCCCGGGTGAGCACGTTGGTGACGGCGAAGGCCAGCCCCGCGGTGACCGCCATGAGGTCCCCCGCGCCCACCGCCGCACGCTCGGCGCCCGGTTCCCAGAGCATGAGCAGGGCGCCGGCCAGGCCGGTGAAGAGGGTGACCACCGTGACCCGGGTGAGGGGCTCGCGCAGGAAGAAATGGCCCAGCAGCACCGTCCACAGGGGGGAGAGATAGAAGAGGATGAGCACCCGCGCCACCGTTCCCTCGAGCATGGCGAGGACGAAGCCCAGGTTGGTCCAGCCCGCCGCGAGCGCCATGAGCAGCAGCTTTCCCCGGTGGCGTTCCATACCCGCCAGCCCCGGCCAGCTGGTCAGCGCCAGGGTGAGAAAGGCCGCCGTGTAGCTCGCCACCAGCAGCCAGGCGCCGCCCAGGCCCGCCTCCTCGAAGCGCCGCAGCGGGTACCAGACCACGCCCCAGAAGGTGGCGGCGAAGAGCAGACTCAGTACCGGTCGCATTGTATAATTCGGTCCTTTCTGGTTTCCGGAGAGCGTCCGGCTTGAATCCCGATCTCGACAGGCTGCAGCCCTACCCCTTCGAACGGCTCAGGGCCCTGATGGAGGGCGCCCGTCCGCCCGCCGGGCTGGACCCCATCCCCCTCTCCATCGGCGAACCGCGCCACCCCACGCCGACCTTCATCACCGAGGCGGTATTGTCGCACCTGCATGGCCTCTCCGCCTACCCGCTCACCAAGGGGATGCCGGAACTGCGCCAGGCCATCGCCTCCTGGCTGGAAAGGCGCTTCCGGCTGGGCGAAGGCGCGGTGGACCCCGAGACCCAGGTGCTGCCGGTGAACGGCACCCGCGAGGCCCTCTTCGCCTTCGCCCAGGCGGTGGTGGAGCGCGGCAGCGATGCCGCGGTACTCATGCCCAACCCCTTCTACCAGATCTACGAGGGCGCCGCCCTGCTGGCGGGCGCCGAGCCGGTCTACCTCAACTGCACCGACGACACCGGCCATCCCGACTTCGACGCGGTGGACGAGGCCACCTGGCGGCGCTGCCGGCTGCTCTACCTCTGCTCGCCCCACAACCCCACCGGGGCCGTGGTACCGGAAGAGACGCTGGTGAAGCTGATGGAGCTGGCCGACCGGCACGATTTCGTCATCGCCGCCGACGAGTGCTACTCCGAGATCCACTTCGACGAGGCGCGGCCGCCGGTGGGACTGCTGCAGGCCGCGATCCACGCGGGACGCCACGACTTCCGCCGCTGCGTGGTCTTCCACAGCCTCTCCAAGCGCTCCAACGCGCCGGGACTGCGCTCCGGCTTCGTGGCCGGCGACGCGAAGATCCTGGCCTCCTTCCTGCGCTACCGCACCTACCACGGCTGCGCCATGCCGGTGCACCACCAGGCGGCCAGCCGCCTGGCCTGGGAGGACGAGGCCCACGTGGTGGCGAACCGGGCCGAGTACCGGCGCAAGTTCGACGCCGTGCTGGAGATCCTCGACGGCTGCCTGGAGGTGGCCAGGCCCGAGGCGGGCTTCTACCTGTGGGCCCGGGTGCCGGGCTCGGACGAGAGCTTCGCCCGCGGGCTCTTCGAAGGGCAGAACGTGACGGTGCTGCCCGGCAGTTACCTCTCCCGCGAGGCGGGTGGCGTCAACCCCGGCGCCGGCCGGGTGCGCATGGCGCTGGTAGCGGCGCTGGACGAGTGCGTGGACGCGGCCAGGCGCATCCGGGAATACGTGAACACCCTGTAGGCCGGGTTCCGGCCTGCTCCAATGAACTTGAAGACATCGACGACGAGGACGACATGAGCGACATCCAGAACATCATCGAGGAGGCCTTCGAGAAGCGGGCCGAGATCACCCCCCGCACCGTGGACACCCTGGTGCGCGACGCCGTCATGGAGGCCATCGAGCAGCTCGACCGCGGCGAGCTCCGGGTGGCCGAGAAGAAGGACGGCGACTGGGTGGTGAACGAGTGGGCGAAGAAGGCGGTGCTGCTCTCCTTCCGCATCAACGACAACGAGTTCATCAAGGGCGGCTACACCAACTACTGGGACAAGGTGCCCTCCAAGTTCGCCGACTACAACTCGCGCGACTTCCGCGATTCGGGCGTGCGCGTGGTGCCCCCGGCCAGCGTGCGCCGCGGCGCCTACATCGCCCCGTCCTGCGTGCTCATGCCCTCCTACGTCAACATCGGCGCCTACGTGGACTCGGGCACCATGGTGGACACCTGGGCCACGGTGGGTTCCTGCGCCCAGATCGGCAAGAACGTGCATCTGTCCGGCGGCGTGGGAATCGGCGGCGTGCTGGAGCCGCTGCAGGCGGCGCCCACCATCATCGAGGACAACTGCTTCATCGGCGCCCGCTCCGAGATCGTGGAGGGGGTGATCGTGGAGGAGGGCGCGGTGATCTCCATGGGGGTCTACATCGGCCAGTCCACCCGTATCTACGACCGCGAGAAGGACGAGATCCTCTACGGCCGGGTGCCCGCCGGCGCCGTGGTGGTGCCGGGCAACCTGCCCTCGAAGGACGGCAAGTACAGCCTCTACTGCGCCGTCATCGTGAAGCGGGTGGACGAGAAGACCCGTTCCAAGGTGGGAATCAACGAACTGCTGAGGGACATCTGAGTTCTTTTCAGACGCCGTGCCCCTGCCGGGGGTGGCTGGCGGGACCGCTACAAGCACATCCCTGTGCGCTCGGCCTCGGCCATCCCTGGCCTCGGACGTCCCGCCAGCCACCCCCGGCAGGGGCTTACAGGATCCGAGTCAATGAGTCCAATAATGATTGATCTGTACGGCATTCCCAACTGCGATACCATGAAGAAGGCCCGCCGCTGGCTGGACGAGCACGGTATCG
>Ga0256914_1002467_pt1 | contig 15369 bp, 13 predicted proteins | sample HulkmetaG_FD_191571 | JGI IMG/M metagenome (GOLD analysis project Ga0256914, IMG submission 191571) | Hydrothermal chimney microbial communities from Main Endeavour vent field at the Juan de Fuca Ridge, Pacific Ocean - Hulk | ecosystem: Environmental > Aquatic > Marine > Hydrothermal vents ... | reverse complement strand
GCGTGCCCTCTGCCGTATCCTGACAATCGCACGCCTGGCCGCAGAGGCAAAGTCAGCCGCGTCAAAGGGTTCGTCAGGTTCCCGGATATCTATGAGGTGGTGCCTTACGCGGCGCAGCTCATCGCTCTCAGGTTTGGCAGATCCTATGTTGAGCCTGCGGTATATCTGGATGGAGTCCACGTTTATGATCTCGCCGTGGATTTCCTCTGCAAGGCGCAGGCACAACTCGGTCTTGCCTACTGCGGTAGGCCCCATCACCGCTATTGGAGGGAAGAGGGCAGGAGGTTGCATCATGTCCTCCTGAAGTTTTTCTGTATCTCACTTAACCCTATCAACTGGGTTACAGGGCGGCCGTGCGGGCAGTGGTGTATATCTTCCTCAAGGATCTGCTGGATAAGGGCCTGCATCTCCTGCAGGTTCAGCTCCTGTCTGGCCCTTATGGCACTGTGGCAGGCAAGTGAGGCAAGGGTCTCGTGAATGATGTTTGAGGCGTCTGTGGCCGGGGTGTCAAATATCCTGTCAAGTATGTCCCGCAGGGCCGAGGAGGCATTCTTGTGGCCTGATAGGAAGTCCGGCATGCTTCTGACAGAGATCTGTGACGGCCCGAACTGTTGGGCCTCTATGCCTAATTTTTCAAGAATGGGTAAAAGTTCATGAATGCGAGCCGTATCTTCAGGTTGTACTTCTATGACTTCCGGAAAGATCAGTGGCTGGGCTGTGACAGCTCCCCTCTCCCGGAACTGCTTTAAGAGACGTTTGAACAGGATACCTTCATGGGCGGCATGCTGGTCTATGATCACAAGACCGTCAGGGCCTTCAGCAAGGATATAGCTGCTGTCAAGTTGTCCTATGGCCCTCAGGGGACACCGGGCGTCGTGGCCAATATCCTCTTCAGTCCCTGCCGTGTCAGGCTGAAGCGTCTCTGATACCATGTCATGTCCTGCCATGTCAGTGGCTTCTTCCCATGGAAGCGGTACGTGGGTGTGGGGTCTGGTTTCAGTGGCCGGTTTTTGAGTGTCTGTGCCAGCAGGTAACGCAGGGCCTTGGGTGCGGGGCTGTTTCATGCCTTTTTCCAATGCGCGCCTCACGCTGTGATAAACAGCTCGATATACTGCGTCTGTGCTGTGAAAGCGGACCTCCTGCTTGGTGGGGTGGACGTTTACATCCACGTCTTCAGCACTGACTTTCAGGAAAAGTGCCCCTACCGGATAGGTTTTGGACATATATAGCCCTTTGGTGGCCTCGTTTAGCGCCTTCCAGAGCATTCGGTTTCCGATGTTGCGTCCGTTCAGGAAGAAATAAAATGCCCTTGAAGACGATCGTCCCTGGTCAGGAGGCGTAATGAATCCATACACCTCTATTCCAGGTCCCTGGCCCTGCACGGGCAGGAGGCAGTCAATGAGTTGTCTGCCGAGAAGTGGCCAGAGGGCATTGGGATATGAAGGCTCTCCAGATGTCTGCAACACCTGACGGCCATCACTTTTTATTGAGAACCTTATGTGCGGATACGCCACGGCGTGCAGGCGTACCTGCTGGAATACATGTCCTGCCTCTGTCTGGCGGCGTTTTAGGAACCGGAGCCTTGCGGGTATCTTCAGGAACAGGTCTTCAACATCCACGGTGGTGCCCGCCGGACAACCTGCCGGCTCGATACGTCTGTTTTGGCCAAAATCCACCCTTATGCGCCATCCGGAATCTTCTCCCCTTGCCCGTGAGGTCATGGTGAACCTGGATACAGAGGCCATGCTGGGTATTGCCTCTCCCCTGAAGCCAAGGGTGCGTATGGCAGACAGGTCGTGCTCGCTGTATATCTTGCTGGTGGCGTGTCGCTCCACGGCAAGCTCCATGTCCTCACGGTCCATGCCGCAGCCGTTGTCCGTTACGCGGATGAGACGTTTTCCCCCATCCTGCAACTCTACACGAATGTCAGTAGCCCCTGCGTCAATGGCGTTTTCAAGCAGTTCTCTCACCACCGAGGCCGGCCGTTCCACCACCTCTCCTGCGGCGATCTGGTCAGCTATGTGTGTTGGGAGCCTACGTATCCTTCCCATGCAAAAAGTCGTATATCCTGTTAGCCACGTCTGCTGGAATGCCCTTTACTGACTGCAATGTGTGGAGGGATGCCCTGTACACCCCATCCATGCTTCCAAAGGTTTCAAGAAGGAGTTTCTGTCTTGCCGGTCCAACGCCAGGTATGTCTGACAGACCGGAGATGCTGCGTCTCCTGTCTCTGCGCCTCCTGTGGGCCGTGATGCCAAAGCGGTGTGCCTCATCCCTCATCCGTTGAAAAAACAGGAGCACAGGATCGGTACTGCTTAACATGAGAGGCGTTTTCCTGCCATGTACATATATCTTTTCCCCCTCACCTTTCCGTTCTTTTGCAATAGAGATCACCTGCATACCGCATTCAGCGTCAAGCTGGTTTACCGCGTCTATGGCAGCGGAGAGCTGGCCCCGCCCCCCGTCTATGAGGAGGATGTCCGGCAGGTCGCCTTTTTCCCTGGCCCGTTCCATGCGGCGGCTTACCACCTGGTGTATCATCGCAAAGTCGTCCATGCCCTCAATGCCATTTATGTTGTAGATACGGTACCCCTGTTTCCATGCCTCTCCGTATCTGAATGCCACAAGACTCCCCACAGGCAGTTCACCACCGGTTGTGGAGATGTCAATGCACTCCATGGATATGGGTGGTCTGGACAGTTCAAGCGTACTGGCAATGGCGTCTGCAATCCCCTTCCATCTCCTGCGTCGTATCTCTGTCTGTTCCACGTCCTGCCTGGCATTTTCCTGGGCCATGGCAAGAAGCCTCTTCCTGTCACCACGTTCAGGAATGCTGATGCCAACCCTGTAGTTCCACAGTTGGCTGAGCCACTGGACTATCCATTGTGCATCCTTCGGAAGTTCCGGTACGAGTATCTCTCTTGCCGGAGCGGCATCCTGATAGTAGCTCAGCATGAATGCCTTCAGTACCTCAGCGGCAGGTTCCTGGGTCTGTAGGGATATCCTCCTGGTCTCACACCCTGTGACCATTCCCTCCCGTATCCTGAGTACAGCTACAGATGCGTTACCTGAGTGGCTGTGAAAGCCGATGCAGTCCCAGGACGCGTGGAGTTTGGAAACAACCGACTGCCTTTCAAGTACCTTTTGCAGGGCAGTTATCCTGTCTCTCAACCGGGCTGCCCTTTCAAACTCCAGGGCCTCGGCGGCCTGGTGCATATCCTCTCTTATCTGTTTGATGACATTTGAGCTTTTTCCTGCGAAGAAGTCCAGTACCTGTCGTACCTTTTGCCTGTACTCCTGGCTGGAAACAGCCCCTACGCATGGGCCTGAACACTTGCCGATCTGGTACTGGAGACAGGCACGGCTCCTGTTCTTCATTGCCCTGTTGGTACAGGTCCTTATGCCGAACGTGGTGGTTATAAGGCGGATGGTCTCCCTGAGAGCGCCGGATGATGGATATGGGCCAAAATACTCTGCGCTGTCCCGCCTCCTGCTTCGTACTATGCTGATCCTGGGCCAGGTCTCGCCGGTGCTGATCCTAAGGAACGGGTAGGCCTTGTCATCCCTGAATACTATGTTGTACCTTGGCCGGTGCCGCTTTATCAGTGTGGCTTCGAGGATCAGGGCCTCCTTTTCGCTCGGTGTTACAATGACCTCGAACGTGCGGGCATGCCCTATCATTATTGCTGTGCGTGCAGGCACACCTGATCCTTTTCTCAGATAGGAGGCAAGACGTTTTCTCAGGTCCCTTGCCTTGCCCACATAAAGCACTTCATTGGCGCTGTCCCTGAATATGTAGACTCCAGGGGCAGCAGGGATGTCAGAGAGCCTTAACTTGCAGGAATCTGAACAGTCATATACAGGCATGGATTGTGAAAAGAGTCCATGTGTCAGGACTATAGGTCAGTGGTGCATGGTTACAGTCCTGAGGATTTCGTCCGAGGATATTACCCCCTGCCTGATGATCTTTACGGGGACAGTTGTCATGGCACCCTGCTGATGTACCGGCGTGGTGTCTGTTACATCAACAATGGTGGAGCAGGCCCCACTTGCCAGTCTTCCCCCGTCAAGCACAAAATCAGGGGCAGGAGAGACAAGCTGGCGCCTGACCTCTTCTGCGCTGACAGCAGCGGAACTGCCTGATACATTGGCGCTGGTGGCCGTTATGGGTCTTCCAGCCGCGTGTACAAGGGCTGTTGCCCAGGGATTGCTGGAGATCCTTACTCCTATCTTTCCGGTCCCGCAGTGGAGTGGATAGGCGAGCCCCCGGGCCACTGGAAAGAGAATGGTGAGTGGTCCGGGCCAGAACCTGTCCATCAGCCTCTTTGCCATGTCTGGTACGGAATCCACTATGGAAGAGAGGTCTCCGATGTGGTCAATCAGCACCAACAGGGGCTTGTCCGCAGGGCGTTTCTTTATCTCGTAGATGTGTTTCAGTGCCTGGGGGTGGTCTGCCCCAGCACCCAGCCCGTAACTGGTTTCGGTAGGGAATGCCACCACGCCTCCCTGACGCAGCACCTCTGCCGCCTGTGATACAGCCTGCGTGTCAACAGGCCCTCCTGGACATGGTATCTCTTTGCAGTCCATCACGGCCGGGCCTCTGCGACTACGCACCGTTTCGTATACGTCCACTGTCATAGTTCCCTGTTTAGTTTTTCGATGTTGGCAGCCTGCGCAGCCCGAAATTCTTGTATTCGTCTTGCCACCTGTTCGTCAGTCACTGCTATGATCTGGGCTGCCAGCATGGCGGCGTTTTTTGCCCCTGCCTTTCCAATGGCCATGGTTGCCACAGGAATGCCTGGTGGCATCTGGGCCGTGGAGAGCAGGGCATCCATTCCTCCAAGCGGCGATGCGTCAATGGGTACGCCTATGACCGGAAGCGTGGTATGGGCCGCAATGGCACCGGCGAGATGAGCGGCCATGCCGGCACCTGCAATCAGCACCCTGATGCCCCTGTCCCGTGCGGTCTCTGCGAACTCTGCCGCAAGGGCGGGCGTCCTGTGTGCCGAGGCTATCCTGGTCTCATACGGGATACCCATGTCTTCCAGGACCTCCTGTGCACCTGCCATCACCTCCCTGTCACTCGGGCTTCCCATGACTATCCCTACCTGCGGGGCATCACCTGTGTGCCGCAGGGCCTTCTGGCCAATGTCCTTTCTGTAGTGCATGCCCTCCCAGGATATCTTTTCCACTGCCTCATAGGCCAGGTCGATGGCATCCTTTATGGTGTCACCAAGGGCCGTTACACCCAGCACCCGGCCGCCTGCCGTAACGTAGTCGTTGCCTGACCGGGCGGTACCGGCGTGAAATACCATGACATCATCCATGCCAGCCACCCTGTCTAATCCCTCAATCACCTTGCCCTTCTCGTAACTTCCGGGATAACCTTCAGACGCCAGTACCACGCATACTGCAGCACGTGGGTCCCACTCTATCTCAAAATCGTGGAGCCGGCCTTCAATGGCCGCCTCTATTACATCTATGAGGTCACTCTTCATGCGCATAAGAATGGGCTGGGCCTCAGGGTCTCCAAAACGGCAGTTGAACTCGATGACCTTTGCCGTACCGTTCTTTATGATCAGGCCGCCGTACAGCACCCCTTCATAGGGACGGCCAGCGTCAGCCATTGCCTTTACCGTGGGGTTCATGATCATGTTCATGATCTGATGGAACAGGTCCGGATTTACCACAGGCGCAGGAGAGTATGCGCCCATGCCCCCTGTATTGGGGCCCCTGTCAAAGTCGAATACCGGTTTGTGATCCTGGGAGGTGGCAAGAGGGAGCACGTGTTTTCCATCGGTTATGGCCATGAAGGACGCCTCTTCGCCTGTGAGGAACTCTTCCACGATCATACGCTTGCCTGCGTCGCCGAATACCCTCTGACGCATTATGGTATCAATGGCCTTTTCAGCCTCTTCAAGGGTGCTGGGGATGATAACCCCCTTGCCTGCGGCAAGACCGTCGGCCTTAAGGGCAACAGGTACGCCGGTGATGTTTTTTACATAATCCAGCGCCTCGTCAGGGTCTTCAAATACCTTGTATCTCCCTGTTGGGATCCCGGCGTTGCTCAGCAGTTCCTTGGTGAATACCTTGCTTGCCTCAATAGCTGCGGCCTTGGCAGAAGGACCAAATACCACCAGTCCCTTCTCCCTGAAGTAATCGGCGATTCCGTTTGCCAGCGGGTCTTCAGGCCCAACAATGGTGAGTCCGATCTGTTGATCAGATGCAAACTGGGCAAGGGCCTTCATGTCTGATGCCTTTATGTCCACACACTCCGCGTGCTGGCTGATACCAGCATTGCCTGGTGCGCAGAACACCTTCTCCACCCGCGGGCTTGCGGCAAGTTTCCAGCACAGGGCATGCTCTCTGCCGCCAGAGCCCACAACAAGAACTTTTCTGCAATCCATTTCCTCTATTCTCCTCTGAAACCTGAATTGAGCGATTCCCAAGTTTGCGTGAGGTGCAAGGCGGATGATACGCAGACGTACTGTTGTACTTCAGGTATCCGACAGCGAAGCAGATCAAGCGAAATTGGGAATCCAGCACCGGCCAGTCAATCTGCTTATACTACACCAGTTTTGCTGGGAATCAAACCGGAGGCATGAGTCTGGGGACATTATCCCCTGGCTTGAAGGTATCCATAATGGTACTGGTTGGAGAGTAGGCCTGCTATACGTTTATGACGCCTGTCTCGGGCCTGAGTCCCTGACTTCACGGGTATTCTGGCCAAACAGCAGGTCTTTCAGGAAGATGACATCACAGGCCGCGTATGTGATGCTCACTATGAAGGCGGTAAGTATGAAGTTGTGGAGTGTGTGTTTTGAGCCAGTGGCCCAGCAGTAAACCAGGGGCAGGAAGGCTGCAGGTACAAAAAATCTCTCTTTCCATCTGGTAAGGGTGGGGTGTCCCTGCTGCACTGCCCACATGTCCATGCCCTGTGAGCAGAATTCTACTGCTACAGCGGCAGTTATTATGCCTGCCATTGCCTGGGAGACCCCGGGGATGACAGCAAGCAGCGTAAGCGGCAGGGCAACAGATATGAACAGGCCTGCAACAGCACCTGTCCCCCTTCTGATGCACATGGGAAGGGTGGCACGCACATACTGTGCGCCTGATGCCAGGGTGATAGCCAGTAATACCGCGCCGTAGATCACATTGGTGGTCTCTGTGGAGAAGAAGAGAAGGGGGAGCAGGCCGACTATCAGGAAGGTCATGGCTATGTAGAGCCGGGGGGGGACCCTCCCTGTTTTCATGCAGAACCAGGCTATGGCGCAGAATGTTCCGGCTATGGCGGCTGTGAGCAGGAAGTAGCTTACTGACTTGTCAGGAAAGGTGGCAGTGAGGAATATCAGGCCTATGCCTGTCATCTGCACGGTTGTCTTTATCTTTGCAAGTTCTGTGACCTTGAGTTCATTTCTGCCCGGGGTGAGGAATCTCCGCAGCTCCGTTACCACGAATTCCCTTAGAAAGATTGGCCATACCACCCACAGGGGCAGTATGCCGAGATGCAGCAGGGGGAGCAGTGTGACTGCTACGAATATCTTGTCTGCTATGGGGTCCAGCAGTCTGCCAAGGGGTGTGGTGCCGTATTTCCGCGCAAGGAGGCCGTCAAAGTAGTCTGTGAATCCAAGCAAGAACAGGATTATCACTGCTGCCACCCTGGCGTTCTGGCCCTGGTATACTAGGAACCACGGCAGTGGCATGAGCAGTATGCGCAGAGAGGTGAGCTGGTTTGCAGTGATTATCATCTTCACGCCGCAGCCCTTTTCCTCTCGTAGAGTTGGTAAAAGGCCTGCAACAGTTCTGCCCTGGCATGTCCCATGTACTGGACATCCTGGGTGAACTCTCGGAATTTTCTCGCAGGGCCTATCTCGATCTGAAGCAGGAGCGGGTCACAGAAGTACCACGTGCAGCGGTACGGCCTCTGTATTCTGGGCAGTGTGCATCCCCTTTCACCCATGAACTGACACATGGCCCTCTCGTCCACTGACAGGTCATATTCAGGCAGCTTTCCTACCATTGCGATTATTGCCACCACATCGGCAAATTCCGGGAAACCATGTTTGTTGCAGCAGCATACATTTCCACAGTACGGGCAGACCTTGGCCGTGTACTCCTGGATCAAAGGGTCGATTTCGGCAAATGCCTGTTTGAACTGCAGTGCCTTGGCGTTGACCTCTTCCATTTCCCCCTGATGTTCCCGGAAGAATGTCTTTATCTCCTCAACAGTCCTCCAGAACTCAGGAGGATTTCGGAAGTCGAGTTTGGGAAAGACTGTTGCATCAAATCCTGTGATCATCATAGATAACTTTTGAAACCCCTCTTCTTCAACTCTTTCACCAGTTCACCCACCTCGTTCAGCCTGTGGCGTGGGCATACCAGTACCGCGTCTCCTTGGGCAATGACCGCCATGCCGTTCAGGTGGGCCGCTGCTACGAGAGTGCCATCATGCCCAAGTATGAGACACTCCTTGCAATCCACAGCCACTGCCGTGCCGTTCACCGCATTTTGCTCTTTGTCTTTTTGGGCCAGTTGGTAGTACGTCTCCCACACCCCCATGTCATACCAGTAGAAATCGAACGGGAACATCACCAGCTCAACGCCCTTGTACTGGCAGATGGTGGGAATACGTTCAAGCAGTCCCTTGTCAATGGAGTCACAGGGCATGCGGCTGTACTGTGATTCTATGAAGGAGAAGTCATATGCCGATCTGTTTTCCATAAGGTCGTTCAGAGACTTCCATGCCTCTGGCATGCATCCGTCCAGGGCCTTGAACAGGGTCTCTGGTGCAAAGGCGAATATGCCGCTGTTCCAGTAGAATGATTCCCTGCTGACATACTCCTCAGCGGTCTTGATACACGGTTTCTCATGAAACCTGCATACCTCATAGCAGGGAAGCGACGTGTTCGCATCTATTTTTTCACCTACCTGTATATATCCGTATGCCGTCTCTGGCCGGTCAGGCTTGATGCCAAACATCACTATGACAGGATTGCTGGCCGCATAGGCCAGGCCCGCTGACAGGACCTCCCTGAACTGTTCCCTGTCCTCGATGATGTGGTCTGAGGGCAGTACTGCTATTGCGTCAGGAGAGGCCGTCTTTTCTATGATGGTCACTGCCCATGCAATGGCAGCGGCTGTACCCCGCGGGCAAGGTTCTGATATAACATGGTTGTCAGGCAGTTCTGGCAGGTGGTCATGTATATCTTCCCGGTGGGCCGGCTTTGCTATGACCCATATCTTTTCCCACGAGAACATTGGACGAATCCGGGCTATGGTCCGTTCCAGCATGGATTCTGAGCTCTGGAGCCGCAGGAACTGTTTTGGTTTGAGCCTGCGGCTTTTGGGCCACAACCTGGTACCAAGCCCACCGGCAAGTATGAGTACGTGTTGATTGAGATCAGACAAGTTTTCCTCCAGATGTGAATCTGTCCTGGCAGACAGCTGCTACCTGTGCCGCAGCGGCAATGGCCGCTGTCTCAGCGCGGAGTATCCTGCTGCCAAGTGAGCAGGCAAGAAAGCCTCTGTTCAGACACGCGGACACCTCGTCAGGCGTAAATCCGCCCTCCGGGCCAATGAGGATGCCCATGGTCCTCTTCGGCACTCTGGCCTGCAAATGTGAAAACATGGATCTCTCTTCTGTTCCCTCCCACAGCATTATTTTGAACAGTTCTCTTGTGCTGTCAAGCAGTTCCTCAAGGTGAACAGGCGCCTGTATTTCCGTGAGCCTGTTGCCTGAGCACTGCTTCAGTGCCTGTACCGAGATGTCCCTCCACCTCCTGATTCTCTGCCTGTCATTACCGGGTCTTGCCACAGTCCTGCTGGTGATCACCGGCCGTATCTCCCGAACGCCAAGTTCACAGGCCTTCTGGACGAGCCAGTCCATCCGTTTGCCTTTGATTATCGCAGGCATCAGGCACAGCGGGAGCGTGTCGTCAGGGCATGGCACCTGGCTTGTGATCTGGAACAGGACGGTTTCACCATGCACAGATATAACCTGTGCAGAAAATGCCTTTCCAAGCCCGTCCTTGATGATGGCATTGGCCCCTGGCCTGATGCGTCTTACCTTGGCAAGGTGGCGGCCTTCAGGGCCTGAAATGCTGAGTTCCCCATCTGGAGCGTCAAGTAATGAGGTATGGACAATCACCTCAAACCGGGCCATGTCAGACCTTTGTGTCTCTCAGTACTACACGATACCTGAGATGCAGGAGCAATTGGCAAAGGTGGATGGTGCCTTTTTTCATGGCCTTGACCCGGAGCAAATCATTGTTATACATGCCCACTCCTCACTGTCCGAATCCCCTGCCCCGCTGCCGCTGGAGGAACGTACCAGTGATAATCCAAGGTTACTGAACACACCTGCAACCTCTGACTGCTGGTTTTTCAGTATGCCAGAGATCATGAGGATGCCGTTCTGTACCAGACGATCCGTGAGTTCCGGGGCAAGCCCTTTCAGGGTGTCCCTGTCGATGTTGGCAAGGACCAGGTCAAATGAACGGGAAAAGGAGTGTAACCGGGTGTCACTCACGTTCATAATGTGCTCGACCCGGTTCAATGCGGCATTTTCCGAAGCGGTGCGTACAGCCTCAGGGTCTATGTCAACTGCCTCCACAAGGCAGGCCCCTTTTTTGGCCGCTGCGATGCCAAGTATGCCTGTACCAGTACCCACGTCAAGAACAGCAGGCCTTCTGCCCTGGAGCATGTGGTTCCATACCCACTCTATGCCTTCAAGCATCAGTGCCGTAGAGGCATGGGTGCCCACGCCAAATGCCTGGCCTGGATCTATCTCTATGACTATGTCTCTCTCTTCAGCTTCAAATGGTTCCCATCTGGGTTTGATCACAAACTGCTTGCCAACGCGCACTGGCCTGAAAAACTCTTTCCATCTCTCCGCCCAGTCCTGGTCCTCTACCATTTCGTGACATACCTCTACCGCCTTTGCGTCATGCCCCGGCGTCTCCGATAGGCCCTTTGCGAACGCCTCTATTTCATGGAGGAGCCCTGTTTCCATCTCTTCCTGCGTGAGCCAGGCAGTGACAGAGCACAGATCCGAACTGTCATCCACCTCAACCCCTCTTGATGTGGCGGAGATGATGAATTCAGAGACAATGTCAACAAGATGGCCCGGGATGTCTATGGTGATCTTTTCCCATTTCACTGCCTAATGTCTCCCAGTTGACTGCCTGATGCTGTGTGGGTCTGACTGCAGCCTGTCGTCACGTTCACGCATGAGCCAGTAAACTATGCCGAGGGACATGAGCACTGCCGCCAGCGAAAAGATGGTGACAGGTGGTGTGGATTTGATGTCCAGGATTATCATCTTTCTGCTTATGGCAAGGATCGCGATGAGAAGCACGGTCTTTACCTGCACGATGCTCTCCTGATCCACGATGACCTTGACTATGGAGTGTTTGAACTCCAATGCGATCAGCACCACCATTATCATACCGAATACCGCCTTGAAGGATTTGTGTTCCACCGGATCCAGCCCTTTTTTGAAGAATAGCTCAAAGATGTGGTATCCTAATTTGTAGGTGGCATAGATTATGATCAGTGCTACAAAAAATGAGAGTATGAGGCATATCACCTTTTCGAAACGCTCGTATAACCCCAGTAACTTCCACTCCTCTGAAAATTTCATGTTCCCTCCGTGTCAGTCTCGGATTTGCCCACTCGTTCCATATACTCCCTGAATGCGGAAAGCAGGTTTGATTCTGGTCTTTGAAGCATGGTAGATAAATTCCCATATTCCGCAACCCTGCCCTGTTCAATGACTACAGCCTGCCTGCACAGCGACAGGACCTCATATGGATCGTGGCTGATCAGTACTACTGTAATACGGTTTTCTTGGGCAAGTCCCTTTATTTTACTTATAATGCTATTTTTTATGGTGATATCAAGTCCGTTAAAGGGTTCATCGAGAAACAGGAATTCAGGCCTTGTGGCAAGTGCCCTGGCAAGGGCAAGTCTCTGCTGTTCCCCGCCTGATAGTTGTCCTGGATACTTTGAGGACAGGTGGTCAATTCCACAGATAGACAGGCTCCGGTCTGCCTGGTGGTGAGAGTCCTCTGTGTCAGGAAGGCACAACAGGACGTTTTCCATTACTGTGAGGTTGGGCCATAGGGCCAGATCCTGGAATACCATGGATATCCTACGGTTACGCGGCGCTACGAATATGGTCTTTGGGCCAGATACCCTCTGGCCGTGCAGGTAGATATTGCCTGAGTACGGGGCCTCAAGACCTGCGAGGAGCCGCAGCAGAGTGGATTTCCCGCTCCCGGAATTTCCAAGGATCCCCCACCCGCAGCCAGGCGTTATGGTACACGAGAGCCTGGAGAATACCTCGTCTGACCCAAACCTCATACCCACGTCTTCCATTCTGAAGCCTGAAGTCCATTCGTTGCTGGCAGTGTTGGGGCTGATCATCTGTTTCCGGCTTTCCTCCCCGTGGTTTCTCTTGGTATGGTAACATGATGTTCAGGATACCGGGACGGACAGTGCAAAAAAGAATCAAGTTGCCCCTGGATTGTTCCGATCCATACACCAGGATGTCTTAGGGACAGGGATTTTTATCATGGTTGTGAAGCTCATTTGTCGATATCGGTAATTATGATTTTGGTTCGCGGCCATAACCATGGGAAAAGCTCCCTCCCCCTGTCAATTGTTGCTGGATATCATCTGTTTCGCAATGAGGCCCTGATTAACAGATCATAGCATAACTTTCCAAACTTTCATGTCATGTGTGGAAGAGGTGTGGTCAATGCAGGTGAATGGTACGTCAAATGTTAGTATGTCCATAATGAATACGGCCAATAAACAGCCAGTTGCGGCGTTGGAACTTTTGATGCGGACACTTCAGGAGGGTTCAGGGGCTGGAACCCTCCACCAGCCTGCCCAACCTGTGGCGCCTGTACCTTCTGCTGACCACAGGGGGAGTGTAGTTGATGTAATGGCCTGAGATGTGTCTGCGTTATACGTTTGAAAGAACCGCCTTTTTCTACCTGTTTCTCCAGCAGTGATTCCTTTGTTCAGGATAAGGCCCTGCTACTCGTGTGATTACAGTAGATATGAGGCGGCGGTTGCCTACCTGCCGGCAGCCGCCTTCAGGGCCTGGATGGTTGCCGCATAGTCTTCTGTACCGTAGACAGCGGAACCTGCCACGCAGATGGAGGCCCCGGCAGCCACGACATCGTTTATGGTTTCAAGGTTTACCCCGCCGTCAATCTCTATTGGTATGTTGATCCCCCGCTCGGCCATCATATCCTTCAGTGCCCTGATCTTTCTGAGCGTGGAGTGGATGAATCCCTGGCCCCCGAATCCAGGATTGACACTCATGAGCAGTACCAGATCAAGGTCTTCCAGGACATAGTCGATTGTTGTGAGTGGTGTCGCAGGGTTCAGTACTGCGCCTGCCCTGCCCCCCAGTGCCTTGATCGCCTGGATGGTGCGGTGAAGGTGAGTACACGCCTCTACGTGGACCGTGATCCAGTCGGCGCCTGCCCTGGCAAATGCCTCTATGTAACGGTCAGGGTCAGAGATCATCAGGTGGCAGTCCAGTGGCAGGGTGGTTGCCGGCCGTATGGCCTTTACCACCAGTGGTCCCAGGGTGATGTTTGGCACGAAGTGGCCGTCCATCACATCCACATGGATGACGTCTGCCCCGGCCTCTTCCGCCGCCTTTACTTCAGCGGCAAGTCTCCCAAAGTCAGCGGACAAAATGGATGGTGCAATCTGTACTTTCATAATGGATGGATTATAGTCTTTTTTAATCAGTCCCGAAACAGAAAACCTTTCTGGAATTCCATACTCCAGGACATCTCTGCACTCTTTGTCTGTTGTTTCTGTATTTCAGGTGTCCTGGAGTGTGCCGGAATTTAAGAGTGGCAAAGTGGAGGCAAGGAATATGAGTGACCAGAACACCGCTGTGGCAGCAAAGATGATGGAGTTCATGGAGCGTGCTTCATGGATAAGGAAGATGTTTGAACAGGGTGCAGCCCTGAAGGCAAAGTATGGCGCGGACAGGGTGTGTGATTTCAGCCTTGGAAATCCGGATCTCGTACCGCCTGAGACCTTTCAGGACGCGCTTGAGAAGATAGCCTCTGACAGATCACCAGGTGCCCACGCGTACATGCCAAACGCCGGATATCCAAAGGTAAGGGAAGAGGTGGCAAGGCACGTGGAGAGGGATCATGGCGTCACACCGCTTACTGACGGAATCATAATGACAGTAGGGGCTGCAGGCGGGCTGAATATCATCTTCAAGGCCCTGCTCAATCCTGGAGATGAGGTCATCGTGCCAAAGCCCTACTTCGTGGAGTACGGTTTTTACGTGGACAATCATGGAGGCAGGCTGGTAGCCGTTGATTCGAATCCTGATTTCTCACTCAACCTCGACAATATCGAGGCAGCCATAACCCCTGCGACCAGGGCGGTGCTGCTGAACTCGCCAAACAATCCCTCCGGGGCTGTATACAGTGAACAGGAGTTGAAGGCACTGGCAGGGCTTCTCTCAGATGCTGAAGACCGGGTGGGGCATCCAATCTTTCTTGTGTCTGATGAGCCATACAGGCGGCTTGTTTTTGACAACATGGTGGTGCCTCCAATACTCAAGATATTCAGAAACGGTATTGTAACCACCTCGTTTTCAAAAGACCTTTCCATTCCTGGCGAACGCATCGGATATGTGGCAGTACATCCTGAGGCAGATGGCGGCCCTGCCCTTCTCGGTGCCCTCACCCTTGCCAACAGGATCCTCGGTTTTGTTAATGCGCCGGCACTCATGCAAAAGGTAGTGGCCGAGTCCATTGACAGTGTGGTTGACGTGAGTATCTATCAACGCAGGCGGGACCGCCTCGCTGAGATACTGAAGGATGCGGGTCTGGAGTTTGAGATGCCCAAGGGGGCGTTCTATTTTTTCCCCAGGACCCCTATTGAGGATGATGCAAAGTTTGCCGCAATCCTGCAGGAACAGTTGATACTTACTGTGCCTGGCCGGGGATTTGGCTGCCCAGGCCATATAAGGATCGCGTTCTGTGTGCAAGATGAAGTTATAGAGCGGTCGGCTGAGGGATTCCGAAAGGCAATGGCATCGCTGTAACGGGACCTGCATTGCAGGTACGAAAATGATCACAGGGTGCATGGCCAGTATGGTGCCCCTGTTTTTTTCCCGTGAAAATAGGGGCCGTGGCCGAAGATTTTCAGGGCTGGGGGATACCAACGGTGTAGCGGTGTAACATGAAAGTTTAGGTGGGGGCCTGCCCTGTGTGGGAGAGTCATCCCAGGTGATCAGTATTTTTTTCTGAAGACCGCGGCAAAAAAGCCGTCAGGTCCCTTTGGTTCGGGCAGGATGCGCAGGAATCCCTGGTCAGC
>Ga0256914_1002466_pt1 | contig 15374 bp, 13 predicted proteins | sample HulkmetaG_FD_191571 | JGI IMG/M metagenome (GOLD analysis project Ga0256914, IMG submission 191571) | Hydrothermal chimney microbial communities from Main Endeavour vent field at the Juan de Fuca Ridge, Pacific Ocean - Hulk | ecosystem: Environmental > Aquatic > Marine > Hydrothermal vents ... | reverse complement strand
CTGCGCTCATTGCTTCGGGATTGCCCAGCCACCGTTTTGTGTTCGAAGGTTTTTTACCGCAAAAGAAAGGGCGTAAAAAACGCATCGAACAACTGGCCAAAGAAGAGCGCACCATTATTTTGTACGAGTCGCCGCACCGCATTTTGAAGACCGTGCGGGAATTTTACGAGCAAATGGGAGAACGCCCCTGCGTTATGGCCCGGGAACTGACGAAAAAATTCGAGGAGTTTTTTCGCGGAACACTGGGAGAATTGTTAAAATATCTTGAAAGTAAACCAATAAAAGGTGAAATTGTACTTTTGGTACAAGGTTTCAATAAAAAGGACGCGAAGAATGAAATCAAGTAAAGGGCTGTTGCCTGATTGGTTGGTTAATGGGTTTGTTAAGCTGATCACTCCGGCAATTGGGCTGTTTGTAAAGTTGAATTTAAGCCCTAATTTTTTTACGACGCTGGGTTTTTTAATTACCAGTAGTGCTACGGTGGTTCTTTTTATCAATCCCCGGTGGGTGCATTGGTTCGGGCTGCTGGTTTTATTAGGGGGCATTTGCGATGTGATCGACGGGAAACTGGCGCGTTCGTCCGGGCAAAGCTCGAAATTCGGCGCATTGTACGATTCAACTTTGGATCGCTACTCAGAAGTAATCATGTTTTTTGGTATTGCCGCCTATTACGTGCGCCACGACAGCTACCTGCTTTCGGTCATGACTTTTGCGGCTCTTGGGGGCTCGATGATGGTCAGCTACATTCGTGCCCGTGCCGAGGGGCTGGGCTTAACGGCTAAGGTGGGCTGGATGCAACGGGCCGAACGGGTGGTTATCATTGGCGGTGCAGCTTTGCTCAACATTACCTTGTTTAAGATTAGCATTTTTCATGTGCAAGATTATTCGGTTACCTTGTTAGACGTTGCCATCTGGGTAGTGGCTATTTTTGCCAATATTACCGCTTTGCAACGCCTACTGTACGTTCATAAAAATAGTGATTCGCAAGTATCAAAGGAGGAAATATGATAGAACAACTTAAGAATCTGAAAATTGCCGAGCCCAAAGGGAAACTCGGCGTTTTAATGCCGGGCATGGGCGCGGTTTCTACCACTTTTATTGCCGGCGTAATTGCCATCCGCAAAGGAATCGCCAAACCGTTCGGTTCGCTAACACAAATGCAGCACATTCGCCTGGGGCGGCGCGACGAACATCGCAACCCCTTAATCAAAGAACTGGTGCCTCTGGCAGAATTAGACCAGCTTTGTTTTGGCGGCTGGGACATCTTTGAAGATGATGCCTATCAGGCAGCTTTAAAAGCGGGCGTGTTGGAGAAAGAATTGCTGGATCAGGTTAAGGACGAATTGCAGCAAATTAAGCCCATGAAAGCCGTTTTCAACAAAAAATACGTAAAAAAGCTGGACGGCCCTCATGTGAAAAAGGCCAACAACTGGTACGAATACTACGAAATGGTGCGGGACGACATTCGTAATTTCAAAGAAAAGAATGGTGTGGATCGCATGGTTATGATCTGGACGGGCAGCACCGAAGTGTACATGAAAGAAAGCGCCGTGCATCAGTCCAAGGCAGCATTCGAGAAGGCCATGAAGGAAAATCATCCCGACATCGCTCCCAGCATGGTTTATGCCTGGGCGGCCATTGCCGAAGGAATGCCTTATGTAAACGGCGCTCCCAATTTAACGGCCGACATTCCGGCAATGCTGGAATTTGCCAAAGAAACCGGCGCCCCGCTGGCCGGTAAAGATTTTAAAACCGGGCAAACGCTGATGAAAACCATTATTGCACCCGGTTTGAAGGCCCGTATGCTGGGTGTGGAAGGCTGGTTCTCTACGAATATTCTGGGTAACCGTGACGGTGAAGTGCTGGACGATCCGGAATCGTTCAAGACCAAAGAAGAGAGTAAACTTTCGGTACTCGATCAGATCTTGCAACCGGAACTTTACCCTGAACTGTACAAAGATTTGTACCACAAAGTACGCATTAATTATTACCCGCCTCGTAAAGATAACAAAGAAGGCTGGGACAACATCGATATTTACGGCTGGCTGGGTTATCCCATGCAAATTAAAATCGATTTTTTGTGCCGTGACAGCATCCTGGCGGCTCCGATTGTTCTGGATTTGGCTTTGTTTATGGACTTGGCCAAACGCTCCGGTTTTCACGGCATTCAGGAATGGCTCTCTTTTTACTTTAAGAGCCCCATTCATGCTCCGAACCTCTATCCCGAACACGATCTGTTCATTCAATTGATGAAACTTAAAAACACCCTGCGAGTGATGTCCGGGGAAAAGGAAATTACCCATCTGGGTCTTGAATATTACATGCAATAAATGCATATGGCTTGAGACAACAAAGGTTTCCGCAAACATGCGGAAACCTTTTTCTCTATTTGGCGTAAGCCATTTTTTCAATTTCATTAACCGGCTAACGCGCAGGTTGTTATCGGTAGGCAGTTAGACCAAGAGGAACGGTTTAATCGAATTTTATGAAGGTAACGGACGAGACAAAAAGCAGTGGCACGTTAAAGCAGGTCCTTAAAACTTCCTTCCCTGCGGTCATCGATCTTTCTTCGCAGACCATTACCTGGCTTATTGAAGCTATTTTTTTGGGGCAGCTTTCGGCATTGGCATTGGCCGGTGTGGGCATTGCGCAACAATTTATTGTGTTGACGTTTAGCATTCTGCTTACTTTTGTGGTGGGAAGCTCAGTGATTATTGTACGCTATTTGGGAGCAAAGGATGAATGGAATGCCAACCATATTTTGGGGCAGGCCTTTTTAATCGGATTTATTCTTTCGATTTTTATCGGCCTGTTCTGGTATTTTGTTGTCCCCCTGTTAATGCACTTAATTAAAGAAAACGGGAATCAGGCTAAAATTTACGGTGTCACTTACATTCGTACGGTTTCCTATTTTGCCCCGTTGATTATTACCAATTTTATTGCCATGGGAATCTTACGCGGTGTGGGGGACACCCTGCTTACCATGACCATAAATTTGGTAGTGAACGGGTTGAATTTGCTGCTGGATGTGCTGCTGATTTTCGGCATGTTTGGTTTCCCCAGGCTGGAAACATTTGGTGCCGGTTTGGCGGTAGGCATTGCCCAAACGGTCGGCTTTGGTATTACCATGTATTTTTTGCGTTCGCGCAAGGCCAGTTTGTTTTTACCCATTTCCGAAATAACCACTCCGCATTGGGCTACCTTTAAAAAGCTTTTTAAATTGGGTATTCCGACCACAGTGGAACAATTGGTCTGGTCTTCCGGGCAAATAATTATTAGCTTTTTTGCCGCACGCATTAATGTGACGGCCTTGGCCGTGCATCAAGTTTTGGTGCGCATTCAATCGGTACTGTCGATGGTGAACTGGGGCTTTTCTATTTCGGGCATGACTCTGGTGGGCAAAAATATCGGAGCCGAAAATTACACCGAAGCCAAAAAGAGCGGCAAATTGGTTGCCCGGGTTTCCTGGATTAATGCGGTGGTGGTCGGAGTGTTGTTGTACGTGTTTTCCACCGAGGTCATGTCGGTTTTTACCAAAGACCCGCAGGTGATTGCGATGGGCAAGAGTTTAATGCTGGTGTTTGTTATTCTGCAGGTACCCAAGGCATTAAACACTGCGTACTCAGGCAACCTGCGCGGCTGTGCCGATTTAAACTGGCTGATGTGGCTGGCCATCGGTTCAGTCATCCTGAACGAAATTATCGGGGCCTACGTTCTTTCCTTTGCCTTTGGGCTGGGCCTGATGGGATTGTGGCTCATCCAGATTCTGGACGAAAGCGAACGTTTAACGCTGAACATCTGGCGGTTTAACAAAGGAAACTGGAAGAAAATTTGATGAACAACAAACGTTTTATTTCTTTCGAAGGACTGGACTATTCCGGGAAGTCGACCCAAATTGCTTTATTGAGAGACTTTCTGGAAAAAAATGGGCATCAGGTGTACACCATGCGTGAGCCCGGCGGCACTTCTATTTCCGAAAAGATTCGTGAAATTTTGTTGGACAAAAAGAACAGCAACATGACGGAGCGTTGCGAGATTTTTTTGTACAGTGCGGCGCGTGTGCAACTGGTAGAGGAACGAATTTTCCCTTTGTTAAACGATGGCTATTTTGTCGTGGCCGATCGTTTTGTCGATTCGACCACTGCCTATCAGGGGTATGGCCGCCGGTTAGATTTGCAAATGGTGCAGGCCATTAATCAGGCGGCAACCTTTGGGCTTTTGCCTTCGGTTACGTTTTACCTGCGTCTCCTGCCGGAACAAATGTACGAGCGGGCGCCCCAAAGCGGGCGTGCTCCCGATCGGCTGGAGACAGCCGGGGCCGAATTTTACCGTCGTGTGTTTCAAGGATATGAGAAACTCGCCGAAAATAATCCACAGCGCTTTGTGGTTATTGATGCCACGCAAAGCATTGAACATATCCATCAACAAATCGTTGAAGTCGTTAAAAAAAAGATATTAGGTGAACCATGAGACAACACAAAAAATCTTTTCTCTGGATTTTAATCGTTCTCTTTTCATTGGGCCTGCCCCTTGCACCGACCGTTGCCGATCAAAAAGAAGATAAAGACTATTACGACCGGTTAAAACGTGGCTGGGATTATTTGCAACGTACCTACGAGTTGATCAATCGCTATTACGTGGATGAGGTGGATCCCTATCCTTTGCTCAAGGCCGGCATCGAAGGCATGCTGGATAAGTTAGACCCTTACACGGTTTTTATTGAACGCCAGGGAGAAAATCGGTTACGCCTGATAACGACGGGACGCTATGGCGGCGTGGGGATGGAAGTAGGCCTGCGCAACAAAAAGGTAACGGTTATTGCGCCCATCGAAAATTCACCGGCTTCGCGCAGTGGCATTCAGGCCGGTGACATTATTCTAAAGATTAACGGTAAAGATATTACCGGCTGGTCACTGGACAAAGTTTCCAATACCTTACGCGGCAAAGTAGGGACTAAAGTTAGCTTGCTTATTCAACGGCCGGGATTGAGTGCTCCGTTTGAGGTGGAGTTAACCCGGGCCGAAATTGTGATCAAAGATGTGGGCTATTCAGGCTTTCTGGACAAGGGAATTGGCTACGTTAGTTTGAAAGGCTTTACCGAAAAGGCTCCTGACGAGTTAAAGATGGCCCTGCGCGAACTGCGCCGGAAGGCCGATTTAAAAGGTTTGGTGCTCGATTTGCGGGGCAATCCCGGAGGCTTACTGGAATCGGCTGTGGAAATCGTTAACATTTTCGTTCCCAAAAATGTGCTGGTCGTGTACACCAAAGGCTACCGCGAAAAAGAATATCGCTTTTACACGCAGGACGATCCCCTGTTGCCCGACGTGCCGCTGGTGGTTTTGGTCAACGGCGGTAGTGCCAGCGCTTCGGAAATTGTGACCGGCGCGCTGCAAGATTTGGATCGTGCGGTTATTGTGGGCCAGCCTACTTTTGGCAAGGGTTTGGTACAAAAGGTATTTAACATCGATAAACTGAATGACGTAAAGTTGAAGATTACCACTGCGCGCTACTACATCCCCAGCGGGCGTTGCATCCAAAAACGTGATTACGCAGCACACAACGATGTAATTGTTGCCGATTCGTCCGACAGCGTACGCCATGCGCGGGTGTTTACAACGAAAAACGGACGCCCGGTACACGATCGGGGTGGGATTGAACCGGATGTGCCGGTTAAAGGCGATAGCCTGAGTGCCGTGGCGGTTACTTTGATTCGTAAAAATTTGCTGTTCGATTTTGCTGTTCGTTATCATCAAAAGCATCCCGAATGGAACGACAGCACGTTTACCCTTACACCGTCCGTTAAAAACGACTTTTTGCAGTATTTGCAAGACAAAAAGTTCCATTTTGAAATTGAGGGCGAACGTGTGCTGGCGAATTTGAAGAAATTGGTTAAAGAGCACCATTACGATTCCGGCATTTTAAACTTGATCGATCAATTGCAGGCAAAGCTGGAAGCGAACAAAGACATTGAGTTCAAACGAAACGAAGGCCAGATATTCGAGCTTTTGCGTCTGGAATTGGCCGAGAAGTATTTTGGCCCCACTATGCGCGCCAAACTGGCCCTGGAAGATGACCCTCAGGCCGAGAAGGCTTTACAAATTTTACACGATCTGAAAAGTTACCGAAGCATTCTTGCCGGTCCCGCAAAAGGCAAAAAAGCGGGGGCCAAATAAGGCGGCGCTTCGCACCCGATTGAAATCGGGTGCGTGAGGTCCCTCCTGCGCAAAAGCGCGGAGACTAAAAACAGATTGTGGCCGGGAAACCGTTTAAACGGTTCCCCACTCTTTTCAATTCACGCAATTTCCGATCAGGCTTACAGGCGCGACAGGAAACGATCCAGATGATTGGCAAAATTTTGCCGGTCGCGCAGGCTGGGTGAAGGTGGCCCGCCAATGTCAATGCCGTTGCCGCGCAACTCTTCTTTAAAATTCCTGAACGAAAGCGCCTCGCCAATATTTTGGGGCGTTAACCATTTACCCCGCGTAGTCAGCACCAGGCCCCCTTTGGAAATGACCCGGGCGGCAAAAGGTACGTCATCGGTAATTACGAGTTCTCCGGAATGCACCCTTTCGGCAATAAAAGCATCGGCCACGTCAGCACCGCCGGGCACCAAAATACTTTTGACGAAAGGCGAAGACGGAACATGCAAGGGCCGGTTGGCCACAAGCGTTAAAGGGATGTGGGTGCGCATGGCCGCCTTGAACAAGATGTTTTTAATCGCTTTTGGACAAGAATCGGCATCTACCCAGATGTGCATGGTGCTTCCTACCTGAAGAATGATTTTCGGAAGAGCAGTTTAAAAAAATTGCCGGTTCGGAGCAAACCAAAACGTGAGAAAATTTTCCATTCGTTTTTTTGGCGTTTATTTATTATTTTTGGCAGGTCAGCCGGAAAAATCGGTTGAGGAATTTTGACGAAGCGCCATCGTTAGCAAATGAGCAAAGGAATGATTTATTAAGGCAAAGACGGTAATGCAGGTCGAAGAAATTTTTCGCAAAGTGTACAATACGGCCCGACGTTTGGGATACGAAGTTTACGTGGTTGGCGGCTATGTGCGCGATTTGTTATTGGGCAAAAAAGGCAAAGACATCGATTTTGTGGTGGTCGGCGATGCCATGAAGTTTGCCGACGCCCTGAAGCACGATTTGCATTTGCGTACCATTGTGCGTTACCCGCGTTTCGGCACATTCATGGCCCGCTATTACGGCTACCAATTGGAGTTTGTCAACGCCCGGGAAGAATCGTACGATTCCCATTCACGCAAGCCGGTTACCAAACCGGCCGATTTGTATTCCGACTTAAGCCGGCGTGATTTTACGATTAACACGCTGGCCATGCACATCTCTCCCGAAAAATTCGGCGAAATCATCGATGTGTACAACGGGCGGGAAGATTTGCGAAAAGGAATTATTCGAACTCCGTTGGATCCGGTGCAAACTTTTTCCGACGATCCGCTGCGCATGCTTCGGGCCATTCGTTTTGCCACGCAGTTGGGCTTTTCCATTGAACAACACACATTCGAAGCGATTAAAGCCAATGCCCACCGTTTGTCCATTATTTCTCAGGAACGCATTACCGATGAGTTTAACAAAATTCTGATGGCCGAAAAGCCTTCGCTGGGGTTAAAGCTTCTGGACGAAAGCGGTTTGTTGCAGGTATTTTTTCCGGAAATGGTACGTTTGAAAGGCGTGGAGCAACGGCAGGGATTCCACCACAAGGATGTGTTTTACCACACGCTGGAAGTGGTGGACAACGTAGCGCAAAAAGGTGCCGATTTAAAACTAAGGCTGGCCGCCCTATTGCACGATATCGGTAAACCGGCCACCAAACGCTTTGACGAAAAAAACGGCTGGACATTTCATGGCCACGAAGTGGTGGGCGAACGCATGGCCGCGCGAATTTTGCGCCGCTTTAAATATCCCAATGAAATCATCCAATACGTGCGCAAACTGGTCAGCCTGCATTTGCGTCCCATGGCCCTGGTGGGCGAAGAAGTAACCGATTCTGCCATCCGCCGGCTCATTTACCTGGCCGGCGATGATCTGGACGATTTGATGACCCTGTGCAAGGCCGACATTACTTCGAAAATCCCTCAAAAAGTTAAACGCTATTTAAAAAATTACGATTATGTTCTTCAGCGTATTAAAGAAGTAGAAGAACGGGATCGTCTGCGTAATTTTCAGCCGCCTGTGGATGGCAACGAAATTATGGAGCGCTTTCATTTGAAACCCGGCCCGCAGGTGGGCAAAATCAAAAAATTTATTCTGGAAGCCATTTTGAACGGAGAAGTTCCGAACGACCATGATGCCTGTATCGAGTACATTCTTCGCCACAAACAGGAATTGCTGAACGAAAAATAGAGTGGACTTTGGCATCTGCTGCGCAGTTTCATCACAATTTAATTGAATTTTTTTATTTCTACTTTGTATTAAAAGCAACTTTTGCTAAAATTGTACGTTAATCAATAAAATTGAAAATTAAAGGGTGAGATCATGAGCGAATTATTAAACAACAACGATCAGCAAAGCATTTCATTAAATGAAGTGCCTTCCGAACCGCAAAATGAGCAGGAAGAAGTGCTCTCCGAATGGCAAAAAGTCGTTTACATTTTCACCAATCCCGCGCGGGTATTCTATTCCCTGCGGCGCAAACCCACCTGGGTGATCCCTTTTGTGCTTATTTTGATTATGACCGCTCTCTTTAGCGTGGCGACCAAAAATTTGATGCTGGAATACCGCAAAGAGATGATTCTCAATTCAACGACCATTCCCGAAGAACAGAAAGATACCATCCTGGAGCGAATGGATTCCATGAGCGCCAAAAGTTACTACATTCAGAGCATTGGCGGTGGTAGCATCGGGCTCATTCTGGTGTATTTGCTGGGGGCCGGTGTGTTCTTTTTTGTCGGGAATTTTATTCTGGGCGGAAAGGCCACCTTCAAACAAATTTTTGCGCTGTATGTTTGGGGTAACATGGTCTCGTTATTGGAACTGCCCCTGAAGGCGGGCCTTGCTTTGCTTAAAGGTTCCGTGCAGGTGTACACCAGTCTGGCGGTTTTAATGGACCCGGAACAAAGCAAGACCGCGCTGTTCCAAATTTTAAACGCGATTGATGTTTTCAATATTTGGCGGGTTATTCTCTGGGGAATGGGATTCGCCATTATCTACAAGTTTAGCGCTAAAAAATCATACATCACGGTAGTGTCCATCTACGTTTTTTACGTGTTGTTAAGCATTGGTTTGTCACGATTGTTTATTTTTTAAATTGAGGAGTGCAGGAATGAGGCACGCGAATTTACGCGCCGGAATGTTGTGGATTTTGTTCATTTTGTTTGGAGCTTTTCAGGGAGCAAACGCCCAAGCACCTGCTGCAAACGACAGCACGGTGTTAACTTTGGAACAGTGCATCCGCATGGCCCTGAGGAACAACTACCAAATTCGAAATTCTTACTACATGAAAAAATCCGCAGATTACGATGTGCTCAAAAGCTATCAGGGTATTTTACCGACCATTACGGTTACGGCAGGCAAGGGACGCATTGAAAATGGACCGTCGGAATATTTGAGCAACGAGCCGGTAGGCATTGATAACGAAGGCAACGTTATTTATGAGCAACGTACCCGTAAATTACCGAGCACCACACGCAATTCGAATTCGGCCGGACTTTCGATTAGCCAGACTCTGTTCGACGGGGGAATTTGGTGGAACCAGATCCGTAAAAGCAAAGCTGACGCCTACAGCTCGGAGTATCAGTACGAAAGCGACCGCAATTCTATTATTTTGCAGGTGCAGCAGGCCTATTTCGATTTGATTAAGCAAACCAAACTGTTAGAAGTGTACGATCTGGCCGTGCAACGCAGCAGGGCGCAGTTAGATCGGGCACAAAGCATGTACCAGCTGGGTGCCACGGCCCGTCTGGATGTGTTCCGGGCCAAGGTGAATCTGGGCAACGATCGCATTAACTATTTAAACCAGAAAAATGTGGTGGAAGAGGCGCGTAAAAAGCTCAATTTGCTGTTAGGGCGCGATCCGCTAACGCCCGTTGCCGTGAAAACGGAAGTGCACATTAACCGCGATTTGCCGGAACTGGACGAACTGATTGCTACGGCCATGAAAAGCCAGCCACTGTTGAAAAAAGAGATGATGGATTTAAAGGCGCGCAGCCTGTCGGTAAAAATGGCCAAAGGGCTCAATTTTCCCCGGGTCTCGCTTTACCTGAATTACGACCGCTTCCACGAAAACGCGATCAAGGTTTTTTCCGATTACGACCAGAACTACCAACTGCGCTTCGGCTTGAACGTGTCTTTTAATTTGTTTAACGGGTTTTCCGATTACGCCAATATTCAAAAAGCGGAAATCGGGCGCAAAATGGCAATGGAAGCCCTGGAAGACTACAAACGCACCTTAAAATCGCAAATTCACCAGACCTACATGAAGTACAAATCGACTCTGGAAATGATCAAAATTAACAAAGAGAATCTGGAAGCGGCCAAAGAAGAATACCGCTTGGCACAAGAACGCTACCAGATCGGGGCGGGTACGGCACTGGATGTACGCGATTCGCAGGTAAATTTGACCCGTGCCGAAGAAACTCTGGTTTCCACGGAATATCAGGCGCAATTGCTGTTAGCCCAGTTGGACAATCAATTGGGGCTTACCTATGCCAAAGTCAAAGAAAAAATAGATCGGTAATTTAAAAGAGGGCAAGGGAAACACTTGCACGAGTTACGGGAGAGACAAGAATGAAAAAATACATCATTATTGGCGCAATTGTGTTGTTGCTGGGGATCATCATTGTGGCCAACATCCTTAAAAAGGACAAAGGTATTGAAGTTACCACGGAAAAGGTGGAGTACGGAACCGTTCAGCAAAAGGTAACCGGCTCGGGACAAATTAAGCCGGCCGTGGAAGTGAAAGTGAGCGCGCAGGTGGCCGGTAAAATCATCGGCATTTTCGTGAAAGAAGGCGACCACGTCAAAAAAGGCCAACTGCTGGTCGAACTGGATCCGCAAAAATATCAGGCCAGCGTAGAACGCGCCCAGTCTTCGCTTTTAGCTGCAAAGGCAAACGAAAAAAAAGCGCAAAGCGATTTGCAAAGAACCAAGGAACTTTACCGGAAACATCTGGTTTCGGAAGCAGATTTGGAAGCGGCCGAGGCCAGCTACGAAGCAGCCGTGAGCAATCGCTTGCAGGCCGAGGCCTCCTTAAAAGAAGCGCAGGATGCTCTGGACAAAACCAAACTTTACGCCTCCATCGACGGGGTGGTAACCCGGGTGAACAAAGAAGCCGGAGAAATGACCTTAGGTGCCCAGTTTCAGGAAGACGTGATTTTAGTGGTTTCGGATCTTTCGGTAATGGAAGCGGTGGTGGAAGTGGATGAAAACGATGTGATCAACATCCGCAAAGGCGATTCGGCTATTGTGGAGGTGGATGCTTTCCCGGACACAACCTTTAAAGGCGTGGTGACGAAGATCGCGCATTCGGCAATTACCAAAGGACTGGGAACAGCCGAGCAGGTGACCAACTTCGAGGTGACGGTCACTCTGGAAAATCCCGATCCGCGTTTTCGCCCGGGAATGAGCACCACGGTAGATATTTTAACCCGGCGTGCGGATCATGTTTTACGTGTGCCCATTCAGGCGGTGACCGTTCGCTCTGTGGATGAAATTGAAAGAGCCTTGAAAAAGCGAACGGGAAAAGAACCGAACCGCAGCAAAGCAGAAGATGTGACGGATGAAAAGAAAAAAGAATTGAAAGAGGTGGTGTTCATTGTAAAAGAGGGCAAAGCCCTGCTGCGCCCGGTTAAGCTGGGCATTAGCGACGACACGCATTACGCAGTGCTCAGCGGGCTGGAAGAAGGCGATGAGGTAATCACCGGGCCGTTCCGGATTCTAAATAAAACTCTGCGCCACGGACAAGCGGTACGTGTTAAACACACAAAGAGGAAAGAAAAGTAATGTTAATCCGCATCGAGAATTTAAGCAAGGTTTACCAGTTAGGGCAGGTTCAAGTCCACGCGTTAAAAAACATCAATCTGACCATTGAGAAGAACGAATATGTGGGTGTAATGGGCCCCAGCGGTTCCGGTAAATCGACCTTAATGAACATTTTGGGCTGCCTGGACGTTCCCACCAGCGGACGTTACATTTTGAACGATCAGGACGTGAGTAATTTGAGCGATGATGAACTGGCACGTATTCGCAATAAAGAGATCGGGTTTGTCTTTCAAACTTTTAATTTGCTTCCCAGAGCCACGGCCCTGCACAATGTGGAGCTGCCATTAATTTACAACGGGACTCCGCGGGCCAAACGCAAGGAATTGGCCATGCAGGCCCTGGAACGGGTCGGTTTGGCCGATCGGGCATTGCACCGGCCGAATGAGCTTTCCGGCGGGCAGAGACAAAGGGTGGCTATTGCCCGGGCTTTAATCAACAATCCTTCCATCATTCTGGCCGACGAACCTACCGGTAATCTGGATTCCAAAACCGGTGAGGAAATTCTGCAAATTTTCGAAGAATTGAATGCGGCCGGTAATACCATTGTTTTGGTGACCCACGAAGAAGACATCGGGCGCAGGTGCAAACGCCTTATTCGCTTGTTAGACGGGGAAATCATAAAAGACGAAGAGAATTGAGCGATCATGTGGATTACCTTTTCCCGCTTTTCAGAATACGTGGCTATGGCCTGGCAGGCGCTTACCACGCACAAAATGCGTACATTTCTTACCACGCTGGGTATTTTAATCGGCGTCACCACCATTATTACCATCTGGACAACCATCGAAGGACTCAATCAATACGTTTTCGGGCAGCTTTCCAATATCGGGGCTAATACGGTGTACGTCCAAAAATTCCCCTGGGTTATTAAAGGCGATTTCTGGAAATACCGTAACCGCAAAGAAATTACCTACAAAGAATATCAGGCATTAGCCAGGTACAGTACCATCGCCGATCATGTTTCACCGGAAGTCTTTTCCATGCGCGACGTGCGCTACAAAGACAAGAAGTTCAGCAACATGTTTGTCATTGGTACCAATCAGGAATACACGTTTACGGCCAATGTGGCCCCGGCGGTAGGACGCTTTTTAACGGAACTGGATGTACGCAACAAACGGTACGTTTGCGTGTTGGGGCAGGAAGTGGCCAACCATTTGTTCGGAAAAGAGAACCCTTTGGGCAAGCGTATTCGAATTGGCGATTACAAATATCTGGTGGTGGGCATCCTGGAACGCAAAGGGAATTTTTTCGGCCAGAGCATGGACAATTTTATTGTAGTGCCGTTTACGACTTTTCGCCGCATTTACGGCGGACACCGGGGCATGCGGGTGGCCTTGCTGACCAACGATCCCGCCCGGCTGGAAGAAATGAAAGACGAAATTCGCGGTATTTTAAGGCGGGTGCGCAAACTGGGCCCTACCCAGCCGGATGATTTTGCTATTAACCAGCAAGACATGCTTACCGATTTGTACAAAAATTTAACCACAACTCTGTTTGCCATTGTCTTTATTATTGGGGGAATTTCTCTGGTGGTGGGGGGCATTGGCATCATGAACATCATGTTGGTTAGCGTGGCCGAACGCACCAAAGAAATCGGTATTCGCAAAGCCATCGGCGCCAGCCGAAAGAATATTTTGAGTCAGTTTTTGCTGGAATCGGTAGTCATTTCTTCCATCGGAGGGGCCATTGGCATTGTGCTGGGCTACATCGCCGGAAGCATTATTCTCTCTCAGATGGATTTATCGACCGGGGTAAGCCTGACCGCCATTCTCATCGGATTCGGTTTTTCCACCACCGTGGGAATGCTGGCCGGTTTTTACCCGGCCTACAAGGCGGCCAGTCTGAATCCCATTGATTCGCTGCATTACGAATAAAAGGAAAGTTTCATACAAAATGTTGATTAAAGAAAACATCCAGATTGCCTTAGATCAGATTAAAGCAGGGAAGTTGCGTTCGTTTTTGACCACGTTGGGTATTACCATTGGCATCGGTACGGTCATTTTCATTGTGTCCGTTCTGGAAGGTTACAACCATTCCATCGAAAAGCAGCTAAATGTTCTGGGAGCCAACACCTTCCAGATTCAGCGGGAAGAGGTGTTCAGCGGCATTCAAATGGGTTTTCGCAAGCGCAAAGAGCGCAAACGGCTGGACAAAAAGTTAGCCGAGGCCATTCTTAAAAATTGCGATCTGGTGGAAACTGTGAGCGCGGAAGTCTGGAAGGGAGGTACGGTTGTCAAATACAGAGACAAAGCGACCAATCCGGTGATGAGTTTGGGAGGCACCGATGCTTTCTATTTCAGGACCAACGGCTATTTTGTGAGTGAGGGGCGCATTCTGACTCCGGAGGACATTCGCTTTCACCGCCATGTGGCTGTGATCGGCATGGACATTGTCGAGAGTTTATTCCCTTTCGAGGACCCGATCGGTAAAACGGTAAAGATCGAAGGTAGAAAATTCGATGTGATTGGCGTGCTGGAAAAGATGGGCAGTGCCACTTTCGGGCAGAGTCGCAATAATAAAGTGCTCATTCCGATTACTACGTTTGAAGATATGCTGGGGAAGAAGCGTTCCTGTGAATTTACGGTGATGGTCAAAAAGGGTGCGGACATGCAGGCTGCAATCGATCAGGTGATCGGAGTGCTACGTAAAGAGCGTAAAATTCCTCCGGGCAAAGAAAACGATTTCTCCATTGTTACCAATGAAACACTGACTAAATCGTTCAACAACATTGCCGACAAGGTAAAACTGGGCGGAATTCTCCTGGGCATGATTTCTTTGCTGGTGGGCAGTATCGGGGTAATGAACATTATGCTGGTTACGGTAACCGAGCGCACCAGAGAAATCGGCATTCGGAAGGCGGTAGGAGCCACCCGGGCGGTCATCATGGGGCAGTTTCTGATCGAAGCGGTAATGCTAAGCGTGGTAGGGGGGCTCATCGGCATGATTGGCGGTTTTACGCTGGCGGCATTAACCGGACATTTTTTGCACATCACGTTTGTGATACCTGCCTGGGCAGTTATTAGTTCGCTGGTGGTAACCAGCCTTGTGGGCATTATCTCCGGCTTGTATCCCGCCCAGAAAGCAGCCAAGCTGGATCCGATTCTGGCCCTGCGCTACGAATGAAATGCGTACTTACTTCCGTAAAAAGATTTTGAGTAAAAAAGTTGAAAATAAAAGCGTCCCTCAAGGATGCCATTTGAATAAAAAAACAAGCATGCTAAAAATGAGGTAACCGATTTTAAACAAAAAAAGGCGCTTACGCGCCCTTTTTCTATTGCAGTAAAATTTCATCTGCGTGGTACAAGTCCGAAAACTCGTCGTTCTTGATGGCCGCCGCGTGTTTGCGGCAGGTAGCCAACGCGTCCAGAATGTAACGCT
>Ga0256914_1002465_pt1 | contig 15376 bp, 14 predicted proteins | sample HulkmetaG_FD_191571 | JGI IMG/M metagenome (GOLD analysis project Ga0256914, IMG submission 191571) | Hydrothermal chimney microbial communities from Main Endeavour vent field at the Juan de Fuca Ridge, Pacific Ocean - Hulk | ecosystem: Environmental > Aquatic > Marine > Hydrothermal vents ... | reverse complement strand
CCAACTGGACAGACCGCATGATTTCGCCTTGAAGGCCGAACACCTTCATCTGGGGGCCTCCTCTTCCGGTTTCTCATGCAACTCCCGGAGATGAGGCCCTTTCTCCATGCCATCAACGTCTTACAGGTGCCTGAACCTGGTCAGATCCGCCGGCCGCAACCCCAGCGCCAGCAGGGTGAGCAGGTAGCTTCCCGCCCCCGCCAGGATCCACCCGCCCAGCCGCAGCGCCCGCTGCCAGACGCTCCAGCCGGCCCACGCATCGAGTCCCGGCGCGAATGCCAGGATGACCCCGGCCATGACGGCGCAGGCCAGCCCCACCCGTAACAACAGCAGCGGCCATCCCGGGCCGGGCGCGTAGACGCCCTGCCGGCGCAGCCCACGGTAGAGGAGACCGGCATTGACGAAGGCGGAGAGGCTGGTGGCCAGCGCCAGGCCGGCGTGCTGCAGCGGCACGATCAGCGCCAGGTTGAAGGCCATGTTCACCACCATGGCGACGATGCCGATCCGCACCGGCGTGCGGGTGTCCTGGCGGGCGTAGTAGCCCGGCGCCAACACCTTGATGAAGATGAAGGCGAGCAGCCCCGCCGAGTAGGCCATCAGGCTCTGGCGCGCCATCACCACGTCGTGGAAGTCGAAGCGGTCCGACAGGAAGAGCGTGGCGATCATGGGGCCGGCCAGAACCGCCAGCCCCACCGCCGCCGGCACGCCGAAGATCACCGTGGTGCGCAACCCCCAGTCGAGGGTACGCCCGAAGAGACGGAAATCCTCGGCGGCGTGGTCGCGCGACAGCGCCGGCAGGATCACCGTGCCCAGCGCCACCCCCAGCACCCCCTGGGGGAACTCCATGAGGCGGTCCGAGTAGTAGAGCCAGGAGATGCTGCCGGTCTGCAGGAAAGAGGCGAGCACCGTGTCCAGCAGCAGGTTGATCTGGGTCACCGACACGGCGAAGAGCGCCGGCAACATCAGCTTCATGATGCGCCGCACCCCCTCGTGGTCCGCCCTCGGGCGCGGGCGGGGAAGCAGCTTCAGCCGGTGCAGGAAGGGAAGCTGGAAAGTGAACTGCACCACGCCCGCCACCAGCACCCCCCAGGCCAGGGCGGTCACCGGCTCTGTCATCCAGGGCGAGAGCCACAGCGCCGCGCCGATGAGGCAGAGGTTGAGCAGCACCGGCGTGAAGGCCGGCACGGCAAAGCGGTTGTGGGCGTTGAGGATGCCGCCGGCGAAGGCGGTGAGCGAGATGAAGAAGAGGTAGGGGAAGGTGAGCCGCAGCATGGAGGCGGCCAGGTCCAGTTTCTCCTGCGCGCCGTCCAGTACCCAGCCGAAGGCGAAGATCGACACCACCAGCGGCGCCGCCACCACGCCGACGAGGGAGACCCCCAGCAGCACCAGCCCCAGGGTGCCGGCCACGTGGTCCACCAACCCCTTCAGCTCGGCGTGGGAACGGGTCTCCTTGTACTCGGTGAGCACCGGCACGAAGGCGGTGGCGAAGGCCCCTTCGCCGAAGAGCCGCCGCAGGAAGTTGGGGATCTTGAAGGCGACGAAGAAGGCGTCGGTGGCTGCGTCGGCGCCGAACAGCCGCGCCAGCACCAGGTCGCGCACGAAGCCGAGGATACGCGACAGCAGGGTGTTTCCGCCGACGGTGGTGAGGGATTTGAAGAGGGAAGCCAGCCCGTTGCTCCTGCAGCTCGATGAAAAACCGGCCTATTCTACCGTGGGAGCGGCGACCCGCCGGAAAAGTTCGGCCCGGGAGCGGGCCTCCTGCACCGCGAACCCCCCACGATCAGATTCCATGATGTTAGCAACGAATAGACCTGTCCGGTTTTGTAGCACATAAACTCCTTGATCCCCGGATAACTTTCGGCCAAGGGCGACAAAAAAGCGCACACTGCGGTGAGTTACGGCGAAATGCCGGGTAACCAAACCCTCACTCCGCAGGTGCGCCCATGCCAAGCCTACAAGTATCCCCCGCCAAGGTTGAGATCGATTTTACCGATGAGAAGCTGACAGGCCATGGCGGGAGGGTGTTTCTTGGACGTTTGTTCAAGCAGTTGAAGCTGGGAAGGCGTATCGGGGAGGCGATTCACCTGAAGCGGCGTCGTCGAGGCGCCTGGGCTACCGGCCGGCTGCATCCGGGTGGGGTATCGGCAACCGAGGGTTGGCAGGCGCAACTGGAGGCAGTGGCCCCGTGGATTGACGAGGGCACCCCCGTTTGGGTCCACGTCGACAATGCCTGCTACAGCCACGGCTTCGTGGACTTCTGCCACGCTCGGGGTTGGGACTACTCTGTCAGCGTCACCCATGATGGCCCTCAGGGATGTCTGCATCCGTCTTAAAATTCCGTAGCAAGGCCGCTATCCCACCGCTTCTCGTCCCGCCGCACCCCCATCAAGAGCCCAGAACCCATGACCCGGCCAAATGTGGCCGCCGACCAGCCCGGTGGTCGGGTTTATCCGGGAATCAAGGTGGTTCCACCCTTTGGATCTGGATGTGCTATTTTTCTTGACACCCCATAGAGGAAGGATCATGCCTCTTCATCGAAGGAAGAAGACCGCCACCGCCGACGTCCCCGACCTGCGCGACTGGATCTACCAGCCCACCTTGGAACGGCTGCGTAAGTCGATGCCGCCGCCCCCGGAACCATCGGTGCTCAACCAGTACAGTTCCGGTGCCTGCACCGGCTTCGCCCTGGCGGCGGCCATCAATCACCAGTACCGCATGGCGGGGGAGGCGGTGCGCGTCAGTCCCCGCATGCTCTACGAGATGGCGAAGCGCCACGACGAGTGGCCGGGGGAGGAGTACGACGGCTCCAGCCTGCGTGGTGCCATCAAGGGGTGGGTCAACATGGGGGTGTGCGAGGAGTCCCTGTGGCCCTTTCGCGTGAACCGCAGGGGGGATCTCACCGTGCGGCGGGCGAAGAACGCCCGCCGGCACACCATCGGCGCCTACTACCGGCTGCAGCCCGAGGTGAGCCACTACCATGCCGCGCTCAACGAGGCGGGGGTGATCGTGGTCTCCGCCCAGGTGCACAAGGGGTGGGACGGGCCGGTGGACGGGATCATCCGGCGTCACGACGAGCCGGACGGCGGCCACGCCTTCGCCGTGGTCGGCTATGACGACCGGGGTTTCTGGGTGCAGAACTCCTGGGGCAGGAGTTGGGGCGAGGGTGGTCTGGCCCTGTGGACCTACGAGGACTGGATCGAGAACGTCTGGGACGCCTGGGTCTTCCGCGTGGCGCTGCCCACGCCCCAGATCTTCGGCCTGCGGGCACAGCAGGCGAAGCGCCCGCCGGAGGAGGCGGAGCGGCGCCCCAAGGTGCCGCGCGCCCGCATCGCCGGCCACTTCGTGCACGTGGACGACGGCGACTACGCCGAAACGGGCCGCTACTGGAGCACCGCCTTTGACGTGGAGGAGACCGCCCGGCTGGTGGCCGAAAGCGACCGGTACGACCACCTGCTGCTCTACGTCCATGGCGGGCTCCACAGCCCGGAGGACTCCGCCCGGCGCATCGACAGCCTGCGCGACGTTTTCAAGGCCAACGGTATCTACCCCTTCCACGTGATGTACGACACCGGCCTGGCGGAGGAGATGAAGGACGTGATCCGGCGCAAGTGCGCCGAGACCGAGGGGCGCGTGGGCGGCTTCACCGACTGGACCGACCGTTTCATCGAGGGACTTCTGCGCAGGCCCGGCACCCTGCTGTGGGAGGAGATGAAGCGGGATGCGCAGGACGCCTTCGCCCCGGACGGCGCCGCCACCGATGCGCTGGAGCGTTTTCTGGCCCACCTGAAGAAGAGTGGCCGTGCCGTGAAGCTCCACCTGGTGGGCCACAGCACGGGCGCCGTGGCCCTGGGCACCTTGCTGCGCACCCTGCGGCGGCGTCGGCTGGAGGTCGAGACCTGTTCTCTCATGGCGCCGGCCTGCACCCTGGAATGGTACGAGACGAACTACCTGCCGGTGCTGAATCCGGGCCGCGGCCTGCGCCTGAAGGAGATGACGGTCTACAACCTCAGGGACCGGCTGGAGCAGGACGACCACGTGGCGCGGATCTACCGCAAGTCGCTGCTCTACCTGGTCTCCAACGCCTTCGAGCGGGAGCGGGAATGTCCCCTGCTGGGGATGGAGAAATTTTCACGCGAAGCGCCGGTGGTGGAGGGCATGCCGGTGTTCCACTACTCCGACGGCGTGAGCGGCCGGGTCACCCGCAGCACCACCCATGGCGGGTTCGACAACGACGTCCACACCATGAACCATATCCTGCGACGGATTCTCGGCGGGCCGCCGGTGCGGTTCTTTACGCGGGGAGATCTGGACTACTGAAGGATACTGGGCCGGGGGATGCGGCAGATCGTGGGAGGCCCGCCCCCGGGCCGAAGGTGGAACGTGGGTTCACGCCCCGCCGAGGGGTTGGCCGGTCAGCCGCTCCACCAGACACCTCAGCGCCTGGCCCCTGTGGCTGAGTGCGTTCTTCACCTCGGCGGGGAGTTCGGCAGCGCTGCAACCCTTCTCCGGCACGAAGAAGACGGGATCGTAGCCGAAGCCGTTCTTGCCCTGCGGCGCGTGCAGGATGCGACCTTCCCAGGTGCCCTGGCAGATGATGGGGGTGGGATCCTTCTCGTGTCGCAGGTAGACCACGAGGCACTGGAAGCGGGCAGTGCGCTGCTCTTCCGGCACGTCGGCCAGCCGCTCCATGAGCAGGGCGTTGTTGTCGGCGTCGGTGGCATCCGGGCCGGCGTAACGGGCCGAATAGATGCCGGGTTCGCCACCGAGGGCGTCCACCTCCAGCCCCGAATCGTCGGCGATGGCCGGCAGCCCGCTGTGGGCGCAGGCGTTACGTGCCTTGAGGATGGCGTTCTCCACGAAGGTGAGGCCGGTCTCCTCCGCCTCGGCAATGTCGAAGGACGACTGGGGCAGGATCTCGATCTCGTGGCCGGCGAGCAGCTGGCCGATCTCGCGGACCTTGCCAGCGTTGTTGCTGGCGAGCACGATGCGCTGGGACATGGGGGGTGACCTCGGGTGGCGCCTGAATCTCGTCTTCGGCAGGGGCGTTGCCCCCGAGGCCCCAATTATACTGCGGGCTGGCCGGTGCAGAGAAGCCGGTACGGTGGTTTGGGGAGGCCGGCGTGCAGAGATCCCTTCCGCTGATGTCCAGCCGACCCTCCCCAGGAACGTTTTATGTCAGTGCGGGGATGAGAGCGCCTGCCGCTGCACCTCGAGAATCTCGCCGACCCCCTTGCGGGCCAGGTCGAGCATGGCGTCCATCTCCTCGTTGGTGAAGGGGGTGCCTTCGGCGGTGCCCTGGATCTCGATGAAACCCATGGCCTCGTTCATGACGAGGTTCATGTCGGTCTCGGCGCTGGAGTCCTCGGCATAGTCGAGATCCAGAACCGGCGTACCCTGCCAGATGCCCACGGAGACCGCCGCCACCTGGTGGATCACCGGATCCTCTTTCAGCCTGCCGGATTCCAGCAGCCCGCGGATCGCCAACACCAGCGCCACGTAGCCACCGGAGATGGAGGCGGTGCGGGTTCCGCCGTCGGCCTGGATCACGTCGCAGTCGATGGTGATGGTGTGCTCGCCCAGTCTTTCAAGATCCACTGCGGCACGCAGCGTGCGTCCGATGAGGCGCTGGATCTCCAGCGTGCGACCGCCCTGTCTTCCCCGCGCCGCCTCGCGTCCCATGCGGCTGTTGGTGGAGCGGGGCAGCATGCCGTACTCTGCGGTGATCCAGCCGCCGTTGCCGCGCTCCATCCAGCGGGGAATGCGCTCCTCCACGGTGGCGGTGCAGATCACCCGGGTGTCGCCGAAGCAGGCCAGGACGGAACCTTCGGCGTGCTTGGTGAAGCCGGTCTGGAAGCGGACGGGGCGCATCTCGTCGGGTGCGCGGCCACTGGGTCTCATGGTGTCTGTTTCCTCAGAGGGTCTTGTTGATGAGCTGGTTCAGGTGGTCGATGGCGGCCAGCAGCTCGCTCTCCTCGTCACGGGGAGCCTGGTGCTTGCCCAGACCATAGCTGTGTCGGCCCAGCCGTACACCCACTGCGGTGATGTTGTCGCTCTGGCCGAAACTGTTCTCCCAGGCGGTCTTGCCCAGATTTTCGAGCGCGCTGCTCAGCGGCAGGGTGTTATGCAGCACGGTGAGCATCTGCTCCTCGTCAAGCTGGTTCCAGAATCCGTCAGAGCAGAGCAGCACCACGTCACCCTCGTGTAGCGGTACCGGCGCGCCCATGGCGGGAATGGCGCCTTGCGCGGCGCCACCCAGGCAGCGAGTGATGGCATCGGGACTGGTGGTTGCCCCGAAGATGTCGTCGCCGGTGGCGTTGGCTACCACGTGATCCCTGGAAACCAGGTGGATTTTTTCGTCGCGTACCAGGTAGAAACGGCTGTCGCCGGCATGGCTCCAGTGACACCTCCCTTCCTGCAGCAGAGCCAGTACCGCCGTGGTGCAGGGAGAAACGGGAGGATCCTGGCGGATGCCGAAGTCGACAATGGCGCGGTGGGCGTCCAGGGCGCACTGCTGGAGGAAGTAGCTGGGATTGATGAGCGGTTTTCGCGCCTCCTTCCACATCCGCTGGCAGGTGTCCACCAGGATCTGGGCCGCCACTTCTCCCCGGGGGTGGCCGCCCAGCCCGTCCCCGAGCACCAGCAGGCAGCACTCCTCCTCTTCCAGGATGGCGAACCTGTCCTGGTTTTCCGGCCTGTCGCCGCAAAGGGAGATGCGGGCGACTTCGGTGTTGCTGTGTGTCATCGGCGGATCTGGCGTCTCCCGTTGGCGGAATCCCGGGTGAGCTCCTTGAGGAGAAGGGCGGCCGATTGTATCCGTTTTTGCGGATCGATTTCCATGGCGCGGTCGATGGCTTGAAGAATGTGACGGGGATAGCGTTTGCCGAAGGCCTCCACCGCCGGAACCATGGTGTCCTTGGTGTGGCGTTCGGTGGCCGAGGGCGGTGGTTTGCCCTCGATGCAGGTGCGCATGCTGGCGCCGATGGCGTAGACATCGGTCCAGGGACCCACCTTGCTCACCCCGCGGTACTGCTCGATGGGGGAGAAGCCGGGGGTGATCACCTGCGCCTTCTTCTGGTCTTCGCCACTGAGATGGTATACGGCGCCGAAATCCAGCAGCAGCGGGCTTCCGCCGGGACGGATATGGATGTTGGCGGGCTTGATGTCCAGGTGCAGGTGCCGGGACTCGTGGATCAGCGCCAGCGCATCGAGCAGGGGTGGGAAGACGGTCATCAGGAAGCGGGTGCTCAGCCCTCCCTTGCGTCGCTTGATGTACCGCCCCAGGTTCTTGCCGGGTTCGTAGTCCATCACCAGGTAGGCGGTTCCATTGGCCAGGAAGCAGTTGCGCACGTTGACGATGTTGGGGTGGTGCAACGTGGCCAGTGCCTTGGCCTCGAGGAAAAAGAGCTTCAGTCCCCGGTAGAACTTGTCCTTGGCTTCCTCGCTGGGGAAAGTGATTATCCCCCCTTCATCGCGCTGGGCGAATCGCTTGGGAAGGTACTCCTTGATGGCCACCTCGTCGTGGCTGTCGTCCTCTTTTCCCAGGTAGATCAGGCTGAAGCCGCCGCTGCCGATGAACTTGTGCACCGTGTAGTAGTCCAGGCGGGTGCCCGACGGCAGCGGGTGGCGTTGTTCAGGGACAGAGGGCATGGTCCGGGGCGGATGCTTCCAGGGAGCAGCGGATTGAAAAGCAAAGTATCATAACCACAGGTGAAAATGTGGCCGGAAGGGGGAGGCAATGGCGCGAAGTATGACCGCTTTCGCACGCGTGGACCAGTGCGACGAGCGGGGCGAACTGGCTTGGGAGCTGCGCTCGGTAAACCACCGCTACCTGGAGGTCTTCGCCAGGCTGCCCGAGGAGTTCCGGGTGCTGGAGCCCCGGGTGCGGGAACGGGTGAACCAGCGGTTGGGGCGGGGCAAGGTGGAGTGTGTGCTGCGCTACCGTCCCGTGGCCGGGGTCACCGAGAGGATCCAGCTCAACGAGACCTACCTGGACCAGCTCATGGCGGTGATGGAACAGGTGCGGGGGCTCCTGCCCAGCACCCGCGAGCCCGACCTGCTGCAGGTGCTCTCCTGGCCCGAGGTGGTGCTCACCACCACCGCGGACCTGACCCCGGTGCAGGAGCAGGCCATGGCGCTGCTGGAGAAGGCGCTGGACGAACTGGTGGCCACCCGCGAGCGCGAGGGGACACGTCTGGCGGAGCTGATCCGCACCCGCTGCGACCAGCTGGAAGTACAGGTGGAGAAGGCGCGCCGGCGCATGCCCCAGGTGATCGAGGCCATCCGCGAGCGGCTGCGCGCCCGCCTCGAGGAGGTGGTGCAGAATCTCGACGAGGAGCGGCTGGAGCAGGAGATGGTGCTCCTGGCCCAGCGGCTGGACGTGGACGAGGAGATGGACCGCCTCGCCACCCACATCCGGGAGGTGAAGCGGGTGCTGGAGCTGGACGAGCCGGTGGGGCGGCGCCTCGACTTCCTCATGCAGGAGCTCAACCGCGAGGCCAACACCCTGGGCTCCAAGTCGGCCGACGCCGAGACCACCGCCATCTCGGTGGAGATGAAGGTGCTCATCGAACAGATGCGTGAACAGGTACAGAACATCGAATAGCACGTTGGATCTCGTGGCTGTTACGTTCTGACGGGCCGAGCCATCCAGTCGCCTGGTTGCCCGGCCCGGCTTCATGCCGGGTCCGGGGCGCTATGCATCCGGCCAGTACGGACAAGAATTGTCCGGTTTCGTTGACCCGGACATAACGGTCTGTTTATGCTAAAAAAATTGATTTTACAGAAAGAAAAATGTCCATGCGGAGCTGTTGGACATTGCCACGCCACCGCCTTCCTGGCCTTCAAGCCCGATGAGAACCGCAGGATTGCGGTGAAGGTCGTGGACGATCGGGGCATCGAGTTCCTGTGCATCATCCCCAATCCCGAGGATCACTGGCATGACCACCGACGTGCAACGACTGACCATCCGTAACCTGGGCCCGATTGTCGAAGCGGACGTGGAATTCGGCGACCTCACCGTTCTGGTGGGACCACAGGCCACCGGCAAGAGCATCTTCCTGCAGATGCTCAAGCTGGTGGTGGATACACCTTCGATCCGGAAGGAACTTTCGAACTTTTCCATCGATTGGAACGATGATCTGCCTGCTTTTCTACAGGCTTATCTGGGCGAAGGAATGGATTCCATCATCTCCGAAGACAGCATGCTGGCGGTTGATGGGCATGCCCGGAGGCTGACAGCCTTCGCCCGCAAGCAGCCAGGGGAGGAAAAGGCGGAACAGCTATTCTACATTCCTGCCCAGCGGGTTCTGAGCATGCGGGACGGGATGACCCGGTCGTTCGCCGAGTACCGATTCGGTGACCCGTTCTGCCTGCGGGAGTTCAGTCACAAACTGCACGTTCTGGTCCAGAGTGAGTTCATCAGGGGCGAATTCTTTCCGCAGTCGAACCGATTGAAAGAAACCCTGCGCAATCTCGTCGCCGAACGGATCTATGGTGATCTGAAATTGGTCAAGGACACTACCGGCTATGAAAAGCGCATCGTGCTGGAAACCGGGGGCGGACGATCACTTCCCTTTTTGGTCTGGTCTGCCGGCCAGCGCGAGTTCACTCCGTTGCTACTGGGATTCTACTGGTTGCTCCCCCCTACACGGACATCAACCCGGCAATCGCTCAGGTGGGCGGTCATAGAGGAACCGGAGATGGGACTGCATCCGGCGGCCATCTCCGCGACCATGGCGCTGGTGCTGGAACTGCTGGCGCGGGGATACAAGGTTTGTCTTACCACCCACTCGCCCCATGTGCTGGATATGGTCTGGGCGTTGCGTTTTTTGCAGGAAAACGGCGGTACCCTGGAAGACGTCAAGTCGCTCTTTTCCCTCTCGGGTCCGGGAGCGAATCTCATCGCCGAACCCGCGCTGGAAAAGGTTTACAGAACTTATTATTTCCCTCGTGAAGGCCTGGCCCAGGATATTTCGTCCCTGGATCCTGGTGATGAACGATCCGAGGTTTCCGGGTGGGGAGGATTGACCGGATTTTCCGAGCATGTCGCCGAGGTGGTTTCGAAGGTGGCAAGGCGGGCAGAGCGGGTGGCATGAGCAGATTTTGTGGTGCGCTTGTGCAACTACCCGGGGTCTCTTCTGAGCATTGCAGGGAAGGCTTGCGAGCGTTGAAAAGCGCGCATCGTTCGGTTATCCATTGTGACGCGTCTTCGCGTGTGACCGGCAGCGCCGATCTGGACGAGGCCTTGAAACCGCGATGTCCACAGGACCCGCGTTGGGATTACGGCATTGGGTTTGAACACCAGGGTAGGGAAGTGGCCATTTGGGTGGAAGTACATTCTGCCGGGAATGCCGAAGATGTCCGGGCGGTCATCGAAAAGGCAGAGTGGCTTAAAGCGCAATTGGCCCGGGTAACTCAACTGCAACAAATGACACGAAGGCCCTTTGTGTGGGTCGCCAGCGGGAGAAACACCCTCACTAAATCCGGCAAGGCATTGCGTCTCGCGGCCCAGAATGCCGATCTCGTGGATGGCCCGGTCAACCGGGTCAATATTCCATGAGTTCTTCAACAGCTCCTCATTTTCGATTCTTTCTGCGAATGCCTCTTCCGTCACTGGACGCCGGTGGAGTTTTGCAAGCCCGGGAGGAACTGGTACACGCCGATGCCGTACAAGAAACCGGATCGTGGCGAGCACTTCAGCCGGCGGCTGTTTGGTGCGTGCGAATGCCTTTTTTCAGTGGGAGCGCAGCCACCTGTGGCTGGTTTTGTAGTAAAACGACAGTCTGACGGTGCTGTGTTCCATCTTCAGGTGCAAAACATTGAGTGACCCAAACCACGGAATTCTCTTCATCGTCTCGGCCCCCTCGGGGGCGGGCAAGACCAGCCTGCTGCAGGCGCTGCTGCCCGAGGACGACAACCTGGTGTTGTCGGTCTCCCACACCACGCGGCCGCCGCGCCCCGGGGAGGAGGACGGCGTCCACTACCACTTCGTCCCGGTAGAGGAGTTCATGCGCCTGGCGGGCGAGGGGGCCTTCCTCGAGCAGGCCGAGGTGTTCGGCAACTACTACGGAACCTCCGAGGCCGGCGTGCGTGACCAGCTCTCCTCGGGGCGCGACGTGGTGCTGGAGATCGACTGGCAGGGTGCGCGCCAGGTGCGCAAGGCCTTTCCCGAGGCGGTCTCCATCTTCATCGCGCCGCCCTCCATCGAGACGCTGCGCGAGCGGCTGAGCGGCCGCGGCCAGGACGACCCCGAGGTGATCGAGCGGCGCATGGCCGACGCCCGCAGCGAGCTCTCCCACTATCCCGAGTACGACTACCTGGTGATCAACGACGACTTCGAGACGGCCTTGCAGGACCTGCGCTGCATCGTCCGCGCCGAGCGGCTGCGTGAGTCCCGCAGCGCCGCGCGCCACCAGGCGGCGCTGGCCGGGATGCTGGCCTGAAACCTACCGCTGGCACCGCCCGCAGTAGAAGCTCGACCGCTGCCCGATCACCCGCTGCCGCACCGGCGCGCCGCAGCGGGGGCAGGGCACCCCCTCCCGCCCGTACACCTTCAGCGCCTGCACGAAGTAGCCCGGCCGGCCGTCGGCCTGCCGGAAGTCGCGCAGGGTGGTGCCGCCCTGCTCGATGGCGTGGGCGAGGGTGCGTCGGATGGCGTCGGCCAGGCGCTCGTACCGCTCCAGGGAGATGCGTCCGCAGGGGCGCGCCGGGTGGATGCCCGCATCGAAGAGCGCCTCACTGGCGTAGATGTTGCCCACGCCCACCACGATCCGACCGTCCATGATGAAGTTCTTCACCGCGGTGGCGCGCCCGCGCGAACGGCGGTGGAGGTGGGCGCCGTCGAAGGCCGCTTCCAGCGGCTCCAGTCCCAGGTTCGCCAGCAGGGGATGGCGTGCCGGATCCTCCCCGGTCCAGAGCACGGCGCCGAAGCGGCGTGGATCGCGCAGGCGCAGGCAGCGGTTGCCCAGTACCAGGTCGAAGTGGTCGTGCTTCTGCGGCGGTGTCCGCGGGGACACCACCCGCAAGCTGCCCGACATGCCCAGGTGGAGGATCAGGGTGCCGTGGCCAAAGCGCAGCAGCAGGTACTTGGCGCGCCGCTCCACCCGCTGCAGGGTGCGGCGCGCCAGCAGCTCCGGCAGTTCTTCCGGAACCGGCCAGCGCAGACGCGGCTGGCGGACCACCACGTGGCTCACCCGCCTTCCCTCCACCAGGGGCGCGATGCCGCGCCTGGTGGTCTCCACCTCGGGCAGCTCGGGCATCAGGGGGCACCCTTCGCGGCGTGGAGGTGGTGGGTGTAGCCGTCGGTGATCAGGTGGATGGTGTCGCCCGTGTGCACGTAGCGCCGCCGGCCCAGCGGCTCCAGTGCGCCCCACTCCACGAGGAGGTCGCCGAACCAGAGGCGGTAGCGGGGCGCGTCCAGCCCGTAGGGGGCCAGGTCTTCCGGCGCGGGAAAGCGCTGCAGGCTGGGCAGCTCAGCGATGTGGAGCAGGTGGCCGAGCCACGTCTCGTCGGTGACGGGCTTGCCGGTGACCCGGCTGCGCCACCCCTGCGCCGTGCGTTCCAGTGCTTCCACCAGCCGGCCCTTGGCTTCGATTCTCACCTGCCGGATGGCCTCCGGCTTCAGCGGGGTGAGGGGCGGGTAGGCGGGAGGCGGGGTCTCGCTGCTCCGCCAGAGGGCGAAGGCGAGGAGGAGCGCCACCGCCGCCAGCAGCCCGTTGGCGCGCACCACCGGGCTCACCGGCGTCTCCTCCGCCAGGCGACGGCCAGGCCGGTGGCGGCCAGCAGCAGGGGCAGGCCCGCCAGGAAGAGGCCCGCCGTGGCGGCCAGGGTGGAGGCCTTCCAGCGGAGCCGCCGGTCGGGGGCCTGCCGCGGGGGGATCTGCACCAGGCGGTCGTTGCGGGTAAGCCAGCGCACCAGGGCCAGTCCGAAGGGGCGGTTGGCGCCGTTGCCGAGGAAGGCGTTGGAGAGGAAATCGGCGTCACCGATCACCGCCGCCCGCTGTCCGCGCCGTTCCAGGGCCAGCGCCAGGGGCAGGGGGCCGCGCCGTTCGCCGGCGGCGCCGTCGCGCCGGATCACCCCCTTCAGGCTGCCGGTCTCGTTCCAGCTCCGCGGGCTGCTCTGCAGCAGCACCCGGCTCTTCCAGCCGGACTCCTGGTGTTCGAGGGCGCGGGCGCGGGGCAGGAGCACCGGGCCCTCCAGCCGCCCGGTGACCGGATGCTCCCCGGCGGGGCGGGCCACGGCCACGGTGGGGGTGTCGATGCCCAGCTCCGCCGCGGCGGCGTCCACCACCGTGCCCGGCAGGAAGGCCAGCTCCAGCGTCCGGGCCAGCCCCTCCGGCCGCTCGCCGTCGGCCAGCCAGAGGAGGTTGCCGCTCCTTTCCAGGTAGTGGAGGATGCGCGCCGTCTCCGCCGGCGCCAGCGCCGTGGCCGGAGCCGCCAGCACCAGCAGGTCGAGGTTGCCGGGGAGCTGCTGGCTGGCGGCCAGGTCCAGGTCCACCACGCGGTAGCCCTGCTGCTCCAGCAGCCGGCCGAAGTCGCCCAGGTCGAAGTTGGCCCGGCCGTGGAGCTTCGCCTCGCCGTGGCCGGTGACGGCGCCGATCCAGCCGCTGCCCCTGCGGCCGAGGCGCGCCAGGGCGGAGCTCAGGGCCGCCTCGTCCACCTGCTCCAGCCGCTCCTCCCGGCCGCCGTGGCGCAGCAGCAGGGTGGGCGTGCGGGCAATGCCCAGCTCCCGCGCCCGCTGCGGCTCCCGCGCCGGGTCGGTGAAGCGGTAGTCCAGGGCGGAGTAGGCGCGGCGGTACCTCTCCAGCAGGTCGCGCAGGGCGGCCCGCTGGACCGGGTAGTCCTCCAGGAACACCTCGATCTCCACCGGTCCCTCCAGGGCCTGGAGCACCTCCAGGGTCGCGGCATGAAGGCGGTTGCGCCCGCTGTCGCTCCAGTCCCACTCCCGGTCCAGGTGGCGGGCCAGTGCCAGCGCCAGGCCGGTCACCAGCAGCACCAGCGCCACGAAGAGCCCGTGGCGCACCATCAGTCGCCCCCTCCCAGCCGCCAGAGGCGGTGGACGGCCAGGGCGAGGGGTGCCGCCGTGAGGACGGAGAACCAGGCCAGGGCCCGTGCGGCCACCCGCCCCTGGAAGAAGGGCTCCAGGTGGCTGCGCAGGGAGAGAACGGCCAGCCCCTCGTTGCCGGAGCTGTCCAGGAACCAGAGCAGGAAGAGCAGCCCCCAGGCCAGGGCGGCGGCGGTGAGGGGCTGCTCGACGAGGCTGGAGAACCAGAGGGTGACGGTGGCGGCCAGGGCGGTCACCAGCAGCAGCCCCAGGGCGGAGGCGGCCAGGCGGCCGAGGTCGAGGTGGCTGCCCAGCCCCAGCACCAGGGCCATGAGCAGCGCCAGCAGCACCGCCGGCAGCGCCGCCAGCAGCAGCCCGACCCATTTGCCCAGCACCAGGGTGGAGGCGCGTACCGGCGAGGAGAGCAACAGCGCCAGGCGCCGGCTCTGCACTTCGCCGGCGATGCTGCCCATGCCCAGGAGGGGCACCAGCAGGAGCAGCGCCAGGGCGGCCGAGGCCAGGGTGGGGGCCACCACCAGGTCGGTGATCCCCAGGGGGCTGGACAGGGCGGCGAGTCTGGGCTGGATGCGCAGGTAGATCTCGAGCTGGGCGAAGAGCATCCAGGCCAGGAGAAGCTGCACGGCGGCCAGCGCCAGCCAGCCGGAGGCGCCGCTGTACCTCTCCCTCAGCTCGCGCAGGGCGATGGCGGAGATCATGCCGCCTCTTCTTCCACCATGGCGGTGACCAGCCGCTCCAGGTCGCGGCCCCCGCCGAGGTAGTCGGCCAGGCCCCAGCCCTGGTGTGCGATCCGCTCGGCCAGGTCGGCTGGGGCGTCCTCCAGGGTGAGCTCGAACCAGCCCTCGCCGGTGGCTTGTGCCCCGGTCACGCCGGGAAGGCGCAGCAGGGCCTCCGGGGCGGGGGGGTGGAGCAGGCGCACCCGGGCGCGGGGGAGGGCGTCGAGCCGCTCTTGCAGCACCACCCGGCCCTCCCGCAGCAGAGTCACCCGCCGGCAGAGCCGCTCCACGTCCTGCAGGAGGTGGGTGGCCAGCAGCACCGCCCGCTCCTCGCGGAGCTCCTCCACCAGGGCGCGGAGGTCGCGGGCCTGGGCGGGATCGAGGCCCGCCGTGGGCTCGTCGAGGATGAGCACCCGGGGGTCGTGGACCAGCGCCTGGGCGATGCCCGCCCGCTGGGCCATGCCGCGCGAGAGCCGGCCCGCCAGGCGGCGGCCGAAGGGGACCAGATCGAGCCGCCGCTTCACCCGTTCGCGCGCCTTCCGCGCCTCGCAGCGGGAGAGGCCGCGCAGGCGGGCGGCGAAGTCGAGGTTCTCGTCCAGGGT
>Ga0256914_1002464_pt1 | contig 15378 bp, 14 predicted proteins | sample HulkmetaG_FD_191571 | JGI IMG/M metagenome (GOLD analysis project Ga0256914, IMG submission 191571) | Hydrothermal chimney microbial communities from Main Endeavour vent field at the Juan de Fuca Ridge, Pacific Ocean - Hulk | ecosystem: Environmental > Aquatic > Marine > Hydrothermal vents ... | reverse complement strand
ATCCGCTCGAGTTCTTCTCGCTGTTCAGACGTTAGGTTTAATCTCAGTCGTTTTGGCATCGTGATATCCTCCTGTGCCATCATACCACCAACCACTATTCTTGCCGAATTATTTTGTCAAAGTTCATGAGTCGGCCAGGAACGCAAAAAAAGCGCCCCTATTTTGAAACGCACCCCACCGCGAGGGTCCCCTTTAATTTTTTGAAAAAAAGGCGTACAATTGAAATTGTGCGACGCAGATGGAAGACGGGGGTCGACGCCGAATGCAGGCCCGCGCTCGGCTGGTTTTGAACCGCTGAGGAACTCCGCAACAGCTGCTGAGCAGACATCAGACCACGCCAAATCTGTTCTCCAACAGGCAACGATCATGTTCCACGAACACAGGAATCCCACCTACTGTATCTTACCTCCTCACATCCTGGATTCCATCAAGCTGAGAGGGGATGAGAAGATGAAGAAGATGGCGGAGCGCACTGAGAAGCTGGCAGATAAGGCCCGAACTCAGCGGGAAGCAGCCGTGCCCGAAAAGGCTTATCTGGGCGTTCCCGCGTTCTCCGGGCCGACGCCCCCCGTGGTCACTCGCCGGGTCTACAACGGAGGACGAAAGGTTGCGCTCCCTGGCGAACTGGCTCGCGATGAAGGCGATCCGCCCGGCAACGATGAGACCGTCAACCTGGTCTACGAGTTGACAGGCAAGGTGTTCGATCTCTACCTGGACGCGTTCAAACGCAACTCCATCGATGGACAGGGGATGCCCATCATTTCCACCGTGCATCATCGCCGCAAATTCAACAACGCCTTCTGGAACGGCTCGCAGATGGTGTTTGGGGATGGTGACGGCTTGCTATTCAAATCCTTCACGGATCTGTCGGTCATCGGCCATGAATTGAGTCATGGCGTAGTGCAATACTCGGGCGGACTGATGTACAAAGACCAATCGGGCGCACTGAATGAGAGTTTTGCAGATGTCTTCGGCGTGATGACAGTGCAGTACGCCAACAAGCAGAAAGTTTCGGAGGCGAGTTGGCTGGTGGGGGAGGACATCTTCGGGCCGGAAGTGGAGGGCGTGGCGCTGCGCTCCATGAAGGCGCCGGGGCTGGCTTATGATGACGACATCCTCGGCAAGGACCCTCAACCTTTCCACATGGATCTTTACGTCAACACATCTTCAGACTACGGCGGCGTCCACATCAACTCAGGCATTCCCAACCACGCGTTTTACCTGCTGGCTCAATATCTGGGCGGCTATTCCTGGGAAAAAGCGGGGCAGGTGTGGTATCAGGCCATACAGAAGTTGAACAACCCCATGGCAACCTTTGCTGACTGGGCCGACATCACCGTGCAAACCGCCTGGGACATGTTCGGACAGGGCAGTTTCGAGACGCAAATGGTCCGACGGGCCTGGCGACTGGTAGGTATTCATCTATGAAAGGCAAAAAGAAAGCACTCTCTCAACTTTTTCTGCGCACCACAGGCGGCATGGGCATCTCTTTGGAGGGCCGTGTGGATATCGACACGCTGCCCGATGATCTGGCCCGGCAGGTCGAGACGGAGCTGACGCCCAGAAAGCTCTCACGGGTGGCCCGACGCAAAGCGGCTTCCTTTGTTCCTGGACAACAGGAATACGAAATCGCCCTCGTCACCGAGGACGACAGGGAGCTCAAACGTTACGCATTCACCGATCAGCAGGCGGACCCGGCATTGCTGGACTTGCTGGACGAAATCGCGGCCGCTATCATCCAGGAGAAGATGCGGACCCGGCGGGCGCGGCGGCAGACGCCCGAGCCTGAAGAGGCGGGCGGCAGCCACGCCCTGGCGACGCCGATTCCAGCCGAAAGCACATTCCCCGACGCCGGGACAGCCCTCGTCGACATCGCCGAACCCCCTCTGAACGCGGAGGATGAGCATGATGGGCTGGCGGAGGCGCTGCCGAAATGACGGGGATTAGTCGTCATTAGGATGCCAACCCGGCTGATTTTCGGGGAAACGCCTGTCCACCCGGTCCTGGAGTCGCAACAGCGCGTCTTCGACGTCGATATCGTACTGATAGGCCAGCTTGAACAAAAAGACGATGGTGTCGGCCAGCTCGTTGGCCAGGGCCTGACGATGCTCCTCGGGCACGAAATCCTTCTTGTAGCCCTTGAGGAAGAGCACCTCGCGGGCGACTTCGCCCAGCTCCTCCAACGCATGCACCACGGTCAGGCCCGGATCGGCCTTATCGAACTCCCGGGCCTCGTCCCAGGCTTTGAGCCAACGTTGATATTGAGAAATCTCCATAATTCATTCCTATAAACCTGGTAAACCCGCAAATTCGTCGGGCTTTATCATGGGTGAATGCGTCATTCAAGGGCTGCGAGGACGGCCCGCAGAAACGCTGCTTCATCCCAAGCCCCGTGGCGACTGACGCCCAGGCGCACGATGACCATGTTGCGGGAGGGGATGATCACCACATATTGGCCGTCGTGACCCTCGGCCGCGTACGCGTCATCGGGGACGTCCACCCACTCCTTGCTCTCGCCCGAGCCCCGATTCAGCCACCACAGCGCGCCATACTCTCCCTGGGAGGGAGGCGTGGGCGTGCGGGCGTAATCCACCCAGCCCTCGGGCAGGATGCGCTGACCTTCCCAAACGCCGTCGTTCAGATAAAGCAGGCCGAACCGGGCCCAATCGCGGGCTGTGGCGTACATGTAGGAGGAGCCCACCAGTGTGCCCGACGCGTCCGGCTCCATCACCGCGCTGGTCACGCCGATGGCGTGAAAAAGCTCCGTCTGAGGAAAGGCCCAGTAATCGGTCACATCACCGCCTACCAGGTCGCGCATGATGCGCGAGAGGATGTTAGCCGCACCGCTGGAGTAGCTCCACACAGTGTCGGGCGGGGCGGCCAGAGGCATGGACGCCGCGTACGCGGCCATGTCGCTGGCGTTGTAGAGCATCTGCGTCACGCCTGTGGTGAGATCCCCGTAATCCTCGTTGAACGCCAGGCCGCTGCTCATGCGCATAAGCTGATCGGTGGTAATGGCGTGGCGAGGATCATCGGGCGATGCCCATTCGGGCACAGGCGCAGGGGCCATGATGTCCAGCTTGCCCTGCCCGACCAGAATGCCCAACAGAGCATGGGTAACGCTTTTGGTCATGGACCAACCCAAAAAGGGCGTATCCTCGCCATAACCATCCGCGTAACGTTCAGCGAGGATGTCGCCATCTTTGACCACAACGATGGCCCGGGTGCGCCGCGGATTGGCAGGGTCGGGCTCGGAAAACGCGTCATCCAGCACCGCTTCCAGCGCAGGATGGGGCTTGATGTCAACGGCGTCGCCCGCGGGCCAGAGTTGGGCGGGATCGGCGGGCGCATGGGAAGGCAAATGGGGAGATCGGGCCTCGAAAGGGCCTTTTCCCGCCATCAGGGTGCAGCCCAGGCCCGGCCGATAAATGGCTTTCTGCTTCGCAGCCCAGCCCCACAATGTAGCCGACAACTCACCCTTCTCCTCATCCAGTTTGACCCGCAGAAAGGGAACCAGCGGGTTATCGGGCAGCTCGGACATGGCCGTATCGACGCTTTGGCCTGTCAGAAAATGATTGGAGCAAATGACCTTGGCCGTGTAGCCAGTCGCCACCTTGAAAGTGGGGAGCATGTAGAAATAACCGCCAACCAGCGCTGCGAGGAGCAGGAAGACGATGCCGAGCAGGATACGGAGAATCCAGCGTTTCACAGACGCACCTCCGGGAGTAGAACCGGACCCAGACGCTTGGCCGCCCGCAGCAAACGATTCTTCACCATCTGACGATGGTCTGTTTTAGCCAGCTTGACCTCAAGCCCCTCGCCAACATCCAGCCCCTGCCATTGATCGATAGATGGCTGCAGAGCGAGTTGGCGCTGCGAGACGCCTCGCCCTCGCTGTTTTGCCATCAGGAGATCATCGATTTTTTCTTTTGGCATTTTCGTGAATGTGGGCATTGCCTGGCTCCCGGGATAACGAGATGAAATTCCTTTACCCAATGTGCAACGTTTCATGGCGCATCAACAGGCATAACAAGCAGCTTCCGCTAAACCAGCCGGCGAATATGGACGAAACCTGCATCTTTCTTCGCCCATGTTCGTCCTGTCGTCCCTGCGTCTGTTTGTGGACGGCAGATGCTTTGGAATAAGGTAACGACTCAGGTGGCGTGCTTGACCGTGATTGATGCCATGAAATACGTGTTTCTGACCGCCAAGGCGTCAAACGTAAAACGTCAAGCGTGGGATTTTGTATTGCGATGCCCGCGTCGCATGTTTTTTTACGTTTGACGCCTGACGTTTGACGACATGCTGCAAAAGGCGACGCGCCCTCGGCAGCGCACATGAGGGTGACGTGAGTAGTTAGTTACTTTTTATCTGGTTATTATCGGGTAAAACGGTTCTTCTGTCAATCGAACAGCTTTATGGGGTGCGTTTCAAAATGGGGGCGCTTTTTCGCATTTCTGGCCGACTCAAGTCGAGCGCTTCAGGCCTGCGGCCAGGGGACGACCTCCGCGGTCCAGGTCGCCGCAGGGCGACCGTTGGCGCTATCTGAACACCTGGCCACATCTCCTCTCCCCCCCTCGACGCGGGGAGGAAGCAAAGGTAGGGGTGGAGCCTGCAGAGTCTGAGTGAACTCGGTCCAGGCGCCATTAAACAAATGGCCTCCAAATAGAAACGCCCCCGCGTCAGTTCACTTGAACAGCGCCACGGCTTGTGCTACAATCGCACCAACGACGAAATCATCATTCGCTCTCACCACTGGAATCTATGTCGACAATCAAATTACTGGCATCTTTGCAGGCCATCGATCTGGAATTGGATTCGGACCGACGGAAATTCGCCGAAAACAAACAGGCGATGCAGCCTTCCCCCGAGCTCAAACGCCAGGCTGCGCTGGTGAAGGAAGCAGAGGCGAGTCTGGAGCACTGGCGCAAGGAGCGACGCTTGCGAGATGAGAAGGTGGAGGCGCTTGCGAAAAAAATTGGCGGGTCGGAAAAGAAATTGTACGGCGGGGGCATCCGCGATCCGCGGGAGCAGGTCGCCATGCAGCAAAACATCGAAGCGTTAAAACGACATCAGGAAACGCTGGAGGAGGCGGCGCTGGAGGCGCTTCTGGAGCAGGAAGAGGCCGAACAAGCTCTGGTCTCAGCCCAGAGGAGATTCGAAGAGATGAAAAAGGCGTGGAGTGAAAAAAAAGCGTCGTTGGAAAAAGAGCAAGAGCGCCTTGTCCAACACGCCCGCATCCTGAAAGCCAAACGCGAACAGCTCGTTGCCACGCTCTCCCCCGCTGATGTGGCGCAATACGAATCCATGCGCAAAAAGCACGGCGGCGTCGCCATTGCCAGATTAGAAGGACGCAATTGCGGCGGCTGCGGCGCATCGCTGCCCACAGCTGTGGTGCAGAAGGTGCGAGAGGAACAGGCGATCAGATGTCCTATCTGCGGCCGTCTGCTTTACGATTGATCATTTGAGAGGTTTCCCCCATGTCCAGCGCCAAAATCCACTCATCTCTGCGTGAAGCGATGTCTCGAGCCGCAGCGACTGCGGTTGGCGAGGAGCGGGCGCTCATCCCGGTCATCATTCGCTATCGCGCCCTGCGCGATCATCCGATTGCAACCGTGGCGGCCGCATCAGCCATCGAGCCCGAGCGCACGTATCAGCTATTGCCTTGTGTGGCGACGAAAATCCCGGCCGACGAAATCCAACGTCTGGCAGAGCACCCTCAGGTGGAGCGCATCTGGTACGATATGCCCGTTCACGCCCTGCTGGATGTCTCGGTTCCTCACATCAGAGCGGATGAGGTGTGGGAGCAGGGTGATGATGGGGCGGGCGTCCGAATCGCCATCCTGGACACGGGCTGCGATCTGAAACATCCCGATTTGCAGGATCGAATTCGGGCAGCGACCGATTTCTCGGGTAAGGGCAGCGCCCAGGATGGCAATGGACATGGCACCCACGTGGCGGGCATCGTTGCAGGAAGTGGCGCGGCCAGCCACGGTACATATCGCGGGGTGGCGCCGGGCGCCGACCTGTTTATTGCCAAGGTGCTGGATGATGACGGCAACGGGCGCATGAGCGATGTGATGGCGGGCCTGGACTGGGCGATAGAGCAGCAGGCCCAGGTTGTCAACCTCAGTTTGGGGAGCGATGTGAGCTGCGACGGCACTGACGCGCTTTCCGAAGCCTGCGACGCCGCGGTGGGCAAGGGGCTCGCGGTGGTTGTGGCTGCAGGCAACAGCGGCCCGGGCTCGCGCACAATCGGCTCACCTGGCTGCGCCCGGGAAGTCATCACCGTGGGCGCCAGCTCCGACGACGATGGGGTGGCGAATTTCTCCTCGCGCGGGCCGACATCGGATGGACGCGTGAAGCCCGACATCGTCGCGCCGGGGGTGAATATCATCGCCGCCCGAGCCGCAGATACATCGTTGGGCAACGGTCAGATAAGCGAATACTATACATCCCTCTCGGGCACGAGCATGGCGACGCCCCATGTCTCGGGCGTTGCCGCGTTACTCCTGGCCGCAGAGCCATCTCTGACGCCGCGGCAGATCAAGGAGATATTCAAAGAAACCGCGGTCGACCTGGAACTGAGCCTGAACACTCAGGGAGCCGGACGCATCGACGCATTGGCGGCATGGAAATTGGCAACCGAGGACGGTGCGCCTGAACCGCCGCCCACGCCAACCCCCGAGCCGCCGCCTGAACCGCCGCCGCCTGAACCGCCCAAAGGTTGTCTGGGCTCCTTCCTGGCCCTATTTCGTAAATAGGCATCGGTTTGTGCGTTACGACGTTTGTGAACTCAACAGGATGGCGCATCCGGACCGCCTATCGACCGCGACCAGCTGGCCAATCGCCATCAAAATCCCGCCATCAGACCATCTCACAAGTCCATGCTCGTCATCGTCGGAAGCCTGCTCATCATCGCCGTCTCTGTCTATCTTCTGTCCATCATCACCGATGAGTACTTCATCATCAGCCTGGACGAGATATCCAAGAAACTGCGGCTGCCCAACAACGTGGCCGGAGCGTCCCTTATGGCCATGGGCTCTTCCGCCCCCGAACTCGCCATCGCCATCTTCGCGTTGTTCACCGCCAGCGGCGCTCACAGCGATGTGGGCATCGGCACCATCGTGGGCTCGGCCATCTTCAACATCCTGGTAATCACGGGCGTCTCCGCGGTCGCCAATCCCGCCCACATCTCATGGAAGGTCATCACGCGCGACATCCTGATGTATGCGATCGGCGTCATTATGCTGCTGTTCACCATTTACGACGGCACGGTGACGGTGCTGGAGGCCTTCGTTTATCTGCTGGTGTACGCGGTGTATTTGCTGATACTCTACAAATGGGATACATATGTCAAGGATACCGATGTGGTGGGGATTGTGGAGACATCTATCGAGAGAGAGCGCTGCTGTGGGGATTTCTATCACCGCGTGACCGCGGCCATCAGCAAGGCCATCGGACGACTGGTCGGAAACGCCCGTAAATCCTATCTCCGGGCCTTTTTCGTCTCCATCGCCTTTGTGGCGATCATCAGCTACGCGCTGGCCGAATCGGCGGTGGCGTTCGCCGAGGCTGTCCACGTTCCCGCGGTGGTTGTCGCCCTGACGGTGCTGGCCGCGGGCACTTCCGTCCCCGACATGTTCGCTTCCATGGCCGTGGCCCGACAGGGACGGGGGGATATGGCCATTGCCAACGCGGTGGGCTCCAACATCTTCGATATCCTGGTAGGGCTGGGACTTCCCTGGATTCTGGCTATGGCGCTCGGTTCTAGCGCTGTGCATATCGACACCACGGGCCTGATGGCCTCCGCATTGCTGCTCTTCGGCACGGTCATCCTCTTATTCATCTTCCTCCTCACCAAACTCAAACTCTCCCGCTGGGAGGGCTGGGCCCTACTGGCGATCTACGGCGCGTACGTGGTCTATATCTGGATCGGCAGCTTCTAATCCCTCCCGTAATCCTCGATGTCGAACGCCGCAACCAGGCGCATAATCTGGTCAAACTCCGCGGGCGTCAAAATCCCATTCCAAAAGATGCCCCAGCCCTTGTTCGCAAAATCCGACTCCGAAGCGGTCAGGCCATGCACGGTGCGGATGGTGGTCATGGAGGGGACGAAGATGTGGGAGGGGTGAACCGCGGCGGAATCTCCACCCAGAAAATCCACCAGACGGCGGGTGGAGGGGAAGGGGCGCTCGTAAAAATCTTCGTATCGAAAGAGGGGCAGACCATTTCGGGCCGCAGCCTGAGAGGCGAGGCGGTGCGTTACGGCCCACATCACCGTTTCACGATCGATCTGACTTGCCGCCTGTTCGATGAGGGGCAGATAAGGACGCAGCGCGCTCTGCTGACGAGGATTATGAACCACATGCTCGAGAAAAAGCCGCCAATGGGTCTCGAAACCGAATTCGTTCCAGAAATTCTTGCGCCGTCGCAATGAGGCGATGACCGCGGCTGGATGTCGCACCAGATACACCACCCGTGCATTCAGATTTTCGATGAGCCAATCGATCATAAAGTTGGCCCGGATCTCCTTGAAGCCCAGAATTCTTGTCTCATCCCAAACCATATCCACATAAGCCTGACTGACCGCCTCGAGAGGGGTGAAGAGATGGTTTCGCAACAGCCAGCGATTGCGATCCCGCCCGGCCAGCGTTTGTTGGAAGAAGTCGCGCAGACGCGTGGCCAACTCTGGTGCGTAGCCATCGCTATAACACGCCTCCTGCGGAAAGGGGCAGGTCTCAGGATGGAGCGGCTCGAAGAGCAGCAAGCCCCCCATATTTTTGGAGATGATATCGGATATCCAGGTGGACCCCGAACGTCCGAAACTGAGCACGATGATGGGAGAAGACATCAACTGCCCGCCATCTCCCCGTCATCGTCCGATTCACGCAACACGCGCTTTTTGAGACCGCCGGCCAGACTCCGAACCTCGTAATTCACCAGGAACCAGACGCCCTTCCAGGTCTCCGGGTCCAGAAACTCCTCGGGCGGCGTATCTTTCAGCATCTCTTTGAGATCAGCCAGAGTGCTGACGCCTGGCAATCGGGCCAGCCGCTCCGCCAGTGCGTGGCTGCGCTCAGACGCTTCCAGCTTGATCAAATAATTCAGGGTGAACCATACGCCTTTCCATGTCTCGATATCTTTGAAATCATCGAGACTGGTCCCCTCCAGGCCGTCTTGCAGGCTCTTGACGGTTTCCGGTGTGAACCGATGAAGGTTCTCGGATAACACGGTCTTCATGCGCTGAGGCGTGTATGCGGGAGGCTCGAAATGGGGCTCGATCCGCTTCAGCTCTGCGGCCAGATCATTCAACTCCGCCACCAGATCATGCAGATCGGCCTGAATATCGACATCGTCCCTCTCGGCCGCGGCGGAGCTCTCAGCCTCTGTGGGAGCTGCTGGGTGCGACGATGCCAGCGCCCGGGCCTGCTGAATCCAATCATCATAATTGGCCAGTCCTCGCGCCTGAATGATCTCATGCAGCTGCTCGGGCGTGCTGGCAGCCAATTGCCCCAGCGTGGCAATGCCCGCAGCGGAGAGTTTTTGGGCATACTTGGGCCCGATGCCTTTGATTTTCTGTAATTCCTGCGTGCTCATAAACGCCCTCACATAGTGGTCAACGCTGTTTGGGAAAAGGTCTGATGGAAGTTTTATAACACACATCCAGAGGGAATCCAAAACAACCATTTCATCCCATATCGCCGACTCTTGGCAGCAGCGGCGCTTCCGTGGTAAGGTGCAGGGTGATGAAACATTTTCGCATCCCCCTGATTTCCGTCATCGGCGGCGCTCAATGCTCGTCCCAGGAGGCAGCTCTGGCCGAGGAGGTGGGGCGACTGCTGGCCCGACGCGGCTATGGCGTGGTCTGCGGCGGGCGCGGCGGCGTCATGGCTGCGGTCTGCAAAGGCTGCAACCAGATGGGCGGCGTCACCGTGGGACTGCTGCCCGGCGCAGATGACAACGAAGCCAATCCCTGGGTGCAGATCATCCTCCCCACGGGCCTGGGCGAGGCCCGCAACGCACTGGTCGTCGGGGCGGGCGCGGGCGTCATCGCCATCGGCGGCGGCTACGGCACGCTCTCGGAGATCGCCCTGGCGCTGAAAGCGGGCCGACTCGTGGCAGGTCTGCACACATGGGATATCCCGGGCGTCCACTCTACCCAAACGCCTGCCGAAGCGGTTGATTTCGTCTGCGAGTAGCATATGTCCGATCCCCGTTTCGCCCGGGTCGTCGTCCTGGTCCCCATCGATCGGCGACCGCCCAAACCAGATGAGGGGAAGAAGCCCGAGACCCTGGTGGATTTCGACCCCGAACGCCAGATCTACACCTATGGCATTCCTCGCGAGCTGCGCGGGATGATTGCGCCCGGCCAGGTGGTGCAGGTTCCCTTTGGCCGAGGAATGCAGATGGGCGTAGTCATGGAAGTGAGCGAAACCGCGCCGCCCGACATCACGGTCAGGCCGCTGGGCGAGCCCATGAGCGACGGTCCGGCCCTGACGCCCGCACAACTCGATCTGGCCTTGTGGATGAGCCGCCACTATCTTGCGCCCCTCAGCGAATGCGTGCGCCTGATCCTGCCGCCCGGCTTCACCGCCAAAAGCGATCTGTGGGTCGAATACGCACCGGGCGCGCCCATCCACCCCGACGACCTGACGCCCGCTCAGCAGGCCTTGCTGCTGCGGCTGAAAAAAGAGCCCATGCGCCTGAAAGATCTGCGGGAGATCGATCGGCGGCTGGTCTCGAAGAAGGTGCTGGGCGAATTGCGCAAACAGGGGCTGGTGCGAGTGGTGGATCGGGGCAAGCTCAAACGCCCCAAACCCAAGCTGGAAACCCTGCTCACTTTGCTCATCCCGCCCGAGGAAGTGGATGCGGTCCTGATGCAAGCGGGCCGGGCCAGCAAACAGGCCGACATCCTGTTGTGGCTGGCCGAACGCGGCGGCAAGGCGACGGCGGCTGAGATCAGAAAGGCGGTCGGAGCTTCGAAACAGCAGCTCATGGCCCTGGCCGATAAAGAGCTGGTGACGATGAATGAGGATGAGATGCAGCTTGCCATCCCCGTCGACGCTCTGTCCGACACGGTGATGACGCTACGGGCCACCGCGAAATACCGGCCAGGTTTGCAGGTCCTGGCCAATGCCCCCAACCGCGTCATGCTGCTGAGCGATTGGCGCGCGGTCACCGGCCTGGGCCTGCCCGAGGCCCGCAAGCTGTCCGATTGGGGCCTCATCGAACTGACGGAGATCGATGTATGGCGGGACCCCCTCGCGGGCCGCGTGTTCCATTCTCCCCGCCCCGCACTGCTGACCGAGGATCAGAAAAAAGCCTGGAAACAGATCGAGATTGCACTGGATGAGATGCTCTCACGCCAAGACGCAGAGACGCAAAAAGAAGAGCGGGCAGACGCGGCTGAAACCCCGGCCTCTGATCCCCAACCGCCGACTTCCGCCACCTCCGTCTCCCATCTCCCGTCTTCCGTCTCCCGTCTCCCGTCTCCCGTCTTCCTCCTCCACGGCGTCACTGGCAGCGGCAAGACAGAACTATATCTGCGGGCGTTGGAAAAGGCCGTGGCCGCGGGCCGCCAGGGCATCGTGCTGGTGCCCGAGATCAGCCTCACGCCCCAGACCATCCGCCGCTTTGCCGGACGTTTTCCGGGCCGGGTGGCGGTGGTGCATTCCAAGCTCACCGCGGGCGAACGTTATGACGCCTGGCGTCGGGCCCGGGAGGGCGAGGTGGATGTGGTGGTGGGGTCTCGCTCTGCGCTCTTCGCGCCTCTGCCCCGCATCGGCGTCATCGTGGTGGACGAGGAGCATGACGCCGCCTACAAACAGATCCGCACGCCCCGCTATCACGCCCGGGACGCGGCCGTAGAGCTGGCCCGACGACATGGCGCAGTCACGCTGCTGGGCTCGGCCACGCCATCGCTGGAAAGCGCGTTTCGGGCCCGGCGCGGGGTCTACACCTTGCTGAACCTGCCTCGCCGGGTCATGGGGCATCGCGAAGGGGGAGAGATCAAGATGCTGGACCTGCCGCCGGTGAGCATCGTGGACATGCGCGCGGAACTGCGCGCGGGCAACCGCTCCATGTTCTCCCGGGCTTTGCACGCGGCGCTGAATGAGACCCTGGCCCGGGACGAACAGGCCATCATCTTCCTCAACCGCCGCGGCTCCTCCACCTTTGTCATGTGCCGGGATTGCGGCGAAGTCATCCGCTGCCCTCGCTGCAAAATCCCTCTTACCCATCACCGGGGCGATGTGCTGGTCTGCCATCATTGCAACTATCGCCAGCCCATGCCCAAAGTCTGCCCCAGTTGCGGCAGCCATCGCATCAAGACCTTTGGCGCGGGCACCGAGCGGGTGATGGACGCGCTGCGGGCCGAATTTCCTCAGGCCCGACCCCTGCGCTGGGACCGGGATGTGACCGGCGGCAAGACCAGTCACGAGGCCATCCTGCAGGATTTCATCGATCACAAGGCCGATGTGCTGGTGGGCACCCAGATGATCGCCAAGGGGCTGGACTTGCCTCTGGTGACGCTGGTGGGCGTGTTGAGTGCGGATACGGGGCTGTTTTTGCCCGATTTCCGGGCTGCGGAACGCTCGTTTCAGATTTTGATGCAGGTTGCGGGTCGGGCCGGGCGCTCGGAGCTGGGCGGTCAGGTCATCTTCCAGACCTATCATCCCCGGCATTACGCCATCGTCGCGGCCAGCCAGCACGACTACGACGCGTTCTATCACACCGAGATGCGCTTTCGGCAGGAGAACGGCTATCCGCCCTACCGCCGTCTCACCCGATTGCTCTATCTCGACGCCTCCCGCGAGCGCTGTCAGCAGGAGACCGCGCGAGTGGCGCAGGCGCTGAAACGCCGGGCAAAAGATCTGGGGATGGATGGCTTTTCGATCATCGGACCTGCGCCAGCGTTCTTCAGCCGGGAGCGGGGCAAACATCGCTGGCACATCATCTTCCGGGCCGAAAATCCGGCGGCGCTGCTTGCGGGCGTCTTCCTCACCCCCCACTGGCGCATCGATGTGGACCCGATAGACATGTTGTAGCTGCCGGCAGCACGGTCTGAACGCATCTAAAACAACAGCAGTGATCGATCCTAAATGCCCGGACCTAAGCAGATGCCCATTTTGACGAATAGTATCGATGGTTCGCTTCGTCCATCTCGTCTGATGTGTGGCAATCGGGGTGCGTTTCAATCTTGAGACAATGTGTCGAATGGAACACTGGCCGAGTGCACTCGAATGCCACATGCGCCACCCCACCTTTGCTTCCTCCCCCGCGCCGAGAGGAGCGGAGACCTGAAGCGTCCGGCTGCGGGTTGCCGAGTGAACACGAACGCTTTAGGCGCTTTGCGCCCGTGCTCGCTCGGCAGCGACCAAAACATGGCCGCGGTGGGACGGCGCAGGCCGTCCTCTGGCCGCAGGCCCGAAGCGCCCGACTTGAGTCGGCCAGATTGAGCCGACAACCCACTAATCCTGATTTTATTTGTAAAACGCCATGAGTCGGCCAGGATCATGCCCGAGGCCAAACCTCCCGCTGCAAAGCTGGGCGGAAGCGGAAGGCGTTCATGGATTGCTCCCATTTTGAAACGCTCCCCCAGCAACGACATCATTTCCAAGTCTGTGTTCGGTGCGATATAATTTCAAAGTCTTTGGTCAACAAATCGACGCCACACTCTGGAAGGGAATGAAAAATGACAGTCTTCAATAGCCGTAAATCTATAATCTTGATCACATTACTGGCGCTTTTTCTATCGGGGATGATAACGTCGGCCCAGACTGCGACATATTGGACATTCGATAATGACAATGAAAACTTCAGCACCGGCACCCTCGATGAACAGAATGTCGCTTGGCCATTTATGTCCTTCCACAACACCCAATGGACGGCCACGAACGGACATGAAGATGGCCATATTTACAGCGGCACGACCGACACACTCAACGGAAGATTCTATAACATTTTACAAACGGATAGTCTCTCTCTGGGAAATCTATCCAACGTGACGTTGCAGACGGACTTGCGTTATGACTACGACAATTTCGTTAGCCCCTCAGGTGAGACATTGCTTGCTTACTGGCTCATTGCCGACTCACACGATAGCTCCGTGTGCAACATGTGGTTGTCAAAACCCAGCCATGCGGTCGATATCAACGCATTGCCGCAGGGAACATGGGTGACTCAGAGCATCGCAGTGCAGGAGGAGAACTTCTTTCCCTGGGCGAATTGCCCCAACACCAAGACCTTCGCCCAACTGACCAACAGCTACCAATACATCGGTTTCTCCTTGCTTAGCGATCAGGTCACAACCTCAGCAACCGATCCATGGAACTGTTACACCTGCTCCTCCAACGGAGAAACCTACTGTGTAGGAGACCCCTACAAATCATGCCCCAGTCCGGGGGTCTGGCGGCTTCTTCATTATGGAGCCATTTCAGATTCGGGAGCCATCTTCCGAATCGACAACTTCGGTCCAGCCAGCGCCATGATCTATGATTTTGGCGATCTGCCCGACGGGTACAAGACAACGCACGCCTCGAATGGCCCGCGGCATCAAACCGGCGGAGCTCTGAAATTAGGCGGCAGCGTACAGAGCGAGCCCGACGCCTCGCCAAACGCCAGCGCCACCGGAGAGGGGAGCGAAGAGGATGGCGTGACACGTCAGAACGGCCTGGCCGGCAACGGCTGGTCCGAAGGAACGGTAGTCAGCGGGCATGGCGGCAGTATGAGCATCGACATTCAGGGAGGGGCTGGCTATGTTCAAGCGTTCATAGATTTCGAAGGAACGTCCACATTGACTGAAGTCACGTTACGTGACGCCAGCGGAACGCCCCTGACCATGCCTGTTGCAGCGGGCGCACACCGGGTCTATTTCGACATTCCCAGCAACGTCTTCACATCCAACGATAACAGCATCGCCGTACGCGTACGATTGAGCAGCAGCGGCGGTCTTGCCGCGACGGGCCCAGCTAATGATGGCGAAGTGGAAGACTACATCTGGCATTTCGGCCCCAACAGCGTTCTTCTGGTCGATTTTCAGACCAACCAGGCTCAATCCTTCTGGCGCTGGTTGGCAATGCTCATGGCGCTGACAGGAGCAGCCATCGGTGTGCGCATCGTCGCCACGGCGGCGAGACGAAGATAACCCCCCATTCCGCGCCACGCCGAGATCCGCCGTGATTGGCATCGATCGGCCAGGAATAAGCGCCATCCCCGCCTGCGCCCAGATATCCACAATAAAAATCCCCGCCTGAAAAGACGGGGAAATAAGGAAATAGAAAAAGCTCCCTTGGCGATGACCTACTCTCGCAGGGGGTCGCCCCCCAACTACCATCGGCGCTGAAGAGCTTAACTGCTGGGTTCGGGATGGGACCA
>Ga0256914_1002463_pt1 | contig 15394 bp, 13 predicted proteins | sample HulkmetaG_FD_191571 | JGI IMG/M metagenome (GOLD analysis project Ga0256914, IMG submission 191571) | Hydrothermal chimney microbial communities from Main Endeavour vent field at the Juan de Fuca Ridge, Pacific Ocean - Hulk | ecosystem: Environmental > Aquatic > Marine > Hydrothermal vents ... | reverse complement strand
ACCTCATGCACCGGTGTAATAATGACAAAAGCAGAAGGATCGATATCTTCTATTAATTCGGTCAAAAGTGTTATTTCTTTGCGTGATACCACTGTCATGATAATTTCCCGATCGATGTTTTTGTAAAGGCCGCGGCCTTTCAACGCCGTGGCTCCGCGGCTTAACCGATCCATGATCGCTTTGGCAATATCTTCACTAAAATCGGAGATAATGATGGCCGAGCGGGCATAGTCAAAGCCATCGAGCACCACATCGATTAATCGGGATGAGACAAACAAAAGAAAGAAAGCATACAAAGTAAGGGCCATTGCCGGAACGGAATCGGAAAGGTGCTTTACCTGAATCACGATTCCGGCAAAGCTGATCACAAAAAAGTCAATAGTCATAATGGCCATGCCCGGTTTCATTCCGTAACGCTTCTGCAGAATGGCAGCCACAATATCCGACCCTCCGGTAGAACCTTTGAACTTAAAAATGATGCCCAATCCTATTCCCAAAAAGAAAGCGCCCAATAGCACCAGAAAAAAGAAATCATGATGCAGCAAATGGACAATGGAAGCACTTTTGTTAAGGCCAACGTAAGAGATTCCCGGAAATTCACCCCGGAACAAGTCGATTAAAAGAGAAGAAATGGTGAAGCCGTAAAAAGTACGTGCGCCAAATTGTTTTCCCAATTCCTTTACGCCCCAGATGTACAATGGAATGTTCAGAACCCAGATCAGGCTTCCCACAGGAACGGCGCCCCCGCTTAAATAGTGCACGGCCATTGCCAATCCCGAAACCCCTCCGGGCACGACCTTGGCATCTACCAAAAACACACCGATGCCCAAAGCCATCAGGATACCGCCGATGGTAATGAAAAAGTAGTCTTTTATTGCCGAATGCTTTAGGATTGATGGCATCGCTTTTTCTCCGAAATTTAGTTACAAAACGGGGCAAGTATACGCATTTAAACGGGCGATGTCAACCGGAGATCAGGAGAATTGAAAATAGGCCCAGTAGACCAAAAGTTTATTTTTGATGTGGAAAACGGGATGGAGCAACCGGCTAATCAACCAGGGATAGATGTGTGAAAAATTCTTGTCCGTTATTCAGTACTTTTTAACTCTACTCGGCAGCCGCAATAGGTTTAAAAAAGAGAAGCAAGGGGAAATAGTCTTTCAACACATCCCGACAAGTTGGTGCTCTAAGCAAATCTGTGTTAATTAGCGGTAGTTTACTCTCCCTTGCCCCCATGTTAGAAATTTAAACATTCAACGTAAAATTTACAGCGATGCTTTATTCCCTAATGAAATTACATTCCGGAGCGATAATTACTAAGTAAGCAAAAAACGATTATTTAAACAAATTAATTTAGGAAGTGTTTTATGCCTATTGCACACAAACATGTTTATAAAGATGACTGGTTGGTTAAGGCACTTTTGTACTATCAAATTATTGACGAAGAGCTCTATAACGAGTTAGTAACTCGTTTTCCGAATGAGGAATATTTTTTCGATGTTCTGGTTAAGAATAATTATCTCCAGAAAGAAGATCTGATTACATTTATTGAAGAAGCTCTGAATATCCCTGTTGTTGATTTGGAAAAGGTAAAAGTTAACCCCGAACTTCTCAAAAAATTCCCTGAAGAATTGTGTAAAAAATATCAGATATTCCCCATAAAGGAGACAGAAAATGAAGTTCACGTGGCCTGTTTTGATCCTTCCATCTTCGAGATTGAACGGGAAATTGAATATATCACGGGAAAATATGTTAAAACATTTTTTGCGTTAAAAGAACAGATTCACAAAAAGATTAAAGAATATTATGCGCCAGATGAACTGATTGATTCCTTGGTCAATGATAAGCAAAACATTGAAGTGACCATAGCGGGCGAGGAAGGTTCCGGTGAACAAAAAGGTGTAGTCAAATTAGTAAATCAAATTTTTGCTGAAGCGGTGTTAAACGATGCGAGTGATATTCATATTGAACCGCGCGAAAAGGATGTGGTGGTTCGGCTGCGCATCGATGGCATCATGCGTAATATAATGGAAGTGCCAAAAACGTTACACCCTCAAATTATTAGCCGCATTAAGGTGATATCCGATTTAAACATTGCCGAAACCCGCAAACCTCAGGATGGCAAAACCAAAATTATTGTAAATGGGGCGGATATTGATCTCCGTGTATCGGTTTTGCCCACCAGCTATGGCGAAAAGGTGGTTATCCGCTTGTTAGACAAACGGAAGGCCATGGTTTCATTTGAGCAACTGGGCATTCGAGGCGTCAACAAAGAATTAATGGATAGGTGCTTTTCTGCGCGTCAAGGTATGATTCTGGTTACCGGGCCCACAGGCTCCGGAAAAAGTACCACACTGTACGCTGCGATCAATAGCCTTAAATCAACCACGACAAATATTTTAACGATTGAAGACCCGATCGAATATGTGTTTGATGGCATCAATCAAGTTCAGGTAAATGAGAAGGCAGGAATTACCTTCGCATCGGCATTGCGCTCGTTTCTCCGTCAAGATCCGGACGTCATCTTGGTAGGGGAGATCCGTGATCAGGAGACGGCAGAAATCGCCATCCAGGCGGCATTAACAGGGCATTTGGTTTTAAGTACATTACACACAAATGACACGTTTGGTACGATTACCCGCTTGCAGGATATGGGGGTGGACGAATCGAAGTTGGCCGAAGCATTACAGGGGATTATTGCTCAACGCCTTGTTCGCCGTTTGTGCTCGAAATGTAAGCGGCCTGTGGATAAAAAGCAATTAGACCCTCGCCTACTCTATACATTCAAACAAATGGGATACGAACAACCCGAGGTGTACAAAGCAGAAGGATGCAGCCATTGCAATTATATGGGCTATAAAGGGCGCATTGGGGTGTACGAAATCTTAATAATGGATCGCGAATTAAAAGATGCCCTATACAGTAATGCGTCGATTAGTGAATTGCGCACTTTGGCGCGTAAAAAAGGCTTTCGAAATTTGTTTGAAGATGCGCTTTCATTAGTGGCCGAGGGTATTACCGATTACAAAGAAGTTTTGCGCGTTATTCAACCCGATTTAAGCGTTGTCAACAAAAGATCGACCATAGCCCAGACCAGAACACCGGAGAGAAAAGAGGAACTCCCGGTATCAGCTGGCGAACCGACCCCGCCGGTGGAACCAAAAGCACAGAGTGAAAAAACTGTTACCGGAAAAAAAGCAACAAAAAAAGCAACAGATATCTCGAGTCTGGACGAAATAAAAAAGCTCGCTCAGCAACTCAAAAAAGAAAAAAAGGATGGCGTAAAAAACAAAGTTTCGGATGAAAGTAAATCTACACCGAAAAAACCCGTACCAAAACACGATGCGATGGTCGATATTTTGGTAGTTGAAGATTATCCTGTAACACGCCTGCTTTTAAAACGTATGCTGGAGCGGCAAAAAGGGTGGAAAGTACGCGAGGCATCAGATGGGTTAAAAGGGCTGGAAGCAATCAAAAAACACATGCCTGATATTATCCTTCTGGATTTGATGATGCCGAAGATGGATGGGTATGAATTCTTGAAACATCTGAGAAGCTACCCGGCAGGAGAAAATATTCCAGTATTAATTATTACAAGTTTAAACGGATCTGAGAATGAATTAAAAGGTTTCGAATTAGGTGCGGATGACTTTATCACCAAACCTATCAATATCAATTCATTGGTTGCGCGTATTCGTCGTCATCTGGCTTTACATAAAGGGAACTCTGCGGGACATAACGTGCCAAAATCGGCAGGTACTGCTCCGGCAACTGAAACAAAGCGTCCCAACCGTGGCCAGGCTACTTCAGAGACAAATCCTGAGCCGACGCCAGCCCGGGTAAAAGAAGACGAAGAAGTGAACTTGAATTTAAAACTAAGTTAGTATGGAAAATTTTGCGCTAAATATCGCAGCTTTTGTGATCGGGATGATTTTTGGAAGCTTTCTTAATGTGGTCGCCTATCGGCTGCCTTTAGGTAAAAGCATTGTGATAGGGCGGTCAAAATGCCCCCACTGCCAGCATATCATTCCGTTTCATGACAATATTCCCGTTATTTCATTTATCTTTTTAAGAGGTAAATGTCGTTATTGTGGCCAGCACATCTCATTACAATATCCTTTAGTTGAACTGATAACCGGAGTTTTAACCTGGGCATTATTTTTACGGTTTGGTTTAACTCTCCAGTTTTTGTTTTATTTGATCTTTGTGTATTTTCTTATTGTCATCGCTCTTATCGATTTAAAGACCCAACTCATTTTAAATAAGTTGCTTTTGCCGTTGTTGATATTGGGAATTGTGATTAATTACTTCGGAGAAATTCTTCCTTTTGACCAGGCCGGGTTGGGAGCCTTGGTAGGTGGCGCGGCCATGTATTTTGTAGCCTGGCTGGGTAATAAAATTTTTAAAAAAGAAGCAATGGGCATGGGGGATGTAAAACTGGCCTTTGTAAGTGGCTTCTTTTTTGGGTGGCAAATCATCTTGTGGGCGCTGTATTTAGGTTTTATTGTGGCTATTTTGGCAATAGGCATTATGTGGGTTGTGCGGAGGAATCGTCTTCCCAAGCAAATTCCAATGGGGCCGTTTTTTGCCGCGGGATTTATTTTAAATTTATTTTATGGTTCTAAATTGTTAGAATTTTACCTGAATATTTTCAACTAAATAAAGGTGAAATTTATGCCCAATTTTAAATATCGTGCGTATGATGCGGAAGGTAAAATCATCGAAAGTACCCTGTTGGCTAAAGACGAAAGCGATGTGGCACGGCAGTTAGATCAGTTGAATTTGGTACCGGTCGAAATAAAAAAGCTGGAATCGAAACAGCATACCAAAAAAATAAAAATGAACGTTAAAGACGATGCCGTGCTCATGTTTACCAAACAGCTTTATACCATGCTTAAAGCGGGTATCCCCATTTTGCTGGCACTGCAAACTGTTAAAGATCAAACCAAAGATGAAAATTTTAAAAATATCATTGAAACCATTTATCGCGATATTGAACAGGGAGGACGCTTTTCCGATGCCTTAAGCCAATATCCCAAGATATTTTCGAACATTTATATTAATGCCATAAGGGTCGGGGAAATTAGCGGTACGTTAGAAGAAGCATTACACTATATGCATCAATACATGGAAAAAGACATCAAAATGCGGAGCGATGTAAAAAAGGCATTTCGCTATCCGATTTTTGTTATCATCGGTCTTATTGGTGCATTTTTTGTTTTTGTGACTACGGTTATTCCCAACTTCATTCCCATGTTTAAAAATACGGGACATGAATTACCCTTACCTACCCGTATTTTGTTAGGAATTTATACCTTAATTACCAAATACGGTTTGATTACATTCTCCGTTTTGGCTTTGATTATTGCAGGGCTTGTCTATTATTTCAGAACGCCGAAAGGGCGGTATTGGCTGGACGAGCATCTTTTAAAATTGCCCATTCTGGGGAAGTTTCTACAAAAGGTCATAATCGCCCGATTTGCCCGACTGTTTTATACCATGAACCGAACAGGGATAAATATTACCGAATCGTTGAAAATTATCCAGAAATCGTTAGGAAATCTGGTTTTCAATAAAGAAATAGGTAAAGTCGCCGACAATATTCTCAAAGGTGAGAGTATCGCAGGGGCTTTAAAGAAGAGTTATTATTTCCCCGAATTGTTAATTGATATGGTTTCCATCGGAGAAAAAGCAGGCTCTTTGGATGATATGTTATTAAGTGTCGCGAATTATTATGAAGATGAAGTAGCCGAGATGGTTGAAAACATGAGTTCATTAATAGAGCCGATTATAACGGTAGCGTTAGGCGGAATGATCCTATTACTGGCATTAGCGCTCTTTTTACCAATGTGGGAAATGATGACCATATTAAAATAAAAAATTAACCAAAGTAGGACCTAAATCAAACCAATATTCATTAACAAAAGGAGGTATTGGAATGCGTACCGTATCCAATCAAAAAGGTTTTACCTTAATCGAATTGGTCGTGGTTATTGTAATTCTGGGCATATTGGCTGCCATTGCCGTTCCCCGTTACATGGACATGACCAAAAACGCCAATGCTGCCCGGGATAAGGCAAATGCCAAAGCCATTGAAGCAGCAATTATGATGAAGTTTGCCAATGAAGTAATGGCAGATCCGAGCTACACGCTAAGCAAAGCCGTTACCGCTTACAAAAGTAATCCGGAAAGTTTTTTTGCGGATGGCAAGGTTCCCAAAAAGGCGAATGGACAAAATTTCAGTGTGTCGGTCGTCAACGGTGCCCTTGTCGTGAAGTGAAGAACGTAGATGATGTTAAAGACCGCAGAATTTTCTGCGGTCTTTAAATCTATAATGGAAGGCAATATTATGAGGCGGATAATGCGACAAGCAAAACAAAAAATTTGGTCTGCAGAAAAGGGCCTTACTTTGGTTGAATTGGTTGTCGCTTTGATTTTAGTCGGATTAATCTTTCCGACTATTTTTTCATTGGCAGGTAATGCGGCGGTAAAAGCCACAAAATATATTTATTTGCAAAAAGCCAATTACTTAGCCGAAAGTAAGATGGAAGAAATTATTGGCTATAAGGCACAGCATTGGGATTGGTATAAAAGTATTTCTAAATATAAAGGGAGCGAGAGCCTGACGGACGGTTTTACACGGAATGTTTCTATAACTCAAATTAAAAATTGGGGGAATGCACAAATAAAAGCATGGCAAATAGTCGTCTCGGTTCGACATCCCCAATTAGAAACACAAGTTCAGCTTGCAGTGCGGCTGACTAAATATTTTGAATATGGAAAATAAAATCGAAGGTTTGCCATGTGCAAAAAGAGAAATGCCCAAAAAACGGATGAAAACGGTTTTAGTTTGATTGAATTGGTTGTTGTTGTAACGATTTTGGGTATGATTATTGGGATTGCTTATGGCGTTATTCTATTAAATGCCCAAACGTTTGGAAAACTTTCAGGTACTATTGAAACTCGGTGGGAAATGCGCAAAGCAATGGACATTATGCGTAAAGATTTCCAAAACTTAGATCCCCAGAAAATTGTTGGATTCTTTTCTGGGGGGCATGGACATGGGCATGGGCATGGCTTTGGGTATGGTCATGGGCATCACGGGCATGGAGGTGGTGGAGGTGTTAGTCTAATTGGAAGTAAGCGGATTTATTTTGTGAACTATAACGGAGTATTGATTCGCTATGTATGGGCCAACCATTTTTTGCTAAGAAAAGAAGGAGCAAAACCGTGGCATGTGTTGCTCGATAATGTACAAGAACCTCCGTTTTTGTTATTTGATCAGTCAATGCATAGTGCGACGACAAGAGATAAGGTGAAATATATTGGTGTCCATTTGGCCGTTTTGGACGGGAGTAAAAAAAAGGTGATTTCTGACGATATGTTCTATTTAAGAAATGCAGCGCCGCTGGCGCCGTAGCAAATTTTTGAGGATAGGCGTAATGCAAATCCATGTAGGCAAAAGAAGAACGTTTCGTGGACTTTCTTTTACCATTGGTGAAGGCGAAAAAGGGGTTATTCTTATTGGCCTACTTATTTATATTTTTTTTATCGGATTAATTATCTTGAGCTTGTTAAAACTTTTGACTGCCGAGGCGATTTTACAAGTCATCGATATAAACAAAAAAAGAGCACTGTACGCTGCTCAATCGGGCATTGAATATGCCATGCGCGGGATCAATGAATATGCCGTGCACAATAGCACCCTTTTAGGTCTGAACAATTATCATGAAGATTTGGACACGGGCCCCGGAACACATTGTAAAATTACAATTCGTCTAAACGGTCCTACGTATTTTGAGATAACAGCGATAGGCTATAGCCAAAATTATGCTCAAAAAATTGTAAAAAAGGTAAATTATATCGATGTGGCAAAATATGCGGTGTACGCCACAGGAAGGGTACGTTACGTACGTACGATTCCCTGGGGGAAAATTTATCAAAATGCGCATTATATGCCGGTTTTTGATAATGATGAGCTTATCAATATGGCAAAGCCAGGGCATTATTATCCTAATAATTTGTATATAAATTCTCTTTTTAGCTTTACGAATGATTTAATTTATGTAGGCCGTGATCTCACGTTTGGTATTTATAATTGGGTAAATATCGGGAATTTTGCAGTGGGCAGAAATGTGCGTATTAAATCCAGTTTTGGAATTTTTGGCGCTACCAGTGGTGTATTTTATCAGTTTAATCCCGGCAGCCGCTTTTTGTGTGAATGGCAATTTATTTGGCGTGCTTTGTTCGGGGGCTTGGTCGTTAATGGCAATGTATACGGGACCAACTATCCCTGGCTGCCTTTCCGGTACAAAGTATATTACAACCGGAATACAATTACAAGATTTTTACGCTATTCCGTGAGTGGCGGACCGCTTATTTATACTAAAACGCAATGGCTGAATCAATGAAATATGGGAAACTTTTATGAATAAAGCTCCGAAACAAAAAGATAATCAAACCACGATTGCTACCGAAACACCATCGATGCAAAAACTACGGGAAAAGGTGCAAGCGAAAGCAAATGCACCGAAGGTTAAGTCTGCCTCGGGGAATGCAAACAGAAAAGCGGTCTCTAATGGAAATGCAGGATTGCAAAAACAAAGGACGCAGCCGAAAAAAAATGACACTCCGTCCAAAAAGAAAATATCGGCTGAAGATTTTCGGGCTTTTAGTCAAAGTTTTTATCATCCGCTTCCCCTGTTGAAAAGACTGAATAGCCGCCGCTGTTTAGCGATTGATATCGATGTTGACAAAATACGATACATTCTTGCTCTAAAGTCGGGAAATCTCATCCATGTGAAAGAATGGGGGGTACAAAAGTTTCCGAGAGAAATCACGCATCGTTTCAGAGCATTGCAAGTTACCCTGGAACACATCAAACAAAAACTGTACAACAGCGGTACGGAAGTTCGTATCAGCGTTTTTAGCACCGATTTTATGATCGAACAGGGTGTTTTCCCTTACATGAAAAAGAAGGAAGACCTAAAAAAGGCGCTTTTTTTTAAATTCCGCGAAGAAATTAAACGTTTCAAAGATGATGAGTTTTTATGGAATTATGAAATTTTAGAACAGTTCGAAGAAGATGGGATAAAAAAGGTCCGTGTTCAGGTTGTCTTTTCTCCCAAAGAGACGATTAATCGCTACATGTACATTTTTGAGCATCTTAAGATAAATGTTCAACAGTTAATTCCCAGACCAGCCGGGCTTTGGGCGGCCTATGAAAGGCTGGTAGAAACTCCTAAATCAGATTTGTTAATTAATATTTCTTATGATTTCACTCAGATAATTTATTTAAAACACGGGAATTTAAGTTACATTCGTAATTTAGGGATCGGGGCCCGAAATCTTGAATTTACCATTCATGACGATTCCGGTTCGCTGCCTTTAAATTCGATGGTAACTTCGCCGAATAGCCCGGTGCCCGAAGGCAAGAAAGAAAGTATTTTACGAAAACGCCTGCTTGAAAAAATTAAAGATCTAAAGACCAAACAAAATCCGGTGTTGCATACCTTCTTTTCAGAATTTTTACGTTCAATTGCTTACATTCAGGGGATTGACCGTAGTAATTACATTGATCGTATATTGTTAACCGGATACGGAATTCATAAAGAGAGTTTGCTCCCTTATTTAAAAGGTCGATTAAATATTCCCATTTTTATTATTTATCCTAAATTAGATGAACGCCCTTTACGGGAGCAATTTAAATTTGGTGAATTTTTTACCACTTTCGGAACCTTGGTCCAACGCCATGAAGGCTTTAATTTGTTGCCGGAGCAATTTAAAGAACGCATTAAATACAAAAAATTGAGCCGGTGGCTGTTTTTTGTCATTTTTTTAACTGGATTAATTGCGGGCTATTTAAGCTTTATTCAATACAAAATTTACCAAAAGCAAGCGGCATTAGTTGTGGAAAAAGAAAAAGAATATTTAGCTCTAAATCCTTTTGAAGAAGCATACAAGAATTTGCTTGTTTTGATTGGAAACGCCAAACGAGAAAATCAAAATTTGAAAAGTGTGGTTGAAAAGCGCGCGCCGATTATTGAAATGATGCATTTGTTAAGCAATTTAACCCCGAAACAAATTCGGCTGAATGCATTTGTCTTCCGTAAAATACAAGCCGAGAGTAAAATGGTAAACGAAGAAGCACTTAAGAAACTACCCAAATATAGTGTGACTATTGAAGGCGAAATACTTGGTGATTTTGTAAATGGGGATGTCATTTTAATTAATTATATTAACAGTCTTAACAATTTGAAATTTTTTAAGAAAATTCATCTGGATCATAAAGAACGCGATCAGGAGAAAAACAAAATCAATTTTGGATTGACCATGGAATTTTAAGGACAGGAACGTATGACAAAAAAGAAATTTTATCTGATTTTTCTAATGTATGTGGTTTTGGTATTTTCATGGTATTTGTTCGGGTATTTGCCCCAATTGCAGAATCTGGAGACGATCAATCTTAAATTAGGCGAGGTGAGCCAAAAAGTGGCTATTGCCCGCAATGCCAAGGTCAATCTGGAAAATATTAAAAAACATTTTAATCAGGAACAACAATATCTGGAGAAAGAAAAAGAACGCTTTGTCAAACGGGAAGAATTGGGCAAAGTTATTAAAGAGTTAAGAAAATTAGCCCAAAGATATCATCTGAAGTTGGTTGATTTTTCTCCGGGGCTAAAAGATTATTTTGCGGCAAAGAATCAGAAAATAGTGCCTTTACCCATTAGTATCACTTTTATCGGAGATTTTATATCTTCCGGAAAATTTTTGGATGGATGGAGAAATATGCCTTTTTACCTGATTCCGGAAGAGGTTACCATGGAGAAAGTAGATAAATCGGGTAGAGATATTCAAACGGTTGTGCAAGCTAAACTCTATATATGGAATGAATGACGATGGAAAAGATTCAGCTAACTAAATCGCAAAAAATATTATTTATCGTTTTGGCGGTGGTATTGGCCTATGCCATTTTCGATTTTGTTACGCATAAAAGTACTTACGTAAATTTTTATTCGGGGCAGGAAAATGAAACTGTAAATTCTGTGCAAAATCAGAAAACAGCCGCCGCAAAACAAATGGATCAGTTGCAGACAAAATTGTTTGCCGAGTGGGGTAGCGACCCGTTTTTGCGTAAAACGGAAATAAAATCGAAAAAACGCTGGAAGAAGAAAAGAACGCGTATCCACTTGAAATTGAAGGCGATCAGCTATCGTTCGGATGGCTCGGTTGCTTTAATTAACGATCGTATTGTGAAACAAGGTGATGTGATTGGCGGATATCGTGTGTTATCGATTGGTACCCATTCTGTTGTATTATCTAATGGTAAACGTAAGATTACACTAAAATTGATGAACAGATGAGGAGCATTTTAATGAAGACCAAAAAAATTTTACACGTGATGTTGTTGATGTTTCTCTTTATTTCTTTTACCCGAGCGGGTGATTTGGAACGAATGCTCGAGCAGCGGGTTTCGCCTACGTTTGTTGGCGTATCGATAAAAGACGCTTTGCGTATGTTCGCGCAACAATATCATTTCAATTATGTTTTTAGCGGTGAAGGGAAGAAAAGGGTCAATATTCAATTGACCAATGTACCTTTACGCGATGCACTGGAATTTATGCTGAAACCCAATGGCTACCATTATTTAATTCGTGATAACGTGCTGGTTATTAAACCGCTAAAGGAAAATTTTTACGGAGAGCGTCAAACTAAGATTTACGAATTACAGTATGTGGACGGCCTGAAAATTAAAAACACACTAAAAAACTTTTTGTCGTCTACAGGTAAGCTGGAGGTGCTTCTTGCCGATAAGCAAGATGAAAAAGATACCGACCGTTCGAACATTTTGATTATTTCTGATTTGCCTGAAAATTTAAAAATTATTGACCAGGTTATTCAAAAATTGGATCGGCCTGAAAAGCAAATTCAGATTGAAGTACGTCTGGTAGAAGTGCTGGCTGGCGGCGAAAAACAGTTAGGCCTCAAATGGCCTACTTCGGTTAGCGCTTCGGTAATGGGCGCGGAAACTACGGCACCCATTACGAACATGAGCCAGAGCGGCTCGAGCGGGCAGCAAACCATTCTATCCGCCTGGTACGAATTGCCTCAGGGACCAGATCAGCTAAATCTTGGCGTGTTGACGCTGGATAAATTAAAAGCCACGCTCGATCTTTTAGCCAAAGATATGAAATCGCGACTGGTCTCGAACCCTCGTGTGGTCACATTAAACAATCATAAAGCGGTTATTCGCATCGGTACCAAGGTGCCGGTGCCGGAGATCCAGCGCGGGTTTGCCGGAGACCTTTATTCGTACAAAGAAAAAGATGTGAGCATGAATTTGGAAGTTATTCCTGTGGTGGGCAAAGACAATAAAATTTCGTTGAAAATTCATCCGGTGTTGCAGGAAATTATCGGCTACACGGGAGATGCCAAGGCGCCTCAGCCGATTATTTCCGTCCGAGAAGTGGAGACATCTGTGGTAATTAATGACGGGGAAACGGTAGCCATTGGCGGATTAGTTAAAGAGACAAAGAATGAAATCGAAGACAAAATCTGGCTTTTGGGCAATATTCCCATTCTTGGTTATTTGTTCAAACATAAAACCATAAAAAGAGAGAAAAAGGATTTACTGATTTTTATTACCAGTAAAATTCTTGAACAAAATTAACGGAGTTAAAATGGCTATTTCCACTTTTGAACAAGTTCTGCGTTTTGCGGTAAAGCAGAACGCTTCGGATATCCATTTTAGCAGCGGAATGCCCCCGATTATTCGCATTGTGGGCGAATTGAAACGGGTGGAATTACCCCCCGTTGAAAAAGATGAGTTGCAAAGTTTTATTTATCCTTTTTTGCGTGAAGAACAACGGAGGGAATTGGAAAATAATCGGGAAGTAGATATTTCTCTGGCCATCCCCGGGATAAGCCGCTATCGTGTTAATGTGTTTAAGCATATGAATGGCCTAAGTGCTTCTTTTCGAGTGATCCCCGAAGCGGTACGTTCGCTTGACGAATTGATGTTACCGTCGGTATTGAAGGAAATGATTCGGCATCGTAAAGGACTTATTTTGGTAACCGGCCCGACCGGGTCGGGTAAATCGACTACGCTTGCTGCGATGATCGATGAAATCAATCGTACCCGTCGCGAGCACATCATCACACTTGAAGATCCTATCGAATATGTACACCAACCCCGGCAAAGCATGATCCATCAGCGTGAAATTAATGTACACACTCCCGATTTTGCTACCGGATTACGTAGTGCCTTACGTGAGGATCCTGATGTGATTTTGGTAGGCGAAATGCGTGATCTGGAAACGATTACTAATGCCCTGCACGCGGCAGAAACGGGCCATTTGGTATTTTCGACATTGCATACGAATTCTGCGGCGGAAACGATCGATCGTGTGATCAACGTTTTTCCGGCCGAGCAACAGCAACAAATCCGAATTGTTTTGGCCGCTTCTCTTATCGGGGTTATTGCGCAGCGTCTGGTAAAACGTGCGCACCAAAATGCGCGTATTGCTTTGTTGGAAGTTTTGGTTGGAACTCCGGCTGTACGCAATTTAATACGTGAGGGGAAAACACATCAGCTCGATTCTGCAATCCAAACGGGCTCTGATGTAGGAATGCGAAGTTTTCAGCGGAGTCTGGATGAATTGCGTCAACGGAATTTAGTACCGCCGGATATGTTAAAAGTGGATTTTGTTTAGGAATAAGGAGGCATTGTGCGGAAGATAGCAATAAGCATTTTGTTGGCAATCCTTATTGTAGGTTGCACAACGGAAACCAAAGACCATACGGCTATTTTTCAAGGAAAAGTTTTTTATTTGGATAAGAGTAATATTCCCATACCTGTTAATGATGCTCTGGTGCGTGTGCGTAATACGGTGGCGCAGGCTAAAACGGATGGTGAAGGAAGTTACAGATTAGTGGTCGAGTCGAATGTCGATACGTTCAATGCCGTTGTTGAAGCCAGTAAGGTAGGGTTCGAGATGGGCATTGCTACGGTAACAGCTCAGGTGGGTAAAACGATTTTGGTGCCTGATATTACGCTCCGAAAGACTTCCTCATTCGGGGAGAATCCTACGGATACGTTGTCGGCAAGCGGACCGGCCCGTCATATTACCGTGACTAAACAAACTACAGAGCATGTTTATATCAAAGGTTCGGGGCTGAATGAAACGGCTTTGGTTAATTTTGCCGTTACCGACGACAATGGCAAATTGGTAGATAGCGATCACAGTGTTACGGTGCACTTTTCGATCCTGAACGGTCCGGGTGGCGGCGAATATTTGTTCCCTGAATCCATGACGACTCAAAACGGGTATGTGTACACCATCCTAAACAGTGGTATCATAGCCGGACCGGTACAAATTCAGGCCGAAGCGGAAGTGGAAGGGAAAACAATCCGTTCTATCCCCATCCGTCTGACCATTCACGGTGGATTACCCGATGCCCGGCATTTTAGCATTGCTCTGGAAAAATCGAACATCGCCGGGCGAGTGCACTATGGTATTATTGACAAGATTACCGCGTTTGTCGCTGATAAATACAGCAATCCGGTTGTACCGGGAACAGCTGTTTATTTTTCAACAAATTATTCTATGGTGGAAGGTTCAGATACGACCAATACGTTGGGCCAGGCCACGGTACGCTTTGTTAGTGCGGATCCTTTGCCTCCTGATCCGGCGACCAATCCGTTTGCCACCATAACGGCCTACACTTACAGCGATACGTTGGGACAAAAAAAGATTGTCGCCACAACACAGGTTTTACTCACAGATCGAACAGCACCTATTGAGGTAACCCCAGATACGTTTTCGTACACGGACGTAAACCGTCCCACACAGTTTTCCTACCGTGTCCATGACATTTGGGGATATCCTCTGGTGGGTGATACACGTATTGAAGTGTCGTCAACTGACGGAAATTTGTACGGGGATGTGTCTGTGCAATTGCGAGATACGCAGATATCCGGTCCGGGAACGACAGATTTTAGCTTTACCTGGGCGCCAGGGGATTCTCTGGAAGCACCGGAAGTGTATATTACGATTACGGTTAGCCCGCCGGAAGACGGCAATGGGTATCAGTCCAAAACGATTCGGGGGTACAAGCGTTAAAGTTTGCGAACTTTCGTAGCGTTGTTTTTACCAGGCGGGGCCATTGGGCCCCGTTTTTTTTTGAGTGTTGTGGCGTGGGGGAGGGTAAGCCTGGAGTTGTAATCTTGCTTCAAAAACAAAAAAAGCAGCCCGCTGGCTGCTTCTCCGAGTGCCGGAGGTCGGACTCGAATCCCGATTAGTCGGGAGATAAACTTCCACCGGAGTTTGGGCTCGCAAGCTATTGTTCCATTTTGCAAACAAAAAAAGCAGCCCGCTGGCTGCTTCTCGAGTGC
>Ga0256914_1002462_pt1 | contig 15400 bp, 10 predicted proteins | sample HulkmetaG_FD_191571 | JGI IMG/M metagenome (GOLD analysis project Ga0256914, IMG submission 191571) | Hydrothermal chimney microbial communities from Main Endeavour vent field at the Juan de Fuca Ridge, Pacific Ocean - Hulk | ecosystem: Environmental > Aquatic > Marine > Hydrothermal vents ... | reverse complement strand
GTGGAGATATTGCGGGAGGACGACCGGACCCTGGTCCTGACTCCGGAGGCGGGTTTTCTCAAAGATCCCATCGACTGGTTGCTGCGCGATCCAGCGTCTCCCTTCGAGGCTGGCGAGACGGTGAGATGCCCTGACTTCGAGGCGACGGTGCGGGAGGTGACTTCGGACGGCCGGCCGGCCCGGGTCGCCTTTCGTTTCACCCACTCCCTGGAGGACAGGCGGTATCGGTGGCTGCACTGGTCTCGGGAAGGGGCTCGACCATTCGCCCTGCCTGCTCCAGGGGAAGCGGTGCGGCTCCCAGCGGTGTCCCTGCTGCCCTGGTGACGGCGAGGGTGGTGGCCGCCCTGTCGATGGAGCGCCTTGCGTGTCTGCCGATTCGGCCCTGGCCGGGAATCAGAACTGGATGGTCACCTCGTCTCCGAGTGCATCGAGCAGGAAGGCTCGCGCCCGGTTCTTGAGCCGCTCCTCGAGCTGTCGAATACGCTCCTTGCTGACTCCGAACTGCTGGCCCAGCTCCGCCAGGCTGACCGGGTCCTGGCTCAGAAGCCGCCTGGTCCAGATGGTCTTGTCCCGCTCATCGGTCAAGGTGTCTCCAAAGGCCTCGAGGGCCAACCGGAGTTTCTCAGCCGCCTCCTTGGTCCCCACCTCGGACTCCGGGTCGGCATGGTCCTCGTCGGAAATAAGTTCCGACACGGACCGACCGTCGGAATCGGTACCAACCGGAGCGTCGAGGGAAATGTCACGGTTGGAGATACGAGCGCTCACCCACTCCACCTCTTCCTCCGGCACATCGAGCCGTTCGGCGAGCAACTTGGGGGCTGGATTGATCCCCTGGGCAAGCAACTTCTTTCGCTCCTTCTGAAGCTGGTAGAAGAGCTTCCGCCCTGACCGGGTGCTTCCAATCCGCACCAGGCTGATATTGTTCATGATGTACTGGAGGATGTAGGCCCGGATCCAGTACTGGGCATAGCTGGTGAACCGAATCCCGCGCATGGGATCGAACTTCTCCAGCGCCTGGGCCAGCCCCATGTTGCCTTCCTGGATCAGATCGAGCACGTTGGTCCAGGAGCGACGGTATTCAAATGCGATCTTGACCACCAGCCTGAGATTGGCCGTGATGAGCCGGTAGCCTATCTTGGGATCCCGGGTCTCCTTGTAGGCCATGGTGAGCTTCTGCTCTTCCTTGGCATCGAGGAGTGGATACTTGCGTATCTCCGCCATGTACCGGGACAAGAGATCCTGGGCGACGATTGCCTGAGACGTGGCAGGCGCCGGAAGCAACGTCGTGCTGCTGTCGCCTGTTCGGCTGTCGCGCTTCTTTCCCGCTCTGGTCAAGGCCGGCAACTCCCCGTGATGGCGGTGGGTAGACAAACCGTAGACTCTCATACCCATCCGTCCCACGATTGTCAAGGAAAGTGCTCCGTGGATCAGCAAGCTTTCGCCCCAGACCCCTCGAGGCAACCTGCTGCCGGGCGGCAGTGGCCGATACCGTCTCTTGTCAGGATGGAACGCAAGGACCCGGCTCGAACATCGAAACCAGTGGCGTTCGCAAAAGACAGGGAAAATCGGGCGCCTCGAGGGCGCCCGGAAGGGGCAGGCGCCGGTCTCAACCGGCACCGCGTCCCGTCCGCCATCCCCCCTCCGACCCCCGGTTCTCCCCGAACAAGCCGAAGCCTCCCCGACCGGACAGGACCCGTCCCGACGCCACCGACACTATTCCAGTATCTGAAGCATGAACCTACGACGCCGCTTTCCACTCATGTCCACAAGAAGTTCTCGAATCGCAGCCACAGTACGACCCTTCCGTCCGATGAGCTTCCCGTGATCCGACCTGGCCACCTGGACCTCGATCACCGTGGACTGCGTCCCCTCTATTTCATTGACTACCACTTCGCCCGGATGATCTACCAGGGCCTGAACCAGCGTCATCATCAACATTCCAATGTCACTCAGCGTTCTCTCTTGCATGGCTTCCGTTCTCCTTTGGCCGTTGGGTGATTGTCAATCCCGACAGGCACCTCCTCCCGCTCCAGTCGTCCGACGCCGGCCAAAGGACCCGGGGATACCGGCGACGACTCCCGGAGGGCCGCGGGCTGAACACAAGCACTGGGCACACCATACCGGGATCTCGAGTTGAGATCCAGTGGAACATGCGATCAAAAAGCCAAAGAATTCTGGAATCCGATGCCCAACCGCCTCTCCCCCTGGGCAGGTCCGCCAGGCCACACCTCTCCCCTGCTCCCAATCGAACGAACTCGACAGGACAACCACCTCGTCCCGCGCCGAATCGCACGGCCCCCCCCTGGTCTTGCCCAGACCTCGAGCCCGCCGCCAGGGCGAACCGACCTGTCCTCAATACGTCACGCCCCGAGCCCTCCGCGGTCCTGCACCACAAAAGTCCCGGGGGTCGCGACACGCTGCTCGTGGAAAGAAATTCCAGGTAGGAACTACTCGATGATCTCCAGCAGATACCTCCTGTTGCGCTTGCCGCCATATCCGGTCAACAACTCCCGGACTGCATTGGCCGTTCTTCCTCGCCTGCCAACCAGCTTGCCGTGGTCGCTCTTCGCAACCCGAACCTCGAGAACGGTCGCCTGCGAGCCTTCGATTTCATTGACGACCACCTCTTCCGGCCGATCGACCAGGGCACGGACCAGCGTGAGCACAAGCGTCCCAATGTCGCTCAACTCGTTCGATTCCATCTTCTTTCTCCTCACTCGAAATGGAGCTATGATGTTCAGCACTCTCCCGTGGGGCATGCCACGACTTCCTTCCGAACTCCGACGCGGCCACTTGCGGACAACGACAGCCACGCGTTCCGCGTATCCATGAACGGAACAATCGCAACCATACTATAACTCTATCAACATACGATGTCTATTCTGTCATTTCCCGGGTGAACCTGAAACCCATACGGGTCCTTCCCACGGCCCGCTGTGGGTCTGACCGACCATGTTTCAATCACTCCGACACCGAATCCGCCCCGACGCCTGCTCCGCCACACACCGCACCGTTCGACCAGCCTCCACCTGGACGACGTGCTCGTCCCTGGTGCTGTCAGGCCAGGCAAACTCGATACGGTGCGCCCCCGGCTCCACCGGCAGATCCTGGACGGGAAAACGTTCCGCAGCCTGCCCGTCGATGGTGATCCGTGCGGGAGGACGTGACGAGAGATAGAGGGTCCCCGACGCGCCGGGTCCGGGCACGGGCGCAGGCCCTGGGGGTCGCACCGGTTCCTCCGGCTTGCTCGCGGTCCGGGTTGATCCGCTCGATGCCCCCTCGGTTCGATGACTGCGGCCGATGACAGCCCGCTGGTTCGGGTCAGTTCCGGTCCGGCCATGCAAGGAGGACCTCTCCGGCCCCCTCGGTTGCCCGGTACGATCACCGGGCTCCAATGCCTCCGGGGTTTCGGACGGAGCCTCATCCGCCTCCAGGAACGCACCGGGCCCGGACCCTGTCGAGGCCTCGGTGGACGCTCCTCCTGTTTCCCGAAGTGCCGGACCGCCCGGCCTACTGGAAAAGCGGCCCCAGAAAAGCAGGGCGACCAGGACGAGTGGAAGGGCGCCCCAAAAGAACCACCGGCGTCCCCGCGACTCGTTGATACGGCCCTGGCGAGGCCCTCCCGGGGAGACAGAGGCGGCCGTGGAGGAGTCGGATGGGAGCCCGGCCCCTGTTTCCGGCCCTATTCGTCGCCCCCCCATGACAACGGTTGCATTCTGAAACACATCGACACTGCCGGGAGCATTTCGGCGAGCCAGCGGAACCGTGGGGTCGAGCGGAGGGGCAGCCGGGAGTGTGGCGGGAGGAACGCCGGCGGTCGGGGTGAGAGCGGATTGATTGGCCCCCACCTCCTGCCGGAGGGTGTTGTCCATGGTCCAGGGCCGATCAATCCGGGTGGGATGACCAAGCGCTGGAAAATAGGGACGCACCACCGTTTCTCGAGCTTGTGCCGGAGACCCCCTTTTTCTGCTCACCACGGTCCTGTTGGGGTCGACGCGCACGGTCGGGTCTCCTGCGGCACCGGCCCCGGGCGCAGGAGAGAGCGCGGTCGGCTCGAGCACCTCGTCTCCTGGTGGGTTTCCGGCCGGAGGGAATGGCCGGGCCACGGTGGTCGCATGGTGCCTCGCCTCGAGCGGGCCCTGCGTGGTCGGGACGAGGCCGGTGCGTGTCTTCACCCAGGCGGCCACGTCGGGCCGGGGACCGAACCGCTGAAGGGCGGCCACCAGGGCGGCACGCATCTCTCCACAGGTTTGAAAGCGACGGGACACGTCTCGTGCCACGGCCCGGGCGAGGACAGCCAGGACCGCGTCTCGACCAGGAATCTCCGGGAGCGCGGCCAGCCGGGCCTCCACTCGAGCCTCCTGGGCCTGCGCCAGGATTTGCTCGAGCGTGGTTCCATCGTAACAAGGGCGGAGCGCGACACACTCGTACAGCACGAGTCCCAGGGCGAAGATGTCGCTTCGGCGGTCGATATCGGTTCCGCCTCGAGCCTGCTCCGGGGACATGTATCGGACCGTGCCCTTGAGCGTTCCCGGCACCAGGGTCTGATCGACATTGCTCTCGGCCCGGGCCACGCCGAAGTCTGCGACCTTGACCGTGCCAAGCAGGTCGATGAGGAGATTGGAGGGCTTGAGATCCCGGTGCACCATCCGGAGCGGGTTTCCCCCGTGGTCCGTGGCCCCGTGGGCGTACTCGAGCGCGTCACACACCTGCCGGAACAGTTCCAGTACGAGGGGGACGGGGAGCGGTTGTCCGGCCCGCCGGTGCTCGAGAATCGCCTGCTGGAGCGTGATACCGCGAACATACTCCATGGCCATGAACAGACGACCGTCCTGGCGGCCGAAGTCGAGCGTGGCGATGATGTTTGGATGGTCGAGGAACCCGCCGAGGCGTGCCTCGCTCACAAAGGTCCGGGCGAACTGGGGGTCCCTGGAGAGGTGCTCCCGGAACACTTTCAGGGCCACGATCTTGCCGAACCCGCCCACGCCCTCGAGTTCGGCCTTGTAGACATCGGCCATGCCGCCCGACCCAAGCGGTTCGAGCAGTTGGTATCGGCCGAACCGGCGGCCGGGTTTCATCGACGGGGTATCTTGCATGCTGGCGAGCCCTCCCACGGACAGCCTAGATTCCAGCAACGACCACCGGCTCGAGCCGGTTCTCCCGGGTGCCGTCTCCCAGTTGCCCGTAACCGTTGCTTCCCCAACTCCACAGACCCCCGGCCCCACCCCCATCAGGGTCAGCCACCGCCAGGCTGTGGGCCGCTCCGACAGCCAGCACCGTCACGCCCGCATCGAGAAGCACCGGGACGGGCACGTCACTGCTCGAAGTGGTCCCGGTGCCGAGCTGTCCCTCGCTATTGCCCCCCCAGGCCAGGAGGGATGTCGCCCCGGTATCGTCCAGAACGATTCCGAGCGAATGGTGGTAGCCTGCTGCGACGAACAGGAAAGGCGAGACGCCTTCCACCCGGGCCGGCCGGAGACGCGCCACCGTGGTCCCATCGCCGAGCTGACCGTAGGTGTTGTCCCCCCAGGCCCACAACACGCCGCCATCCCCCTCCCCGCCCGCAACGGCCAGACTGTGTTCTCCCCCGGCGGCAAGCGACAGCACCCCCTCCGGACCGGAAACCTGGACGGGCTGCCACCGGTCCTCGGCCGTGCCATCGCCCACCTGCCCGTGATCGTTCCCTCCCCAGGCCCAAACTCGGCCCGGCAAAGCCGAGTCCGGCCCGGTGAGCGCCAGCACGTGAACCGACCCAGCACGGATACGGGCGACGCCGACAAGCCCCTCCACCAGCACCGGGGCAGCCTGATCCCGCCCGGTTCCATCCCCGAGTTGACCGCGGTCGTTCCGCCCCCAACCCCAAACCTCACCTGCGCCACCGGCTGCTCGAGTACGCAAGACCAGACTGAATCCATCGCCGGCAGCCACCGCTTCCACGCCGTCCAGACCTTCCAACTCGACGGGATAGGCGGCTGCTTCACCCCACCCCTCCCCGATCTGTCCGTGATCGTTGCTTCCCCAGGCCCAAACCGACGTCTCCCCCTGATCGGTTCGCCGCAAGGCCAGGGAATGGTACCCCCCCGCGGCTACAGCCACCACGTGGTCCAATCCTTCCACCCGACCCGGCCAGGAACGGTCCTCCCGGGTCCCGTCCCCAAGCTGACCCTGGTCGTTGTTGCCCCAGGCCCACACGGTTCCGTCGGAGCAGAGCGCCAGCGTGTGGAAAATACCCCCGGAAACCGCCACGATGGCCACATCTTCATCCTCGTACCCGTCGCAGTCGTCGTCGGCATCGTTGCAGGTCTCGCTGGCGCCGGGATATGCCAGTGCGCGGGTGTCGTCACAATCGCTTGCGTCGGAGACGAACCCAGACGGAGTGTCACAGGCGGCTACTGAAACGTTGGGATCGCCATAACCGTCCCCATCGAGGTCCTGGTAGTAAACGCTGGTTCCTTCCTCGTCCACCACCCCGTCGCAGTCGTCGTCCACACCGTTGCACACTTCCTCCGCCCCAGGATAGGTGGTGGGCGACGCATCGTCGCAGTCGCTGGCGTCCTGGACATGGCCTGCGGGCGGCGCACAGGCCGGAACGGGCCTCCCGCCTTCCTTCCCGTATCCGTCTCCGTCCGCGTCCGGATAGTAGGTCTCGATCACGCCCTCGTCGGTCCTGCCGTCACAGTCATCGTCCACTCCGTTGCACACCTCCTCGGCACCGGGGTACACCAGTGGATCACCGTCGTCGCAGTCGGTTCCATCCTCGACCCGATCACCGACAGCGCCACAGGTCTCGATGCCGGTTTCCGGATCGCCGTGCCCATCGCCGTCCTCGTCCAGGTACAGGGTCTCGAACGTCAGAGACTCGTCCACGAGCCCGTCACAATCGTCGTCCACACCGTTGCACACCTCCTCGGCAGCCGGGTACACAGCCGGATCCTGGTCGTTGCAGTCGTCCGCCACCAGGGCGCTCGAGGAAGGAGAGCACTCGAGACGGGCGTTCTGGTCGCCGTGGCCGTCACCGTCCTGGTCCAGGTACCGGGTGCCCACGGTCGGGTCTTGATCGTCGCAATCCTCGGCAAGGGGCAGGCCGTCCCGGTCCTGGTCGAACAGGGGGACGGGGTCCAGAACACATGCAGACAGAAGCAAGGCAAGGGCGGCGTAGCCACGTTGTCGGACGTGCGCTCGCATGGAAAGCTCAAAAAGGAACGTCCACGACCGCCGCCAAACCCACGGTGGTCGCGACCAGGTTCAGGTCCTGTGCCGTCGTCCACAGCCCCCCAACGGAAACGTCAACCCCCACCTCCGGAGAGCCGGGTCTGCGAAAGACGGCAAACGTGCAACGGAATCGGAGAGAAGCCCCGCCCATGACCGCATCTCCAACCAACACGGGTCCCCCGGAGGGGTCGGCAACCACCACATTCGGAACTCGAGCCAGGTCGAGAAACAGGGCCGGCTCAAACCGGATCCGAGCGGACTCCGCCAGGGCACGACCAACGCCCAGCCCCAGTTCGGCAACGGCTCGAGACTCGAGGCAAGCGACCACCGCTGCGATGTCGGTTGCTTCCGCGGTCCCAGGGGCGGGGGGACAGGAACTCGAGGAAGCTCCCGCTGCAATCCGATAGGGGCGCCATCCCCCCCGAAGCTCAATGGTGACAGGCGGTCCCAGCCGGGCCACCCCCAGGGAGAACCCTGCCTCCCGGTCGGCCGCCAGGAAGGCCACCCCCCCGCCCAGAAGGGCCACGGCTCCTGCCTCGAGACCGATCCGCCAGGAAGAAGCTGTCCGTTGCCCGGCCTCGCCGCCAGGAGTCAGCTCGGTGCCCGGCAATCCCTTTTCCACCACTTCCTCGACCGGCTGAAGCCCTCCTTCTCGCGAGAAACGCCACAGGCCGAGTTCGCCGGTCCATGCATCACGCGCCAGAAAAAAAAGCTCCCGCTGCCCCCGTCGGCCCATGTACCAGGCGAGCAGGGCCGCAGTCGGCTCGCCCAGGTCGCCCCGGCCCACCCGCCGGGCCAGACGCGCCCGCGCCTCTTCCCTCGAAGGAAGCCCGAAATCCACCTCGAACCTCCCCCCGCCCGGATCCTCCACCACCACCCAGCGCGTTCTCACCTCGCCATGGGCGGCCTTCAACTGCGCCACATGCTTCCCCGGGTAGAGTTCGGTCCGGGCACGACCATCCCAGACCACCTCACCACCCCCGTCAGCCACCACCACCCGAACCCGCTCCAGAGCCTCCACCCGCGCCCGCGCCTTGGCCAACGCGGTTTGCGCTTCCCGAGTTCGCACTTCACCCGGCAGACGGAACCCAGGTTCCACAACCAACAACTGCAAGAAGGCGTCGACCGCCTCGTCGTCGCCACGGTACAGGTGCGCCAGAGCTGTCACCAGAAAGAAGCGAACAATGTCCTCGTGAGACAGGAGGGATTGCTCACACGGAAGCCACTCGCGCACCCAGGCTGCGGTCTCCAGTGCGCCGTCCAGATCGAGGAAGGCGAGCTGCTCCTCGGCTTGAAGTACCAGGGTTTCGAACAGAACCGTCCGCCCAAGAGGCGCGACCACCCATCGGCCCCGGGCGATCCGCTCCAGGAGCACCTCCTTGAGGTCCGCGCAGGCCAGCGTATCCTCTTCCGACACCCAACGACACGCATCCAGCAACGTATCGTCAGGAGGAAGCACCACTCCACGCCGGGGGAGCATGCGGACGAGCTTACGGACCGCACGGTCTCGAGCACTACCCCCGGTCAAGTCGATGATCTCCAGGTCCCCTCCCCCGGTCGAAGCCGCGCCGACAGCCTCCGGAAGTAGCAGGAGCACGACCAGCCACGCACACAGCACCCCCGCTGTCCACCCGGAATCTCGCAAGCTGTCCCAATACTCCGCCATCCTGAACGGCCCCTGGGCACCCCGGCACGAGACAGTGACGCACCGTCGTCCCCGTGTTCCCGGCATCCCGCTCCCAACCATGCCATGCAGCTTTCGACAGGGACAGCATACCGCCAGATGCCATTTCAGGCAACCAGAAACAGTGGATTCCGCATGAAAGATGGCCAGATACGAAAGGAACTTGACCGGACGATCATCAACTGGGGTCAGTCAGCCCGTTCCGAAGACGAGGCCGCGAGTTCGTCCACACGACGCTCGAGATCATCCAGTCGACGACGAAGCACGGACACCTGCTCCTCGTAAAACGCCTGCCGGGACACACGGTCCGCAATCAGATCGTCCTCGATCAGGAATCGCTCGGCAAGCACCTTGAGCAAGGTGCTCAGGTATCGCCGACCCATGTCCCGGATGTCCAGGTTGGAACTCCCCCAGGTACGCCCGGTCCAGGAAATGGGAATCTGTGCGATCTGATATCGCCGGATCAACGCCCCAAGAGACATTTCGATCGTGATGTTGAAGTGACACGCACGGTAAGGACCACAATCCCGCACCACATGCGTGCGATAGGCCTTGAAGGCATTGGTCAGATCATTGAAAGGACACCAGAAAAGAAGCTGGATGGTCTTGTTCACCACCCGGTTCACCACCAACTTCACCGGTGGATAGTGATCCACACGACTGCCCCGCATGAAACGCGACCCGAAAACGCAGTCGTACCCCTCCTCGATCTTGCGGTAACACGCCACCGCGTCCGCCGGATCGTCAGAACCGTCCGCCATGAACACGATGACCACGTCCCCACGAACCGCCTCCACTCCTTCACGCACCGAGCGGCCAAAACCGGCCGGCGGTGACCGAAACACCCCTCGAATCCGACCATCCCGGTCCGACCACTCACGGATCACCTCCGCGGTCCGATCCGTGCTGCAATCGTTCACCACGATGATCTCGAACGGTATCCCTTCCTCGTCCAGCGTGCGGGTGAGAGAAGACAGGGTCGAGGGCAGATTGCGCTCCTCATTGAGCGCCGGAATGACAACAGACAGGTGCAAGCGGTTCACGTCGAGACCCTACCAGGAGATGAGCGGCGCCTTCCAGCCTCCACAGACCGTTGCCGTCCCTATAGCACAGAACAGGCAGCACTGTCAGGCCTTTTGCAACAGCCGGAACCGCTCGCCACGCCCGGGAGGCCCTCCGCCGGGTCAGACCCAAACCCCTCGCCCGACCCGGCTCGATCGTCCCGAACGTCGCCTACGCAGTGGCCGAGGCTCCCTTCGAAGCCCGAAGCTTCTTCTCCTCCTCCGCCACCTTCTTCCGCACATCGTCCATGTCCAGCGCCTTCACCTTCTGGAGAATGTCCTCCAAAACATCCGGAGGAAGCGCACCAGGCTGCATGAACACCAGAATACCTTCGCGGAAAATCGCCAACGTCGGAATCGACCGGATCCCGAACATCGCCGCAACTTCAGGCTGCTCCTCCGTGTTGCACTTCACAAAGGTCATGTCCGTGTGCTTCTTCGCGGCCTTCTCGAACGTCGGCGCGAACATCCGACACGGGGCACACCAGCTCGCCCAAAAATCGATCACCAGGATGTCGCTGTCTTTTATCAGCTTTTCCACGTTCGAGTTGGTCAGTTGACCGAGCGCCATGATGTCATCTCCCTTTCTTGCTTGAGGTCAATAAAAAATGGCTGATTGCTTTCATCACTATATATGCATACTTTTCTGAGCGTCAAGGGCGCCCCCCCTCCTTTCCTCGCCACAAGCCTCCAGAGCACCGCACGCTCCCCCCCCTCTCTTACGACAGTCGGCCCGCTCGATGGAGCACCATCAGGCGGGTCTCGGTCATGTGCTCCATGGCGTAGGGGACCCCTTCCCGGCCCAGCCCGCTGTCCTTGACGCCGCCGTAAGGCATGCTGTCCACGCGCATGGACGGGATGTCGTTGATGACGACGCCTCCGACCTCGAGATGGTTCCATGCGTAGAAGGCCCGGTTCAGGTCTCGAGTGAAGACGCCGGCCTGGAGTCCGTACCTGCTGTCATTGACGATCTGGACGGCCTGTTGGAAGTTGGAGAACCGCTGGACTGTGGCGACGGGACCGAAGACCTCGGCGCAGCTCACCTTGTCCTTGGGGTCGACGTTTTCGAGGAGCGTGGCCTCGACGAACGAGCCGTTTCGGTGACCGCCACAGAGGATCCGTGCCCCGTGTTGTACAGCCTCGTCGATCCAGGTTGCGATACGGATTGCGTCCGCCTCGCTGATGATGGGGCCGAGGGAGACCGATTCGTGCTGAGGGTTTCCAGGTTTCAATGCGCGTGCCCGTTCCACGAGCATGGGGACGAGGTCATCGTAGAGGGAATCGTGGATCAGGATGCGCTGGACACTGATGCAAGACTGTCCGGACTGGTAGAAAGCGCCGAAGGTAATCCGATCCGCGACCCGTTCCAGGTCTGCGCCCTCGTCAACGATACACCCGGCGTTCCCCCCGAGTTCGAGGACGACTCTTTTCTTGCCCGCCTGGGCCTTGAGGGACCAGCCGACCTCCGGGGATCCGGTGAAGGAGAGGAGTTTCAACCGGTCGTCGGTGACCAGCGGCCATGCGTCCTGTCGCCGCGCGGGGAGGATGCTGAATGCGCCTTCAGGGAGGTCGGTCTCTGCGAGGATTTCGCCGATGATCAAGGCCCCGACCGGGGTGAACGAGGCGGGCTTGAGCACGAACGGGCATCCCACGGCGATTGCGGGAGCGACCTTGTGGGCGACGAGGTTGAGAGGGAAGTTGAATGGGCTGATGAACGCGCAGGCCCCGACCGGCACACGGCGGGTGATGCCCTCGTAGCCATCGGCTCGAGGCGAGATGTCCAGAGGGAGGAAATCAGCGTTGAGCCGCACAGCTTCCTCGGCCGCAATCCGGAAGGTGTCGATGAGCCGTGTCACTTCACCGCGGGCGTCCCGGATGGGCTTTCCGGCTTCCACACAGAGTGCGATGGCGAGTTCGTCGAAGCGCTCCTCGAACCTCTGGAGACAGTGGTTCAGGACACTGGCCCGACGATAGGCAGGCAGTTCCCGCATCGCCGGGACGGCTGCTGCTGCCTTCCCGATGGCGGTTTCGATGAGATCCGGTCCGGCCAGGGGGACCCGAGTCACGGTCTGGCCGGAGTACTTGTCTCGTACCTCGAGGTCCTGGTTCGGAGTCACCGGCTGGTTGGCCACGTAGCACGGATACGATTCCTTCAACATGACGGAGGCCTCCTTTCACACGAGCACGCTTCGCTATTCTCGTCAGCCTGCTCCGGGATGTCAAACTCGAGTTGGTGCGCCGGTCGATGTCAGTTCCTCGTTGCTGATCGCCAATATCTGAAAGAGGAGACCATGCAGGTCTTGTCCGCGGGACCGGTCAGGGCGCAAGGTGGTGGGGAATACCACGCTTTCCCGCCTTCAGCCCCCCCGGCCCGGACCGGTCCCGGGGTGGTCGAGGCGCGTGCCGTCCAAGGAGGGAGTGGGATGAAGCTGAGAGAGTTTCTGGAGCGACACGTGGACAGACCACCCGAACCGGACGGGCGTCCGCTTTATGCCTACCGGTGTACCCGGGAGGAATGGCACGCCATCCTGGCCGGACTGCGTGCGCGGCTGTCTTCCCTGCCCTCCACCCGGATCTCACCTGACGAGGCGGCCATGATCTGTCTCGCGGGTGCCGAGTGGTGGCGACGACGTCATGAGCACGGTGCATGGTCCTGGGATGGACTCAAATGCAGCATTGGCAAGGAGCAATGGAACTGGAGCACACTGGTTGCCGTGATCCGGACCGGGCTCGAACGGTGGGACAGGCCTGTCCTGTCCCGAAACGGAAGGCAACTCTACCTGGTGACCATCGCATGCGAGGGCGGCATGCCCCTGAAGCTGCTCCAACAGGAGGGGTCGAAGCTACACGCCTACTTCCGCGCGATCATGGAAGATTTCCGCGTGTACGGATACGGCGGGACCGAATCGTCTGAGGAGCTGTTCCAGGTGGCGGCGGACCGCGCGCACCTGCTGCCGGTATCCCTTCGAAGCGAGGAGACCGAGGCGCTGGCGGCTGACCTGGTAGCCCAGGTCTGGTCCCTCCGCTCCCGTTACCCCCTGGACGACAAGCAGGACCCGGTCGCCTGGTTGGACCTCCATGATCCCGCCTGGCGGGACACCATGCCCATTCTGCTCGAAAACGACACGGCCCTGGCGTTTCTGCGCGGCCTCGTATCCACGGCGAGCGACGTGGCGCGCGGGGCGAAGGACCGGATTCGCATGGCGACCTGGTTGGTGGAGCGCAACGGTAAGTGGCACCTCGAACGACGCCTGTCGGCCGCGCGACGCATCGAGCCGGCCGTGCTCGAGTCCTTTCTCGGCACAAAGCTGGACCCTGGCTCGCGACGCCTGGGACTCCGTATGTACTCTCCAGAACACTCCGAGGTCGCTGCATACGGCCGGCTCCTCCGTCGACACGAGCAGGGCAATCCCTACTGGATCTTGACCACCACCGGAGCACGTGGGCTGGTTCTCGAGGAAACAGGCGAGATTCTGCTCGAGATTTCCAGTGGCAGCGAGGTGCTGGCCAAGGTCGCCGGGCTCGAGGGGGCCTCGGCACTCCCTGACCTTCCCTGGACCTTCCGCCAGGATACGCAAGCACCGGGAGCGTGGGAGCTTCTTGCCACGGGGAGTTGCAAGGTGCGCTCGGAGGAGGTCCTGGTGCTGGCCGGCGCAGACTGGTCTCCGAAGACGTACCAGGGGGTCGGTGCATCCTTCATGGGCGCCCCCCTGGACAGGACGGCTTACCGTGTCCAGGGGGACGTGACCTTTCACCGGAATGGAGACCAGGTGAGGGTTCGCACTGCGGCCGAAGCCGAAGAAGGGGAGTACAGCTTCTCCGGGGCGCGACTCGACCTTCCGGACACCTCAAGCACTCTCTGGTTGGGGCTGCCCGACCTGTATCGAACCCTGAGTTCGGCCCGACGTGCGCCGGTGAACACCCAGAGGATCCGGGTCCGGCACCCCGATGGATCCTGGCGCCCGTGGGACGAAACCCTGTTCGGGACGCTCCGGTTTCGTCTCTACGGAGAGAGGGAGGAGGTGGCGTGGGAGAATAGGTTGACCGTTCTTCCTCCCGATTTCAGGTGGACCATGACCGTGGGTGACCGGGAGAGGGACGGCGCAATCACACTCTCCAGCCGCTTTCTCCGAAGGGTCGGCCTGGTTCGCGCGGCCGAGGGCGTGTACATCTCCCGTACCAACGAGGGCCACACCGTCCACGTGCCCTGTGTCGCACCCCACCTTCCGCACCTTCACCTGCGCCTCGATTTCGGGACCGAGGTCGACCTTTGTCTGCCCTGGCCTGTGGAGCGGGCTTCGTTCGAATCGGCAAAGTCGGATCCCCTCCCTCATGATCACCCCATCCACATCTCCAGACTGGGACGCCATCGCCTCCGAATCATCACCCCCTCGACCACAGGACGGTACTACCTGTCCGCGTCCAGTTCCGATCTCAGCACCAGGCTGGAAACCACCCAACCGGTGCCTCGAGTCCGAGAGGGATTCCACGAACTCCCCCTCCGGCACGTGCTCCCGGCAGTGGAGCGACTGCTTGCAATGAGCGATACCTACGACACCGATGTGCGCCTCCAGGTGTTCGAGGTTGGCAGCACGCCAGGTCAAGGAACCAGCATCCGGGTCCGGCGATACGACTGGGTCCTTCAACGAGACACGAGCCGCGGGGAGGTGGTGCTGACAGGCGCAACCGGGCAACCGCTCGACGAGGTGACCGTGGAGGCACGACCACTGAAAAATGTGAGCAAGACGGAAACGCTCCCATTCATCGGACACGACGCTGCCGGAACACCGCGTTGGCGATTCGCACCGGAATCACGAGAACCCGGCACCTGGCTGATCACGGCTCGAGATGGCGCGTGGCACCGAGGCCGCACCCTCGCCTGGACGGTCGACGAACCTCCAGGCCGGGTCTCACAGACCCTGGACCGGGTCGACAGTGCCTTGGTTGCGGCCATGGAGCAACACCCTGCCAGAACCCGTTGGGACCACATCGCCCTGGCCCTCCGGTCCCTGGCAGCCAACCCGAGAGACGAGGACTGGCGCGTCGTCACAGGGTTCCTCGAGGTGGCCGCCGACATCCCACCCGCCACGTTCGACGTGTTGCGCTGCATGAGCTACATGCCCGACGTGGTGGCCATGGCCGCGGTTCGATCCATGCACGAACCTGACTTCGAGGCCATCTGGGACCTGTTCGAGCGCTTCCCGTTCATGTGGGAACTCGTCCCCCTGGGCGCCTGGGAGAACGCTTTCGAGCAATACCACCGATCCTGTCTACCCGCCATGCACGCCCGGGACGCGGGGATGGCCACCCTGGTGGAGCGCACCCTGACCCACGGCGTCAAGCGGGTGGAGAACCTCCTTCCCACGGTGACCATCCCATTCTGCAGGTGGGCGGAACAGGAGGGAATCCAGCATTCACCCTGCCGGAAAAACGAGGTGTTGTC
>Ga0256914_1002461_pt1 | contig 15402 bp, 11 predicted proteins | sample HulkmetaG_FD_191571 | JGI IMG/M metagenome (GOLD analysis project Ga0256914, IMG submission 191571) | Hydrothermal chimney microbial communities from Main Endeavour vent field at the Juan de Fuca Ridge, Pacific Ocean - Hulk | ecosystem: Environmental > Aquatic > Marine > Hydrothermal vents ... | reverse complement strand
CCGATTTTTTTACACACCAGCTCCAGCTTGGCCTCTTGCGCTTCGTCCAAAGTTTTGGCGTTTTTCCAATAGGCGCAGGTGTAATTCAACCGTTTGTCCAGCATGCGCAGGTACAAATCGTTTCCCACATCATAGTGCTGTTCACCCACTTGAAAGGCACGACGTTTAGATTGGCGGTTAAATAGTTTGGATCTAAGAACATGCCAGGCAATTTTTAAATTCCCTTTTACTTTTTCATCCAACCGGGCGCGTAAAATGCGATCAAAAAATTGATCCAGAGCCTCACAATCCCACCAACCGTCCATGTACGATTCCCCCAGGCCAAGGGCCTGATCGCTTAAAACACGTTCGTACAAATCGGGATTGTGTACTTGAATATCATAAGGTTGGCTACCGTTGACGGTGATGCCAGCCATTTCCAGAAGCTCGCGAACGGTGCGTTCTGCGGATTTGCTGGCCATAATAGTCCTTCCTTTCGTGTGGATTAAACACAAGGACGTTTTACCAAGTGAATTTTACGAATAATATTTTTATTTTCAAAATATTAGATGGGAAAAAGTTTTTCTTGTTACGTTAAAACAAAAAAACCGTCTCAAATGGAGACGGTTTAAAAGATGATGGTGGAAAGATATTAAAAAAAGTTGTAGGTCAAACCTACTGCCAGCACTTCTTGCAGCTGACGTTTGGGGCTTACATCGCGATCGTAGAATAATTTAACATTAAAATTTACCGAAATGTATTTGGTGATTTTCGAAGCAAGCATGTTGTCCCAATTAACATCGATTTCATTAAATGCCTTTAAATTGGAGAAAAGTTCGATTTTTCCTGTGTACAGGATGTTTTGTGCCAACTTGAAATTGAGTTCGGTTACCGAATTAGCACCAAATTCAACACGTGTTTTCTCACCTTGTGCGTACAAATCAGAATATTTGCTGGTAAAGGTTTCTTTAACAGCGGCACCCAATCGGGTTTTAATATGATTGTTTGGTGCGTAGCCCAGGCCGGCACTTTGCGTAAAATAGCCGGGATCCATAAATTCGGAAATGGCATAAGATGTGTCGGCTTCGTATTTGTAGCCTTTGGTAAATTGAGTACGTCCGGTTACGGAGACGTAAGGATTTACGTAAATTCCCATTTTGTAGGTGTACACACTGCTTACACTAATTTCGTCACTTGATTTTTTGGAAGAAGCATCGCCCACTTTGGTTTTTCCGTAGTTTATTTTTAAGGTGTTTTCCCAGGTGTAGTTTTTTTGGTCGTTTACCCATTTGCCATTAATATTAAGCTGCCAGGCCCAGGAATCTTCACCACCTTGTTTCCAGTTGTCAAAAGTGTTCTGGGTAAAATTTAGATTGCCCACCAGCTCTTTTTTCCAGCCATATTTAGGCGTGTCTTTTTTGGCCTCTTGCGCCCAAAGAGAAGAAATGAAAAGAGTCGCAAAAATTAAAGTAATTAAATAACGCATAGTACCTCCTAACTTTTTGTTTAATTTTAGTATTTTCGATTTAACTGTGGTAATTTTTCCCTTCAAAGTTCATTCTTGGAAAAATAGCCCCAGGGTTTTCCGGTAAACATCCCGGAAAAAGCAATATTTGCACGCATCATCATGTTTTTGTTCCGGACCATCATAGTGGAACATGCCCGGTGATATTGTAAACACGCGATTAACCTTAATGAAAGAATTGTCTGGTTCATATAGATGCGTTGATTAAACCATACTCGTAAAGTACAATATAAATAGCAAAATGAAGATGTGCAAAATAAAAAATCAAAAAAGAATCATTTTTTTAATCGGGCGGGGATGGGAACAGGGATCCCTTTAATGGATGTTAATTCCGCCGTGATGTGTCCCACGATTACTTCGGTAGTCATTTGTACGGGAATCTTTAATGAATCATCAGTCAACCAAATTCTGAGACGTCCTTTGTGCTTAAAAATGCCTTCACCGGCCAGGCGCGGTTCTATTTGAACACAGCGAAAGGTGCCGGCGCGTACGTGAATGGTTTCGCGTTTTAACACATCAATGCGCAGAGGGTACACCTTCTTTTTTTCGTGCGCGATAATGAAAACGGAGTCACCCGGAAGCAAAGAAAACGTGCGCACAAAGTACAGCGATGAAAGCGCGTCATGTACGCCGTAAGGAATTTTAACCCGATAGGTTTCCTTTTTTTTGATTTTCATATTGTCCGTGTAGCGAATAAAAGTGATTTCTGCCAGGGAGTCGTTTTGAAAATAGTCCACAAAGGTATCGGCCTTGTAGCCTCCTTCACGCAGGCGTTTCTCAAATCGTACAGGCAAAAGGGTAGAAGGGTTGACAAAACTGTTTACGACGTCCCGCACTTTGTAAAACCAGTCAAAAGTTCGCGAGCTGCGTGCCGTGGATTGAAATTGCAAGTAAGCATCGCCGTCTTTTTCTACCAATGGTAAAACTTTCATTTCAGCGGAACCGGCTGTAACAAAGCCGTAGCGCAACCGGAACGAAAGATGTTCTCCCACAGAAAAAGGCAGCGCTTGGGTTACAAGCGAATGGGTAAGATGAGATGTTTGAGTGGAATCTTGGGCGTTTAGTGGGGAAAAAATCCCCAAAAGCGCAAACATTAGAGCAATTAAGAAAAAGCGTCCTTTCGACATGACGGTTCTCTCATTTCTTTGTGTTTTTTGTTTGACCGGCTAATAACTGGTTGTCGTACAACATGCGATAAATACGGCTTTTTTCGTAAAGTTCCTGATGGGGGCCTATATGATCCACCTGCCCGCCATCCATTACCACAATTTTGTGGGCATTGCGAATGGTAGACAGCCGGTGGGCAATCACCAGTACGGTACGGTTTTCCATTAGTTTTTCGATGGCTTCCTGAACCAGACGTTCCGATTCCGTATCGAGAGCAGACGTGGCCTCGTCTAAAATAAGAATCGGAGGGTTTTTCAGGATAGCACGTGCAATAGCCAGACGTTGTTTTTGTCCACCCGATAGCTTTACTCCATGTTCGCCAATGTGCGTATCCAATCCCAGATCGAATTGCTGGATAAACTGCCAGGCATTGGCGGCTTGTGCCGCACGAATAATTTCTTCTTCGCCGGCCGCCGGGTTACCGTAGGCAATGTTGGCACGGATCGTGTCATTAAATAGAATGGTTTCCTGGGTTACCAGCCCAATCATGCGGCGCAGCTCATGCAAACGTAACCGGCGGATATCATGGTTGTCGATGGTGATGCGTCCTTTGCTAACATCGTAAAATCGGGGGAGCAAGTCCACAACGGTGGTTTTTCCTGCCCCGCTGTGTCCGACAAAAGCAACGGTTTCGCCTCGGCGAATGGTGATGTTAATATCTTCCAGAGCGAATTCGTCGTTTTCATTGTATTTGAAGTACACGTGTTCGTAACAAATTTGATCTTTAAATTCCTTAAAAGGGACGGCTTTGGGCGGTTCGTAGGTTTCCTCTTTTTCTTCCAGAATTGTAAAAATTCGTTCAGCGGCAGCCATGCCCGTTTGAATGGTGTTATTGACTCCGGAAAATTCCTGAATGGGCTTAAACATGGCAAACAAAAACACGAGAAATCGTACGAAATCTTCGGCTTGCAAACCGCTGTGTGTGTAAACCATGCGTCCGCCAACCCAGAGCAACATAATGAGCGTGAGAACCAGCAAAATTTCATTGACCGGCGTGGTCGCAATTTTTAGACGCTGTGCCCGGAAAAGCTTTTTAAAATAAAGATGATTGGTTTGCCGGAACCGTTTTTCTTCCCGGTCTTCGCTGGTAAAAATTTTAACGATATTGATGGCCGAAATCGCTTCCTGAAAAGAAAGCATGACATCGGCAACCTGTTGAAATACCCGACGACTCCGGCGACGAATGCTTTGCCCGATTTTGTAAATAATAAAAAAGCTAATGGGTAAAATGATGAAAGTGTACAAACTAAGTTTAATGCTGATCATCAATAGAATGACTACATTGGCCAGAATTTGCAACGGCGACAGGATGATTTTTCCAAAACTTTGATTCAGTACGTTTTGAATGGCATTCACATCATTAAAAACAATGGAAGTCAGGGTGCCGCTATGGTGCCGGTGAAAAAACGACAGGGGCAGGCGTAACAACTTGCTGTGCAATTGATTGCGAATATCCACAACCACTTTTATTTGAATGTAGGTAAGCAGCATCTTGCGCAAATATTGAGAAACGTTTTTTAGCAGAAAGGCAAGGAAAATGACCAGGCAAACCAGTTTTAGAGTCTGGAAACGATCTTTCTTTAGAATGAACGATTTAATGCCCCGATTTAGTTTTTGATAAAGATTGTTTCCCGTATTTTGGAGCTTTGAAATTTCGTCCAGCGATGTAGACGGCTTGGGCGTTCGAGTGGTGTCTTTTTCTGCGGAAGTGTGCGGGCCCTGCTGTACATAGGCCGGGCTGAACAATTCCCGTACAAAATCAACAGAGACCCAGATGGAAAGGTTGTTAAAAATTACGTACGAAACGGTGAAAAACAGAATAAGAATGAGCCCTTTCCAATAAGGCTTGATGAAATTTAAGATTTTAAAGTAAAGTTTCATGTACGGTCTCATTTAAGTTTTGCACAAAATACAATTTACGTTTTGCGCGGAATGAACGCCAACTTTTTATTTGCTCACATTCTACTGCGTTTGCGCCTTTTTAATTTACTGCGCACAAATTTGAATTTAAACGATATTTAACACAAATTGATGTTTTCGGCAAGTTCGGCGAATGTTTGCACAGGGAATTCCGCATGCACATGTTACTCATTCAACCTCCGATCGAAGATTTTTACCAAACCGGGATACGTTTGCAGCCCGTTGGATTGGCTTATCTAAAAGCGACGATTAAAAAGTTTTTTCCGCAGGTAAAGGTTACCTTGCGTGATTATCACCTGGGGTATGGAAAACGGACTGTGGCCCGCCCCGGAGAGCTTGCCTTTTTAAATGATTATTACAGGGTGCCCGACCGTAGCCCTTTTTCTACCTTTCACCACTATTATCGTTTTGGTGCAAATATCGAAACCATTGTTCGGGACGTGGCTCGCCTCAATCCCGATCTGGTGGGAATTTCTTCTTTGTTTACGGCCTACCTTCCCCAGGCTCTGCAGGTGGCAAAAGCGATTCGCGAGCGCTTAAAAATTCCTGTTCTTCTGGGCGGCTCTCATGTCTCTGCGGATCCCCTGGGGGTTTTAGCCGAACCGTTTGTGGATTTTGTGATTCGGGGTGAGGGAGAAAAAGCGGTTACATTCTTTATTGAAGAATGGCTGGGTAAAAAACAATGGCACAAAGTTCCCAATCTGGGCTTCAAAGATCAGGCAGGAGCGTTACGATTGAATCCGCTTGAGCCCAATTTTGCGATTGACGAATTGCCTTTTCCGGATTTGTCCGATTTTGACCCTCATGCCTACCGCCTTGGCCGTGATCCGTTAAGCTTTATTATCTCATCGCGAAGTTGTCCATACCATTGTCAGTTCTGCTCGGTGCACCAAACCTTTGGCAGAACATTCCGGCTTCGTTCCGTAGAGAATATTTTGCAGGAATTGCAACTGCGCGTTGCGCAGGGATACCGTGTTTTTGATTTTGAAGATGACAATTTTACGTTTGATCTGGAACGGATCCGGGCCTTGAATTCTGCCCTGCGTCGCGAGCTGCCTGTTGAGTCGGTTCGCTTGATGGCCATGAATGGGGTAGCCTATTTCCGTCTGGATGCCGAGATATTGTCGGGCATGTTCGAAGCCGGTTTTAGAGATCTGAATTTGAGCCTGGTGAGTACCAATCAAAAATTAATGCGCCAATTAAAACGTCCGCTGCATTTGCAACGCTTTTTAGATGTGGTTGAGCACGCTTTCAAATTAGGAATGCGCGTTACCGCCTACCAAATTTTGGGGCTTCCCGGTGAATCATCGGAATCCATGATCGAGACACTGCAATTTTTGTCAGCCCTTCCGGTAGTGATTGGGGTGTCCCCCTTTTATTTGACACCGGGCATGCCTATTTCTTCCCGAGTGAAATCGCCGTTACCCGCCTGGGTAGCCGGACGCCTGACCTCGCTGGGCGCCACAAGCTCTCCGGAAGAAAGGGAGATTATTTACACCTTATTTATTATTGCGCGAATTGTCAATTTTTTGAAAAGCATCAAGATTACCGAACAAAAGGTAACTTTAAATGAACTGCTGGAAGAAAAAGAAATGTGGAAAGGGCGCGATGCGATTGGCCGGGAAATTTTGATGCGCCTGATAAAAGGCAAGGGCATGTTCGGCTTTGACGGATATGATTTTGTGCCTTTACCCAGGTTCCGCCGGGATGTGTTCGGGCATTTTCACAACAACGTACAGTTTATTCGAAGAATGGACGGCGGACGGATCTATTTTTGATGTTCTTTTTGCGGAACGTTGGGCAAATATTGGCGGATGATGTATCCGGCCTCCGGGCCAAACTGCATTAAAAAGGTAAGTATTGAACCTGGTGCATGGCTGTTTAACAGGTGAGACGAAGGCATTTCCTGAAAGTAAACACAGCGAATTTTGTTTTTTTGAAGAATCTCTCGATTAATCCAACCCTTTTCTATGGCTTCCTTTTCTGTGATGTAATGGGAAATTTTTAATTGATTTGACCAACTTACGATTTGTAGTGTGCTCTCGGGAGCCGTTGGCAATTCCGAAGCCCGCACAATTTGTACGGGTAAATGCAACCACTCCAGAAGGCATTGGTGCAAACTCCAGAGAAAATCCCCCAGGGAAGAATAATGCTTCCGGAATACCTCATCAAGCAATGGCAGATAGTAGTAACCAAAGGGCCATTGGTGAAAAAGGTGGTGCAGTGTGCGCAGATGTTTCTGACGCCAATCGGAATGGGAGTCTGTTTGGGTTGTGGCAATGTGGGCGCGTTTGTCATTGTGTAGAATGGGGATGCGTAGAACAGACAGGGTATTGGCCAATGGAGCGGAACGATTGATTGTGCTGCCCTTGCTAAAACGCAGATGATCCGCAAAAACGCAAATATCGCATTGTGCAAGCTTCCAATAGTAATTTAATGTAGGAAAATAGGCCGGTTGCAGGGCGCCTAATCGCATGCGTACTCCGTGAAAAATTTGTGTTCAAGGCATTTAATTTAAAATAAATCGCCTATTCCTTCCAAAAATAAAAAATTTTGGAAAAGTAAATTGTGTTCTTGTAACAATTTGTTTTTAAATAAAATAGAGCGTATTTAATTGTTTTTCAGAAAAAGATGTTTTAGCAAAATGTCAAAAAAATTTTTTAAAAAACGTAAAACCCAACGAACAATGCATTAGGAAGGTGATAGGATTTAAAACAGAACATTAATTTACTTGATAGGAGGTAAAAACAATGGGTGCAGATTTAACACGTATCAATGCCAACATTCCGGCCATGCAGAATGTGAACATTCTGGCCAAAATAAGTGACCGGATTGCCACTCACCAATTGCGTTTAGCTACGGGTAAACGCATCAATTCCCCGGCAGAAGATCCCGCCGGCTACATGCTGGCCCGCGGATTGGAAGCCAGAAAACGCGGCCTGCAAGTTGCTCTCGACAACGTTTCCAACGCACAAAATATCCTTGATGTGGCCGAAGGAGCTTACTCGAATATCATGGATATTTTGCAAACGCTGAAAGAAAAAGCGACCCAGGCTGCAGACGGTAGCTTAAACAGTACACAGCGCAGCGCCATTGACGGTCAGGTCTCGGCTTTGATCGAAGAAATCGATGACATGGTAGAGAACACGACATTTAACGATCAGAATTTGATTGACGGTACCTTTAATACCGTATTCCAAGTCGGAGAAAATGGCGATGAGCAGTTGACCGTTTCATTAAGTGCCGCCGATAGTGCGACCTTGGGAATTGACGGAGTGGATTTGACAACTGCTAATGGTGCCAGTACGGCAATTTCAACCATTAGCTCGGCTATCGATACCTTGTCACAGGCAATGAAAAACCTGGGCGAATACAAAGTACGCTTGCAGTCCAAAGAATCGAATCTCAGTGTGGCGGTGACGAATACCGAAGCGGTGCGGAGTACATTGGAAGATGCGGATTTTGCCAAGGAGCAAATGGAAGTGATGAAGCTGCAAATTCTGCAACAGACTTCGCTGTCGTCTTTAACACAAGCGAATTCGGCGCCACAGTTAGTCTTGAGCATGTTCCGTCAATAGGCCAATTTCAGAATCGGAATGCGAAAAGGGGAAAGAGCTTAAGCTCTTTCCCTTTTCTTTTTGAAGAAGTTAACCTGCCAGTGTGGCGGTAGCAATGCCCACCAAAGTACCCAATATCGCCGACATGATGGCAATGGGAATAGCGGATTTTGGATCATCTTTGGTAACTAATATCATGATTGGCAATGCGGATAATTCGGCGAAGACAAGGCCTTTAAGCCATCCGGCCCAAGGGATATCGAGATAAGAGATGATGATGGTCAGGACAATCCAGTGCACAAAGGCCGACCAGTTCGCATATTTGTCCAATTTTTGCAAGATCATCGGAATCACATCGATAATACCTGCCACGATGCCGATAATGACTGTGATGAGCAGCCTGGACATGCAAAGCCCCCTTTCCCTTCTGGTGGTTGGTTTGGCTTCTCTGCCATTCTTCACTTTCCGTGTGTAAAAAAATTACAAATTTAAGACGAAAAGAGCAGGATTACGGATTTTTGATCTTATCTTTAAGTAATTCGATAATTTCCTGATTGGTTGGGAAGCGGAACGTTTCTGCCTTGGAATAAATTTTTTCTCCGTTAAAATAAACTTCGAAGCGTCCGCCCGAGCTCTTTTCTTTCTTTATTTCCAGATTAAAATGTTTACGAATTTCATCTGCCAGACCGACAGCCTTATCGTAATAGTTTCAGGCAACGCAGTATTCAATGACAACGCGGTTCATGATCACTCCGATGTTAGGTGAGTTGAATTCGTTTCTGATAGTGTAGCAACGCGTGCTTTATGTCGTCCACCGTGTCACTGCCGAATTTTTCCAGAAAGGCATTTGCAATAACCGGGGCCACAACGGCTTCGGCAATTACCGAGCAGGCAGGAACGGCCGTGACATCGCTGCGTTCTTTGTGCGCCTCGAACGGCTTTTTGGTTTTTACATCGACTGAGTGTAAAGGTTTCATTAATGTGGGGATAGGTTTCATGAAAATTTGCAGAACAATATCTTCTCCGTTGCTCATGCCGCCTTCGATGCCGCCTGCGTGATTGCGGTTTCGCTGTACACGGGAGCCTTCGATAAATATCTCATCGTGAAATTCAGAGCCCGGCAGTGCCGCACCTCTAAATCCCAGCCCTACTTCCACGGCTTTTACTGCCTGAATAGACATGAGTGCAGCGGCTAATTGGGCGTCTAATTTGCGATCCCAATGCACATAGCTGCCAAGGCCCGGTGGTACGCCACGAATGATGATTTGAATAATGCCTCCGATGGTGTCTCCTTGTTGTTTTATTTCGCGGATGTGCTCGATCATGCGTTTTTCGGCTTTGGCATCCAGGCAGCGTACCGGCGATTGATCGGCTTTGATGTTAATATCGTCACTTTGCAGAACAGGTACGATGTTTTGCAAATCGACACGTATTTTGCCCATTTGCAGAACGTGAGAGAAGATGCGTATGTTAAAATGCTTCAGCAACTGTTTAACAAAGCCTCCTACGGCAACGCGCATGGCGGTTTCTCTGGCGCTGGAACGTTCCAGTACGTTGCGCATGTCGTCAAAATGGTATTTGAACGCACCGGAAAGGTCGGCGTGTCCGGGTCGGGGGCGGGTAATCTCTTTGCCGGGATGCGGTACATCCTGGGCCATAATTTCTTGCCAGTTTTCCCAATCTTTGTTACGCAAGATAAAGCCGATGGGGCTGCCCAATGTTTTTCCGAAACGAATTCCGGAAAGTACTTCGATGCGATCGGTTTCTAATTTCATGCGGCCTCCGCGGCCGTAGCCTTGCTGGCGTCGATACAGCTCGTGGTTAACTGCTTTTAGGTCCACCGGTAAATTGGCCGGCATGCCTTCGATAATTCCCATCAGGCCGGGGCCGTGCGATTCCCCAGCGGTTAGGTAGCGAATCATATTTCCCCTTTGTTTTGAATGCGTTCTTCAATCATCTGCAATGTCTCGGTCACGACGGATTCCATGGAATTGGTACTGGAAAAACCGGCAGCATGAAGGTGGCCTCCGCCGCCGAAATGGCGGGCAATTTCTCCCACATTAAATCCGTTGCGTGAGCGTAGCCCGACCATGATTTCATTTTTTTCGTTTTCGGCAAAAATAATAAAAACATTGGCGGTAGCATCACGCCGGATAATGTCGATCAACCCGTTTAGTTCTTCGATTGTTACGTCAAAATCTTTGAGCATTTGCTGGGGAACTATGGCCCAATTTACCGGGCCGTTCGATTGGAGCCGGGTGAGGATGTGTCCCCAGAACTTTAATTGTTTTTTTGTGCTGTTTTCGAAGATGTAGCGAAAAATTTCCGATGGATCGATGCCTAATTGAGCTAATTCTCCGGCCATTTGCAGGGTAAAAGCGCTGGTGCCTTCGAAACGGAAACTTCCGGAATCGCTTAAAATGCCGGTGTAGAGCGCTAATCCCATGGGACGCGTAATGGGAATTTGGTTAGCTTTGAAATATTGATAAAGGATTTCGGTCGTGGCAATGCGTCGATCGTCAATAATTTGGAAATCGACTCCTGAACATCCACCGGGATGGTGGTCGATGCAAATTTTGCTGGCTTTGCTCTGCATGACGGGGTCGTACCAGACGTCCATGCGTTTGAGAGAACTGATATCGAGAATAAGAATTACATCGGCTGACTGAATGAATTGTTTGGTGGCTTCCGCGGACCGGATATTGATAATTTCTTGATGTCCTAAAAAGGTGTATTTTGCGGGAATTTTACCCGGCACGGTGGCGACGACTTCTTTTCCCAAAAGTGTGAGATAGTGGTACATGGCAATAATAGAACCTAAAGCATCGCCATCGGTGTAAACGTGGCTTATTAAGAAGAAACGCTGGCTTCGATCGATAATTTCTTTTAAACGGGTAAAGGCTTTTGTATTATCCATAAGCCGGATTGCTTTCTATTTTAAAAGTTTTATTTTTTCGATTAATGCGTTGACCAGTTCGTCGGTAGTCGCCTGTCCACCCAAATCGGGAGTGAGATGCTTGCGTTCGGCGAAGAAAAGGACGATGGCGGCTTCGATGCGATTTGCGGCTTTTTCTTCGCCCAGATGCCGGAGCATCATTGTGGCCGAAAGGATTGTGGCAATGGGGTTGGCAATGCCTTTGCCGGCGATGTCCGGGGCGCTCCCGTGAACCGATTCGAATACGGCGACTTCGTCTCCTAAATTGGCGCCGGGAACAACGCCTAAACCTCCTACGAGCCCTGCCGCTAAATCTGAAATAATGTCTCCGTAAAGATTGCCTAAAACGACAACGTCGAATTGTTCGGGACGCATGACCATTTGCATGGCGCAATTGTCGACGATGATTTCTTTGTAGGTGACCTCCGGATATTGTACGGCAACGTTCCGGACGCTGTCTAAAAAGAGTCCGTCGCTTTTTTTCATGATGTTGGCTTTGTGTACGGCATGCACTGTTTTCCGCTCACGGGTACGGGCCCATTCAAAGGCGGCTTTGGCAATACGGGTGGATGCTTTTTCGGTAATAATTTTTAAACTTTGTGCAACACCGGGAGCGACTTCGTATTCCAGTCCGGCATAAAGGTCTTCGGTGTTCTCACGGAAGATGATCATGTCCACGGGGCGGTGCTGAAAGGTAATGCCAAGCGCGGATTTGACCGGCCGGACGTTGGCGTACAGATCTAATGCTTTGCGCAGTTGCACGTTGACTGATTGAAAACCTTCGCCAATTGGCGTAGTAATGGGGCCTTTTAAGGCTACTTTGTTTTTGCGAATGGAATCCAAGGCTTCGTCCGGCAGGGTGGTGCCGAATTTATCCAGGGCTCCGGCTCCGGCTTCTACAATTTCCCACTCGATGGGAATGCCTGCAGCTGCCAGAATTTTGCGGGCAGCAGAGGTAACTTCGGGACCAATTCCGTCGCCTGGAATAAGCGTTATCTTGTAAGATGATTGTGCTTGTTTCATGATTTTTCCTTTTTTTAATGTGTAGAATCTTGAAACGCAAATTCCTTTAGGAATTAATCCCACGCACTAAAGTTTATAAATGTATTTAAAAGGGGGGAAGGAAACAAAATTTTTTACATGATGGGGCGCCCCGAACGCTTTCGGGGCGCGCTTTGAATTTGAAAAGCACATTTTCGGACAAATAATGCGCAGAGTATTTTGTAAAGGAAAAAATTCTGGCAAAGGGAGAATTTCTGCTGATTGCAATCAGCAGAAACGCGCACCGGGCGCGATTGATAGCAATCAATCGCGCCTTACAACCCCAGTTCCTTTGCAATGCGTACCCGGGTTACCGAAAGGATTTCAGCCGTACTTACCCGCTCCAATTTAATGAACATTTCATAATCATCATCTTTCTGGAAAAGATTGGCAATAATGAGCAACCGGGCACCCAAAAGTTTGCCAACTTTTGCGGCACTCTCCGGTTGAACGAAACCGCCTAATTCCAGCCCCAATTCCCGGGCAATGTATTGTAAATCCTTTCGTTCTACCAATTCAAACGTGGTATCTTTGCTGGCTGCCAGAGTAAGTTGCTCGGTAAAATATTCGGCCTGAGCTTTTAACGAAGAATCTTTACAGGCGATAGGCATCACACTTACCTTAGTATGGGGTTGGATTACCAGAGTAGAGTAGTCTTTTAATTCATTGAGAGCCTGTGTGAACAATTTCTGCAGCGTAACCTCCCTCTTCTCGCTTTTAACGGAGGTAGCGAAAAAATAGCTTTCATCCGTTTTAATAGGACGTGCACTCTGGCAGGCCAATTCCTCTTTGGTAAAACGAATAATCACGGCTTCCAGTTTATCCGTTTGGAAATTACTCCCCGTGTGATGACTTACACTTCCGGGATGACCGCCCTCACTTTCCCCTTTTTCTCCGTAAGTCAAAAAGATGTACTTACCATAAGTGAATTGGGCTAATTGACGTAGCAGATATTCTCCTGTGATATCCAGCCCGCCGGTACCTACGGCGAATATCTTAATCCCTTTTTGTTTCGCCATTTGTGCGGCCCGGGTGTAGGTAAAATCCTCATGGTAGTCCAGGTGAGCCGGGGCATCCGTAATAACATAGCACAGACGAATAGCATTGGGGCGCCATTCCATTTCTTGCATAGCTACTTTCAATGCCGCTTGCAAATCCTCTGGCGTATCGCCGCCACCCTCGGCCCGCACTTTTTTTAGCACATCTTCTATCTTCTGTAAATCGGCCGTAAAAGGAATACGCCTGGTAACATAATCATCATCCCGGTCACGGTACAGCACCAGGCCAAAGCGGATATCGGGACGAGGTACGAGTGCCATTAAATTATCATTGATAATTTGGAGCGTATTTTTCAAACGTTCGATTTCTTCCCCCATGCTACCGGTGGTATCTAAAATAAAAAGAAGATCAAGGGGGATTTGTTGAAATTGCGCGCGGGGAACCGGCAAGTTGACACGAATTTTGCGTAGCCCGTTTCGTTCCAAATCCAGTTCCCGATGGACACCATTATAATCAATTACAACATGCAAACGGTTTCCTTTAAGTCCGATGACCCGGGGATAAATAAAAAATGAACCGTCGGCGTAAGTCCTCCCCATATCTAACAATTTTCCGTTTTCGAACACTTGTATCCGGGCATTCAGTACAGGCCGGTTATGCGCATCAGCCACAGTAAGCCAGAGGCGTTCGTCGATTGGCAAAGCAAAATGCTTTACTTTAGACTTGTATTTTTTGAGAAATTTTACAAAATAGTTGAATTGCCGGTTATCGTCGGCGTAGCCCGCTTTTAAGCCGGAGCTCCGTGGCCCGGATGGATGGGGGCTGGAGACCCTTGCCTCAAAAGTTTTATGATGACCGACTACCGGCTCGGGATGATGGCCTTTATGCTTCTTCTCCGGTAGAATCATAAAATCATCCAGATGACCGGAAGGCGTTTTCTCCAGAAAAACAGTCAGCCGTATTACACGGTCATTCTTCACGGTTACGGACAACACCTTTTGCTCGTAATCCAATAGAGTGAAAATAATTTGATAGTCTCCGGGAGGAACATCTTTAATTTCAAAATAACCTGAATCGTTTGAGGTAACGGCACGTTTTAATTCCATGACTTTTATTGCCACGCCGGAGAGCGGCTCATGCGTTTCGTTATCGTGAACCGTCCCGGAGATAATACCTCCGGCAGCAAAAATACTCTGAGTAAGCACGAACGTCAAAAGTAAAATGGCAAGCATTTTCATGAGAATTCTCCTGAAAAAGTGGAAAGAAATGTATTCAATAAAATTTGTAACAAAAATATGTGGTATGCAAGGAGTTTTTTAGGAATCCTGGAACCGTTTTAAACGCCTGAAAAGTTTCGTTTTTTTCTGCAATCCGGGGAAAACGGTGAGCAAGAAAATCCGAATGTGTGCAAAAAATGGGAAAGAGCCCCAACGTTTTGTAAGCTTAGAAGAATAAAAAAGCCGGTCATTGTTTGATGACCGGCCTAAAAAGGATTACACCCAGCCTCGATCCTTGCAGGCTTGGGCCACCCGCTCGATGGCAATGATGTAAGCGGCATCACGCATGTACAGGTTCCGTTTTTCGGCTAATTTGTTAACCGATAGAAACGCAGCCGTCATTTTATCGTCCAGACGTTTCAGCACCTCTTCTTTTGTCCAGTAAAAGTTCATATTGCTTTGAACCTGTTCGAAATAGCTACAGGTAACACCGCCGGCATTAGCCAGGAAATCGGGAATAACATAAACGCCGCGTTTTTCCAGAACGGCATCGGCCTCAGGCGTGGTAGGCCCGTTGGCGCCTTCGGCAATCATTTTAACCCGCGGCTTTATTTTGTGCACATTTTCAGCAGTAATTTGATTCTCCAGCGCGCAGGGCAACAGCAAATCGACATCCTGCTCAATCCACACGTCCCCGGGTAACACTTCGTAACCCAACGCTTGTGCCTTGGCTTTGTCAATCCCGCCAAAACGGTCGGTAATACCCCGGAGCTCGTCCAAATTCACTCCGTCGGTTTTGCGGAAGGCATACGACGTTTGATCGTTTTGATCCCAGGAAGAAACGCAAATCACTTTGCCGCCCAGTTGAGTGTACAGATCGATGGCATATTGCGCTACATTGCCAAAACCTTGGACACTGGCCGTGGTTTTAGTGATGTCCATACCCAAATGTTTCATGGCTTCACGCACCGTGTAAATAACCCCGTAGCCGGTGGCCTCGGTGCGGCCTAAGGAGCCTCCCATTCCTACGGGCTTGCCGGTAATAAAACCCGGAAAATGTCC
>Ga0256914_1002460_pt1 | contig 15405 bp, 13 predicted proteins | sample HulkmetaG_FD_191571 | JGI IMG/M metagenome (GOLD analysis project Ga0256914, IMG submission 191571) | Hydrothermal chimney microbial communities from Main Endeavour vent field at the Juan de Fuca Ridge, Pacific Ocean - Hulk | ecosystem: Environmental > Aquatic > Marine > Hydrothermal vents ... | reverse complement strand
CAACACCCAAAACATTCAGTCCTGCCACCGGATGCGAAAGCCAGCGGCCCCAATAGCCCAAAGCCATCAAAAGCAGGCCCAGGATGATGAAGAGAAGGAAGGGGCGCTGTTTGTGCGGTGTCATCATCGAATTCCCAGCTCGGCAATAAGATACTCTCTAAATTTCTTATAATCTGTACTTTGCGGACGACTCAGATTAGAAAGATAGAAAAGCTCGGTGGTAGTGGGTGTCTCTTGCTGCCAACGCACCGCGTCAATATCTCGCACATTGATAATTGTCCAGAACTCGGTGAAACCAGCAGCTTTGGCCTTTTGATGACTTTTCTCTGCTTCTCCCAAACGGTTATGGATATTGGAAAAATCAGTGCCTCCCTTGACTTCGATGGCAATGCGATTGCGAATATGCCCCGATTTGAGTACCTGGCGGATGGCAATATCGGGGTCTGGAGAAAATTCGATACGGTAAATTCTATCGGCGGCGCTGCGTACAACCAAATGCTGCCGGCCCGTTTCGATCATTGCAGATGACACAATGGTCTTGATCAGAGCAAATACCGTTCGAATTGCCGCAGCGCCCAGGTTCACATTACGGGAACCTCGAAGTTGCGGGCCCAAAGTCAGCAACGAAAGTTCGTTCAGAGATGTTTCGCTAAGCTCAGGCAGCCCCTGGGCTAAAATCCAGGCGCTCGCAATCAAACTGCGGCAAAGGTCTGGCAGCAAAAGTTCTGTATTGCCAGTTACTTGGCCCTTTTCCTCCAAACGCTTGAATTTACCAAAAGCGCCTTTATAAAATTCTTTCTGCGAAAACCCAAGAAGCAGCCGATAGTATCCCAAAAGGGTCGGTTTAGTAGTTAGCACATAAGGAACCGGAAACAACAATTCTCCCCGCAGACCATGCCGGGCCAAAAAGGCCAGACGCTCGCCACCTGCAAAAGTCAATAATTGCTTGTCAAGAAGGCCAATATCCAAAACACCGACTTGTGAGAAGAGTGCCGGGAGCAGGTAGCGTTTCTTCGCATCCTGCAAGCGCTGATAAAAACTTAACTGCAGGGTCGGTAGCAAAACAGGCAGCTCAGTCATCAGATGCAATCTCCCGGAAGAAAACACCATATTTTGCCAACCGCTCCCGCGCAATTTGCACGTAGGTGGGACGCAGCTCGATGCCTGTAAAATAGCGGTCGTTCATGGCTGCTACCAAGCCTGTTGTTCCAGAACCAAAGAAGGGATCCAGAACAAAATCGCCAACACGACTCCCCGCCAAAATGCAAGGACGAATCAATTTGGTGGGAAAGGTGGCAAAATGCGCCTCTTTTGTGGGCTCGGTGGCTACGGTCCAGATGGTGCGCTTATTACGAAAGTTGCCATTATGAGCCGGTTCCATGATGGCACGATAGTTGTAATAGTATTTTTCTGATTTGGTCAGCAGGAAGATGGTTTCATGGGCCCGAGTCGGTCTATCCTTGACACTTTCGGGATGGGGATTCGGCTTGTGCCAGATGATTTCGCTACGAAGATACCAACCCTCTTGCTGCAAGGCAAAGGCGACGCGCCAAGGTACGCCGATAAGGTCTTTGGGTTTAAGACCCTCAGGTGTAGGAGAGCGGTAGGCCATAGCACGCGCTGGATTTTTCTTATCGGGCGCACGCCGCTTGCGCCCGCCACTGGTGTAGCTATCACCCAAATTCAGCCACAGTGTGCCATCATTGCGCAAGACTCGACGTAACTCGGAAAAAACCTGCACCAAATGCGCAATGTATGTCTCCAGATGCTCCTCTGCGCCGATTTGTGCGTCCATGCCATAATCACGCAGGCCCCAATAAGGTGGCGATGTCACAGCCGTTTGGAAAAAATTGTCGGGAAGGCTCTGAAGCACCTGATAGGCATCGCCCAAATGCACCACCGATTTTTCGTTGGCGATAGTGGGAATCAGAGGGGGTTGCGTGGCAGAATACGTTTCAAGCATGATGACACCATCATAGCAAATGTGGGAGAGGGCGTCAAGAGGACGTGGCCAGCGCCCGATAGGCTACCAGCAGGCGGCGGGCAGCCGCGTCCCAAGTGAAACGGGCAGCTTGCGCGGGCCCGCGGACGCGCAGTGCCGCGCGGGCTTGCGCATGGGTGAGCAGGTGCATCAAGCCCGCGATCAGCGCGTCCGCATCATCTGTGGGAACGAGCATGGCCGCATCCCCTGCGATTTCAGGTAGGCTACTGGTATCGGTGGCCAAGACCGGTGTGCCACAGGCCAGCGCTTCCAGCAGGGGCAGCCCAAAGCCTTCGTAGTGACTGGGAAAAGCAAAAAGCTCTGCCAGATTGTAAAGCGCGGGCAAATGATCATCGGGCACAAAGCCCAAAAAATGAATGAACTCGTGAGCTTCTTCGGCAGCCACGGCATCGAAGATTGATTGGTAGAGCCAGCCTTTGCCACCGGCAATGACCAGATGATGGGGAAAACCAGCTTCGCGTCGGGCCCGGGCAAAGGCACGAACCAAGCCATCGAAATTTTTTCGGGGCTCCAGCGTACTGATGCTGAACACAAAGGGCCAGTCTAAATGATACTGCTGGCGCACCCGCTCGGTCTCTGCTGAGCTCATGGGATGAAAACGGGCATCAACGCCCGCTCCTACCACGGTGATGCGCTGAGATGGCAGATCAAAAAGCCGCATGGCATCCTGCTTGCTGGCCTGAGAATCGGCCAGGATATGATGCGCCCGGGCTATCGAGCGGGGCACAGCTTTTTCCAGAAAATGACGCAAATCGGGCCACGCATATTGCGGACGCATCAAAAAGGCCAAATCGTGGATGGTGAGCAGGGTGCGGGCCCTGCGCACAGGGGGCAGCAAAAAGTTGGGGGCATGAAAGATGTCCACATCCCCCACCACCCACTCGATGGGCAGGGGCGCACGCAAGCGATGCCAAAGAATGGTTTGATAACGTTCCGGCAGAGGCAGCCTTTGCACACGCACCTGCCGAGGCCAGGATGTCCGGGCAAAGGGGGCAGCCCCGCGCGGATAGAGCAGCGTCAGCACATCCTCCGGGCCCAACAGGGGGATGAGCGCATCGACCAGGCCACGGGTGTAGCGACCAATGCCCGCCCCCTGCAAAGCTGCCGATGTGTAATCGATGGCGATTTTCATGCTACTCGATGCCTTTGTAAGTCCAAATGCGATTGATGCCGAAATTCCAAAAAAGCACCACGCCAATGGCAAACGCTTTGGCCAGATTGTAGCTCAGACGCTGCCCCACAAAATGACTGAACACGTAGGAATCCATCAGCACCAGAATAACGGTGTTGATGAGCAGACCGATGATATTGACCAACGCAAATTGTCCCAGTTGCTTGCCCAGCGGACGCTCGCGGGATTCAGGAAAAGTCCACAAGCGATTCCAGGTGAAATTGCTGACCACCGCGGTAGAGAATGAGATGCTATTGGCGGCAATAAGTTGGATTTGCTGCGCTGCCATGCCGATATGCCAGCCAATGCCCAGCCCGATGCTCTCGAAGAAGAGCTTCATCACATTAAGCACTGCAAAATCGACCACCGCGCCAATGGCACCGACAATGGCAAATTTAATAAACCGCTCCATCTCTTTGGAATTAGAGGTGAAGCGGGCGACAAGATGATTGAACAAAGAGAAACCTCGTTAAGAATGTGGGTAACTGTTACCCATCAAACAATGCCGGGCAAATAAAAGAAAGCGATGCCGAGAATCAGATAAACAGCCAGCAACATGGCCCCCTCCAGCCAGTTCGATTTACCATCGATGGCAGCCAGCGCCCCGATGACCGAAGCAGAAACCAGTGCTATCAACTCATAAACGCTGAAGTTAAGGATGAAGGGATGTCCCAGCAGAGGAGAAATTAAAACCAGCAGCGGAGCCACAAAGAGGGCAATCTGCAAGCTGGAGCCCAAAGCGATATTCATGCTAAGCTCTATATGATCCTTCATGGCAACCTCGACCGCGACCACATGCTCAGCCACATTGCCGATGATGGGAATGAGGATGATGCCCACGAAGAAGGCACTAAAGCCCAGTTTCTCAGTCACAGGCTCCACCGCACCCACCAAAAATTCACTAAAAAGGGCAATGGCTGCAACGCTCAGGGCCAGAACGCCCAGCGCAACAGGCAAAGACCAATGCGGGCCACCATGTTCAACGGGTGGCGCTGCCGGGCCCACTTCATCGGCGTGGGGCTTTCGTCCAAACAGCATGTAACCAATGGCCAGCACATAAATGCCCAACATCACCACCGAGGTGGCCATGCTCAAATGCTCGACATGAGCGGCATCGCCAGCAATGGCCTTGCCGAACATGGAAGGCACGGCCAGAGCAATGGCCGCCAAAAAGAGCAGTGTCGCATCCAAACCTGCCTGCTCCCGGTCAAATCGCTGCACGCCGAACTTGAGACCACCAAAAAGAATCGCTGCGCCCAGCACCAGCAGCACATTGCCCAGGATTGAGCCGATGATAGAAGCAGCCACCAACGCCATCTGTCCGGCCCGAATGGCCATGATGGTGATGATGAGTTCGGCGGCATTACCCAATGTGGCGTTGAGCAATCCACCGATGCGCGGGCCCGTTTTGGCCGCCAATGCTTCGGTTGCCTGACCTAAAAAACCGGCCAGCGGCACAATCGCCAAGGCCGACGTGACAAAAACAAACAACGGCGACCAATGCAGCAACTCGGCGGCAACGGCAACGGGCGCAAACAGCAACAGGATAGACATCAAACGTTTCATCAAAAACTCCAAAAGAAAAAAGCCATGCTCAAGATGCCGACTCAGCGTCAGCTAAGGCAGCAGTGGGTGCAGCGGATGGTTCGGGATAATGATAAAGCTCAGAAAGCAGATTGGTGAGCAATTGCGAAATAAAGCGCACGGCAGAGATGGTGTAAGCGTAGGGCATGCGCAGGGGCCCGATGACGCCTACCACGCCTGAGCCGTAACTGGGGCGACCATAGCGCGAAAGCACCAGACTCACATCTGGAAGATGCTCATAAGGATTCTCGCCGCCAAGAATCACCTGCACGCCCGATAGTTGCCTGGTTTTGGCCAAAAACGGGCCTAAAATCACAGGATTCTCGAAAATCTCAACCACCTGCTGAGCCGCGGCCTGCTCTGAGAACTCGGGCGAACGCAACATGTAAACCAACCCTTCATGATAAACCTCATCGGCACGCTCATCCTCGCGATAAAGCATATCGCCCACAAGTTCCAGCACACGACGCGCCAGCGCATTGGAATCAGGCTCCAATTGCTGCATTTGCACCCAGGTAAGACTGGCCAACACCGCGTTCAGACGATTGCTAATCTGCGAAAGCTCTGCTTGCGTTTGCGGTTCATCCAGCGTGATGATTTGTTGACGCACAGCACCGCCCTGAATTACCAGCACCAGCAACATGGTATGGTTTTGCAGGCTGATGAGTTCCAGATGTTTGAACTGGGTGTGTGCCGTGCGCGGCGCCGTGGCAATGGCCGCACTGTGCGCGGTTCGGGCCAAAACACTGGCCGAAAGCTGCAACCATTGCTCCATCTCAGCCTGAACCTGAAAAAACTGATGACGGATGGTGCGTCGCACAGTAACAGGCAAACTGGCATCGGGCAAGAGATGCTGGACAAAATAGCGATAGCCCAAATGTGTTGGCACTCGCCCGGCAGAGGTGTGCGGGTGGGTGAGATAACCCAATTGCTCCAAACGCTTCATCTCGTTGCGCACTGTTGCCGGTGAGATAGACAACGCATAACCTTCGACCAGACGCCGAGAGCCCACCGGCTCGGCCCTGGAAACGAACTCACGGATAATCAGTTCAAGAATCGTTTCCTGCCGGGCGGTCAGCTTTTCGCCCGGGGCAAGCTGCTGTTTCTGAGACATACCTAATCATAGCATAAAACGTCCCGCCGTAAAAAGCTTTGCAATGACAAGGCAGGCAAAAGCCGACTGTCACACACACGCACGCGCCCAGCGCATCATGCGCACGAAGAACGAAATAATGACAAAGGCTTTGCCCGCGTCCTTATAATGTAGTAAACTGCCAGATAGTGTGCAAGAAGTCTCTTCATTCTCCGTTGCAAGCTTGGCAATTTCCGGGACGAAGGTGGTCCTATTTTACTGCATCCACCTTTGCCCTTTCGTCGCTTATCTCCCATCAGATGTTACGACTAAGGTGCCCGGCTAGAAACCACTAAGACACGAAGCCACAAAATCAGCCGACAACCCCATGACAACTCCAAAGCAACGCGTCCCCCCCGAGGCCTCGGTCATTACCGTTGTCATCATCGATGATCATCCCATCGTACGTGCGGGCATGAGCGCGATTCTTTCGCAGGCAGATGGCGTTTGTGTGGTATCGGAAGGGGCAAACGGGGCCGATGCCATGCGGCTAACCTTGCTACGGCAGCCCGATGTGCTGGTGCTGGATGTGAATCTGCCCGATATGGATGGCTTGCATATTACCCGGCAACTGCGGGCGCAGGGGCTCACGCTGCCCATTCTTATTCTCACCGCCTATGATAACGCACGTTGGGTGTTTGGATTGTTGGAGGCAGGAGCGACCGGCTATGTACTCAAAGATGAAGCGGTGGAAACGTTGGTTGATGCTGTACGCGCTGTTGCCCGGGGAGAAAACTGGTTCAGTCCCGAGATTCGGCGCCAGTTGCTGGCCCGGGCGCTGATACAAAATCCCAAAGCAGAAAGAGGAAGCGCTGCAAAGACCACATCCGCGCAGCCAAACCTAACGCCGCGCGAACTGGAAGTGCTGCAATGGCTGGCCCGCGGCCTGGATAACAGCGCCATCGCCCGCTGTCTGGCTATTACCAAACGCACGGTACAAAATCACATCAGCAGCATTTACGGCAAACTCGATGCCTCTACCCGTACCGAGGCCGCGCTTTGGGCCATTCGTCACGGTCTGGTGACAGTGGAACCGGATGATGACTGCCCGGATGATCGATAAGACCTCATCGCCCCGGCCACTGCGCTGGTCTCGGGCCTTGCTGCTGCTGGCACTGGTGCTGCCCTGGCTGGTGGGCTATGTCATCGACTACCAGCGCCACATGCCTGTGCTGGATGCAACGCTGGATGGCCACAGCGGCCTGGTGCTGAAGGTAGCGGCCGACAGCTTTGCCGACTGGGCCGGGCTGCATCAGGGCGATGTCATTGTATCGGTTGACGGCATTCCCTTTGCACAGTGGACGCATCCTGAACTGGGAAATCCTGTCGCCGAAATCAAACGGGGTGAACAGCTTTTGACCCTGGAGCTGCCCATGGTTTCGCTGTTGCAGAGTAATCGACGGTCACTGGGTATGGGCATCATGGTGGCGCTGATTTTTTGGGGCGGTGGCACACTGCTGCTGTGGCGGCGTCCCCGGCATCAAGGTGTCATCCCATTCTTTCTCATGTCACAAAGTTTTGCCATCGCCATATTCATCATGCTGGCTTTTCCCGCTTCTGTACGCCCGCGGCGACTCAGCCTGCTAAGTATTGCCAGTTTTCATCTGGCAGCGCCATTATTCTTGCACCAAACGCTACTCTTTCCGCGGGTGTTGGGCACTGCCAGGCAGCGTCGACACCTGCTGATTCCGCTCTACTTGTTGGCCGCGCTTATGCTGCTGGCGCTGCTTTTTGGCGGTCAGTGGGGCAGACTCCTGGGTGTGATTTATACCACCGCGGAAATCAGTCTGGCCCTGGGCGTGCTGCTTTATAGCTATCGCCGCGCCACACCTAACGCCCGGCGCCGGTTGCGCGTCATCCTGACTGGCAACATGATTGCAGGCCTCCCCAGCATTCTCTTCTACCTGCTGCCTGGCATTCTCGGGCTTAGCTTTCGGCTTCCACTTTGGATGATGGGCCCCTTTCTGGCCATCGCACCGCTGGGCTATCTTTACGCCATTGCCCGCCACAATCTTTTTGGCATTGATCATTTGCTGAATCGGGCCCTGGTCTATTTTTTGCTCTCGCTGGGAATTCTGCTGCTCTATCTGGGCCCCTTTGCCGCCATCTACCGCCAATTGCCCGCCAACAGTTCAGCGCAGATGCTCATGGCCGTGGGCTTGACCATGTTGGTGGGTTTTTCCTTTGATTGGGCCCGCACCCGGGTACAAAAAGTTGTGGATGGCATCTTTTACGGCGGCTGGTATGATTATGCCAGCGTTATCGAAACGATTAGTGATGATTTGGCCCGCACGTTGGATCGCGAGCGCCTGGCCCAGGTTCTCACCCGGCAAACCCCCGCGCTTATGCACCTGCATCCTGCCAGCTTTATCATCGACCAGGCCCATGTGTTAACTTCGTTAGCACGCACTCATGCCGATGCGCTGCCCTTTTATCTCAGCTTTCGGCAGGAGGTGCGCGCACTTTGGCTGGTGGGACGGCGCATCGATGGCGATGATCTTACTGCCACCGACCGTCGCATCCTCAAGACTCTGGCCCGGCAAGCCGAGATTGCCCTGAGCAATGTGCTGCTCATCGAAACCCTGCAATCACAATTGCACGCGATTCGTGCCAGCCGCGAATTGCTGACCAAAACTCAGCAACAACTGCTGCGCTCGCGAGAGCAGGAGCGGGCGCGCCTATCCCGCGACCTGCACGATGGCCCCATTCAGGAGCTGGTGGGGCTCAATCTGCAACTGGGACTGCTCATATCGCAAATGGGGCCTGATTCATACACGACGCCGCCGCTGAAAACCATGCGCACCGAAATCAACAACCTGCTGCACGACATGCGACGCATCTGCACCGAACTGCGCCCGCAAATGCTGGATGCTTTGGGATTGGCCGCGGCGGTACAGGCGCTGGCCGAAGAGTGGTCAGTCCAACATCATGTGCCGGTGTCGCTGCATCTTACCGACCACCCACTAACCACGCTGCCCGATGAGGTGGCGGTAAATTTGTATCGTATTGTGCAAGAAGCGCTCAGCAACATTGCCCGCCACGCCCGGGCCCAGCAAGTGAGCATTCATCTGCTTGGCACAGACACCCATCTGCATCTGAAAATTGTGGATGATGGCTGTGGTTTCACCGCATCTGATAGCTTGCATCATTTGGCGGATGCGGGGCATTTTGGGCTGGTGGGCATGAGCGAACGGGCCAAACTCATTGGAGGAGAATGGGGCGCAGACTCGGCGCCGGGGCAGGGAACCAAAATATGGGTGCAATGGGATAAAACCACGTAGTACCGCAGTACCAAAATTGTTACAAAATAGTACTGCGCTCTGATGACAAAGGCCCGAGAACATGCTATGCTAAGAATAGCTCCCCTCAAGTAATTTTATACAGGTCGTCACCTTCAATCCCTTGCTTTCAGGAGGAAGCTATGAAAACCTTACGCTCTTTTTCAATGGCATTCGCATTGGGCTTAATTGCCCTGTTGCTGACCGGCGCAGGATGGGCTCCGGGCCCGGCCGACTTCAATGGCGATGGCTTGGCAGATCTGGCCATTGGCGTACACATGGAAGATGTGCGTAGCATTGGCGATGCCGGTGCAGTGAATGTGTTGTACGGGACGAAAAACGGACTCCTTGCAACCAAAGACCAAATTTGGGATCAAGATGATCTCTCGGGCGATTCGAATGGTGCGGAGATGCAAGATTTCTTCGGGCAGGCCCTGGCCGCGGGCGATCTCAATGGGGATGGTGCAGTGGATCTGGTCATCGGCGTTCCCGGCGAAGATATCGGGTCAGCAGTCAATGGCGGGGCCGTACACGTCATCTACGGCGTGCGGCCCGACGGGCTCAGTTCCGCAGGAGATGAACTGTGGCATCAAGGCTCGCCAGGCATCAAGGGGGCGGTCGAAAGCCACGATTTCTTCGGGCAGGCCATCAGCGTTGGCGATTTCAATGGCGACGGCTTTGATGACATGGCCATCGGCGCGCCACTGGAAGATATCGAATCTGCCTACAACGCCGGCGCAGTCAATGTCATCTATGGCTCGCCCTCCGGCCCCACAGGCCGAGGCGATCAGATATGGTATGAAGGAAAGGATGGCTTGGCGGGCACGCCAGAGACAGATGACTGGTTCGGGCAAGTACTGGCCGCGGGTGATTTCAACGGCGATGGCTACGACGATTTGAGCATCGCCATTCCGGGCGAAGACCTGGGCGGTGATGTCAACGCTGGCCGGGTGGTAACGCTGTATGGTTCAGATCATGGGCTCACAGCGGTCAACGCAAAATCATGGGTGCAGGGAATTTATGGCGTGCCAGACAACCATGAGCCAAATGACTACTTTGGACGGGCGCTGACCACTGGCGATTTCAATGGCGATGGTTTCGCAGACCTCGCCATCGGCGATCCCAATGAAGATCGGGCAGGAAGAAATGATGTGGGCATGGTGATTGTACTCTTCGGTTCATCTCAGGGACTGACCACAGATGGCAATCAGCGATGGTTCGATGGTGGCATGGAGGGGGGGGATGGCTACGGCGGCGCTCTGGCGGCGGGCGATTTCAACGGAGATGGCCGCGACGAACTGGCCGTGGGTGTTCCCTTCGAAGACCTGGGCTCTGTCGGCGATGCGGGCGCTGTCGAGGTGCTTTATGGCGGAACATCCGGGCTGCATCGCCGAGTGACCAACGACTTCTGGCACCAAGACCGCGCGGGCGTGCTGGATCGTGCCGAGGGCGGCGACAGTTTTGGCATGGCCCTGACCACTGGCAACTTCGACGGCGACGCTTACACAGACCTGGCGGTGGGCATCTGCTATGAGGATGTCGGCAGCAAGATGAATGCAGGCGCTGTACAAATTTTCTACGGCTCCTCCGCCGGCATCGTGATAGATTTCAATCAGTTTTGGACCCAGGACAGTCCCCACATCGAAGGCGCTTCAGAAGCTGAAGATCGTTTTGGCTGCCCACTTATCGCCATGCGGGTCAACGGCCCCGAGAAGCTCTATTTGCCAATGGCGCTGCGTAACAATTAAACCAACGCCACAACAGCTCGCGGATGCTGGTGCAAACGCCTGGAGTACGAAAAACGGGGACGAGAAGACACACGGCTTCCCGTCCCCGTTCCCTTGTCAAATTTTTAGAGCTCACTTAGCGCTCATCTGCTTGGCACAGCCACCCCATCTGCATCTGAACATGGGGGGACAATGAGGCGCAGAGCCGGGGCAGGGAAGCCAAATATGGGGACAATGGGATAAAACCACGTAGTACCGCAGTACCAAAATCGTTACAAAATAGTACTGCACCCTGATGACAGGGGCCCGGGAACATGCTATGCTAAAAATGGCTCCCCACGAAACCTATCCCATACTTTTTCAAGGAGATTGAAAAATGAAACGCAACATTTGGGCACTACGTATTATCATCCTCCTGGTACTGCTTCTCTCGCTAACAGCTATTGCATCGGCGCAAGGTGGCGGCGAGCCAGAAACCAAAGCTCCAGAAGGAACCATGGAAGTCACATCCGACGTTGCCAACGGCTTTACCTATCAGGGTGTGCTCACCGAAGGAGGAGGCCCTGTTGATGGCACGCGGAGCATGCAATTTCGGCTTTACAGTGGAACAACTCAGGTGGGTAACACAATTAGTAAGGAAGTTGCTATTCATCAAGGGCAATTCAATGTCTATTTGAACTGGGGACGAGATACAATCGACGGCAAAGCGCTGTCGTTGGAGATACGGGCCAAAGACCAACATGGCATCTGGCGCAATCTTGGCAAGACAACCATTCATCCCGTGCCCTATGCCATGAGCCTGAGACCAGGTGCATGGGTGCGCGCCAGCAGCAATGTGATTCCCTACGCGCTTTATCTGGAGCACAAAGGCACCGGTGCGGGACTTCGAGTCAAAAGCAATTCGGGGCCAGCCATCGATGCAGTGGGCACAGGTGTCATCAAAAGTAGCGCCAAAAGCTATTTGTGGATAAGTGGCAATGATTTGCGTCCCAAACGCAGTTCTGATTCTACCCAGTTCGAGATGGATCTTTATGGCGGAACGCTGGTGCGTCGCGGCAGCGGCAGTGGAACCCGAGATGTGATGCTGCCTGTTACGATTCCCGGACAGTTGTATGGACAGAATGTCAAAGTCACGGGCATCGATGTTTATTTACGCTCGCAAACTGATTTTGATGGCATTGGCAAAACGGTGGTGCGCCGCCAGTCTGGCGCAGGCAGTGGCGCTGTCATGGTCAATGATGGCACTGATCATGTCTGTCTTAGTGGCTGCTCTTACCACATCGACATCAGCCAAAACAACACCCTTAGCGCTAGCCGGGGTATCGTTTACATTGCATTTCAGCTCTTCTTCAGCGGCAATAGCAGCTATACCCGCATTGGTGGGGTACGTCTGACGCTGGAACACAGGTAGGAGTGAGGCCTTATGAACAAGAAGCATCTTTTACTAACGCTGTTTTTGTTGCTGCTGTTAACAACAACTGCCCTGGCCATGGCTCCCCCGCCGGGCCTGGAGGTTAATTGGTGGGTCCTTAGCGGCGGTGGCGGGCCGGCTGATGCCAGTCCATTGCACCTGGATGGAAGCATGGGACAAGGAATCATCGGGCACACCGAGTCTGGTGCGTTGGCTCTGGATTGGGGCTACTGGCCCGAGCAACCCAGTCGCATTTTCCAACCTATCATCCTCAAATAGCTGAAACCATTGTCAGGATTCATGGGGAACCGAAAGCATTTCCTCTTCGGTTCCCCATTTGTAACTATTCACGTTTTACGATTAGCCACGAAGGACACGAAGAAAGAAAAAACATCCTCTCTTCGTCACATTCAAGCCTTCGTGGCTAAGGATTGAAGGGCACTACCTGTAAAGTTACTCCCATTTTTGTCTAAACCACAGGCTTTCACGCCCATTCAAGGCTGGGGCGGTTTAAGGTTTTGTCGTGAGCTGTGGCAAAATAGCCCAACGATGAAAACGCATTGGAAGACACTACTCAAAATTGCCATCAGTCTGGGGCTGATTTTGCTCCTGCTCAGCAATATCGATACCGCGGCTCTGGGAAAAACCCTGGCCCGGGCTCATCGCGGCTGGTTGACGATGACGGTACTGCTCTTCATCCTGAGCATTTTGCTGCGCACGCTACGCTGGCGCACCCTGACTCGGGCCCGGGGCATGACATCCTCTTTTTGGCAACTGGCCCGCTGGTACTATGTTGGTGCATTTTTCAACACGCTGCTACCCACCGGCTTTGGTGGCGATGTGGCCAAAAGTGTGTATCTGGCCAAAGAGAGTGGCGATGCCGGTGGCGCTGTGGGCACAGTGGTGCTGGATCGCTTTCTGGGGATTTTGGTGTTGTTGGGCGTGGGTGCGGTAGCCGCGCCGTTCAGCCGGGCGCATATCAGCATTTGGGTACAGCTCTTTGTCATTGGCATTTTTGTCGTGGCGCTCACAGGGTTTTGGATACTCCGCCGCGAAAGTTGGATTCGTTGGTTACGGGCCCGAACATTATCCCTGCTCCCCCATCGCCTGAGCCATTATCTTGAAAACCTGGCCAGTTTGCGCTCACTTTATTTTGCCCTGCAAGATTATGATACTGCCACGCTGAGCAAGGCCATTTTCTATTCTCTCATCTTCAACGCCTCTTGGATTCTCATCAATATCACCGCTGGTCTGGCTCTGGGCGTACAAGCGGGCCTGTTGGATTATCTCATCTTTGTGCCGTTGGTCTCGCTGGCGCTGCTTATTCCCAGCATTGGCGGCATTGGTGTGCGAGAGCTGAGCTATGTGGGCCTTTTTACGCAGGTGGGTGTGCCCGCCGAGAGCGCATTTGCCATGAGCATTGTGGTTTATCTGGCTACGGTTATTACGGGCCTGGTGGGGGGTCTGCTGATGCTATTTTGATCCTAAGTAAGTGATGCTATGAAAGTTTAAATGTAATGGTTCATTGCCATCCAGCGTGCACCACCAAGGCACGAAGAAAAAGGAAAGAAATACTCAAGAAAATCTGTGGCATCACCCAATACCCCAAACCGATGCGGCGCACCACACGATACACCGCATCGGCAAAATAAACTACCTGAGTTCCTTCAACGCATCAGCCAGCGCGGCTTCATATAAATTAACACCCTCATCCAAAATATCTTCAGGAATGTTGAGCGCGGGGATGAAGCGCATACTGTTGGCACCGCAGCCCAAAATCAACAACCGATGCTCGAAAGCCTTTTGGACAACGAGATTACGTAGTTCGGGCCAGGGCTCTTTGGTTTCGGGGTCTTTCACATATTCCACACCTACCATCAAGCCTTTGCCGCGCACATCACCCATCACCGGGTAGCGCTCGGCAATCTCACGCAGCCGCGATTTGAGATAAGCGCCGCTGCGAGCCGACATCTCCACCAAACCACCTTCCAGCAAATCCAACGTGGCCAATGCCGCGGCACAACTCACTGGATTGCCGCCAAAAGTGCTGGCGTGCGCTCCCGGAGGCCAGCTCATCACATCGGCCCTGGCCACGATGGCGCCCAGAGGCATACCACTGGCAATACCCTTGGCCATGGTCATAATATCGGGCTCTACACCCCAATGCTGTGCAGCAAACATTTTGCCTGTGCGCCCGAAACCGGTCTGCACCTCGTCGAAGATGAGCAAAATGCCATGCTTGTCGGCCAGCTCACGCAGGCCCTGCAGAAAATTATCAGGAGGAACAATATATCCCCCCTCACCCTGAATCGGCTCGATGATAATGGCTGCCACCTCGTCGGGAGGAGTGGTGGTTTTGAACAAATGATTCTCGATGTAGTTCAGCGCGGCCTTGCCCGGATCTTCGCCCGGGAAGGGGTTACGGTAGGGGTTGGGATAAAAGGCGTGTGAGACGCCAGGAACCAGGGGTGCAAAGCCCTGGCGCTGAATCGCTTTGGAGGCCGTTAACGACATCGCCCCAAAGGTGCGTCCATGAAAAGCGCTGTAAAACGCAATGTAGCGCGGACGCCCGGTGTACCAACGGGCCAACTTCATGGCTGCCTCCACCGCCTCGGCCCCGGAATTACCGTAAAAAACCTTGGTGGGGCCCGAGATAGGAGCCAGGCGATTCAGGCGCTCTGCCAATTCAATCTGCGGGCCATAATAAAAATCAGTCCCCGACATGTGCAAAAAGGCATCAGCCTGCTTCTTGATAGCCTCTACCACGTGCGGGTGGCTATGCCCGGTATTGGTCACAGCAATGCCTGTACCAAAATCCACGTAACGCTGGCCATCAACATCCCAGACTTCAGAACCGCGCCCTTTAGCCATCACAAAGGGATAACCGCGGGTGTAGGAAGGTGAGATGTTGGCTTCATCACGAGCAATCCATTGTTGAGCAAAAGATTTTGTCATAATTTATAAAACTCCTTGAATTTAATGCAGCCCCATTAGGGACCACAAGATTAAACTTTATCATAAAAATAAGTTACTCTAAGGTCGCCCGGCTAGAAACCACGAAGACACGAAGCCACAAAGGCACGAAGAAAAGAAAAAGCTT
>Ga0256914_1002459_pt1 | contig 15408 bp, 12 predicted proteins | sample HulkmetaG_FD_191571 | JGI IMG/M metagenome (GOLD analysis project Ga0256914, IMG submission 191571) | Hydrothermal chimney microbial communities from Main Endeavour vent field at the Juan de Fuca Ridge, Pacific Ocean - Hulk | ecosystem: Environmental > Aquatic > Marine > Hydrothermal vents ... | reverse complement strand
CGATACGCTGTACCGGGCCGTGGCCCAGCGTCTGTATCGGGCCCGCAAGAAGCCGGGCGCGCACGAGGCCATCGAGGGGCTTTCGCATCTGGACAAGGTCATCGATATCGATCAGTCGCCCATCGGTCGCACGCCCCGCTCCAATCCCGCCACCTACACCGATCTGTTCACGCCCATCCGCAAGCTCTTCGCCAGCCTGCCCGAAGCCAAGCTGCGGGGCTACAAGCCAGGCCGCTTCTCCTTCAACGTCAAGGGCGGGCGCTGCGAGGCCTGTCACGGCGATGGCATCATCCGCATTGAGATGCAGTTCCTGCCCGATGTGTACGTGCCTTGCGAGGTGTGTCATGGCAAGCGCTACAATCGCGAGACCCTGGAGATCCGCTACAAGGGCAAGAATATCTCCGAGGTGCTGGAGATGACGGTGGATGAGGCCCTGGACTTCTTTCAGAATATCACCAGCATCCGCAACCGGCTGGAGACGCTGAGCCGGGTGGGGCTGGGCTACATCAAGCTGGGACAGCCCGCGACCACGCTTTCGGGCGGGGAGGCCCAGCGGGTGAAGCTGGCCAAGGAGCTCTCGCGCCGGGCCACGGGCAAGACCCTCTACATCCTGGATGAGCCCACCACGGGCCTGCATTTTGCCGATGTGGAGAAGCTGCTGGCCGTGCTGCACGATCTCGCCAGTCGCGGCAACACCATCCTGGTCATCGAGCACAATCTGGATGTGATCAAATCCGCGGATTGGATCATCGATCTGGGCCCGGAGGGGGGCGATCGCGGGGGCGAGATCGTGGCCGAGGGCGCGCCCGAGCAGGTGGCGGCGAATCCGCGCAGCTACACGGGCCAATATCTGCGGCGGGCGCTGGCGCAGCATGCAGGAACGCGTTGATGTCTGTCTGGCTGCGTTTGTGCGGGGCTCACTTGGCCCAGACCAACTCGGTCTCCACGGCCCGCACCAGGGAATCGGCTCGGAGGTCGGGCAGGTTGTAGAGGGGGCCGCCCAGAGCCTTGGCCAGCTTTTTGGCCAGGCCTCGATCGAAGGCTTCGTGCTCCATGTTGATGGTGACGGTGCGGATGTTGCCATGCTTGAAGAGCTCAGCCATGCGCATGGCCTCCTCCTGCGCAGGCATGCCGGTCATGCTCACATTGCCCGCGCCATCGGTAAGCAGCACCATGATGGGTTTGGTTTCGGGATCGCGGCGCCGGGCCGCGGTAATGACGTTGTAGGCCAGAAACAGGCCTGATGACAGAGGCGTCTTGCCCCCCACAGGGATGTCTTTCAACGCCTTCTCGGCCAGCTCCACGCTGTTGGTGGGGGGCAGCACCACCCGGGCCCGCTCTCGCTGAAACACAATCATTCCCACCTGGTCCCGACGCTGGTACGCGTCCACCAGCAATGACATGACAGCGCCCTTGGTGGCTTCCATGCGTTCGGAAGCGGCCATGGACCAGGACGCGTCCACCACGAAGAGGATGAGGTTCGCGGCTCGTCGCACCCGCACCTTCTTCTGCAAATCCTGACGTTCGATGACAAAGGCCACGCCCCGTCGCTGGCGATGGGCTTGATGCACCGCGGCCTCGCGTAACGTTGCATCGAACGCGATATCCTCGGCCCGGCTCCGGCCTACAGGTCTGGCTTTGATGTAACGTCCGCGTTTGCGTTTGGTGCGGGTGGTGGAGCGTCGTCCACCCTTGGCCCGGGTCATCTTGTCCAGAGGCGTGTCCAGCCGTCTGGCTTTGAACGCGTCGCCCACCGGCGCAACCTGGCGCGGGGCCTTCTTCGCGCCCTCCTGGGCGGCGCTGGTGGATGAGTTTTGATAGCTGTCATTGACGGGCGCGTACTCGTCGTAGCCTGAAGCCGCGCCGTTCGCGCCCTCGCCGCCTGTTACTTCCTCATCGGCTTTTTTTTTACACTGGCGGTCTCTTCGCCATCCTCCTCACCTTCACCCTCCCGGGCGTCGCTGTATTCGGCGTCAGCCTGGGCGCGGGCCTGCTCCAATCGCTCCATGAGTTGCTTGGGACGCAGAACGCCATCCTGGAAGGGTTGACGCTTCATGCGATGGGGCAAGGCCAGCTCCGCCCCGATGAGGATGTCCCGTTCGCCGATCGCCAGTCGCCCCTCGAATGCGGCGTTGGCCAGCGCGGTTTTGAGGATGACGATATCGGCCCGGTGGCCGTCCACCTCGAAGGAGGCGGTGAGGTTGGCGATGAGGTAGAGATCCCGGTCGGCATAGCGCACCATGGGAAGCCGCAGCCGGGCCTGTTCGATCTCCTGCGAGAGACGCTCCTCCTCCGTCTGCCATTGTTCATAAAATCCTTCCGGGTCTTGATCAAAAGCCAGACGGCGACGCACGATCTCCACCCGCGCCCGGGCGTCGGGAATGCCCTCGATATCCACCGCGTGGGCGAAGCGATCGAGCAGTTGCGGGCGCAAGTCGCCTTCCTCCGGGTTCATGGTTCCCACCAGGATGAATCGGGCGGGATGCTGGAAGCTGATGCCCTCCCGCTCCACCACATTCACGCCCATGGCCGCAGAATCCAGCAACAGGTCCACCACATGATCATCTAGCAGGTTGATCTCATCCACATAGAGCATACCCCGGTTGGCCGCGGCCAGCACGCCCGGCTCGAAATGACGCTCGCCTTTTTTGATGGCTTGTTCGATGTCCAGCGTGCCCACCACCCGGTCTTCGGTGGCGCTCACAGGCAGGTCCACAAAGCTGATGCGGCGACGGGTGACGGGCAGCTTGCCGTCTTGCTGCAATCGTTCCTGACATTCGGTGCAGAGGAATGCTGGCTGGTTGGGATCGCAGCCGAATCGGCAGCCCTCCACGACTTCGATCTCGGGCAGCAGCGCCGCAAGACCGCGGGCCGTGGTGGATTTGGCTGTGCCGCGCTCGCCGCGGATGAGCACGCCGCCGATCTGGGGATCGATGGCGTTGAGGATGAGGGAGCGTTTCATGCGCTCCTGGCCGACGATGGCTGTAAAGGGATAGACTCGGGACATGGTTTTGGGATGAGTTGGAAGGCGATAGTCGGTGAACCGTGAATGGAATTATACGTCCGATGGGGTGAGGAGACAAAGTTTGTCGCCGCATCGCTATGGGAGTAGAATAACGTAGCCCCATGAAAGCCATCTGGAATGGGATTCTCGTCCTCCTCATCATTATCGTGATAGCGGGCGTGCTGTTTTTCAGGCAGGGCAGCCGCAATCCGCTATGCGAGCCCGCGCTTTTTCTGGGTCAGCCAGGCAATCGACCTGAGGAGATCGTCACAGATATCATCGACGAGCTGGGCGGGTTGCCCCGGCAGGATGCGGCGTTGGACGCTATCGACGATCCTCGCATCATCGCGCCGGTGGCGGAATGGCGGATCCGGAGTGCTGTGGTGACCAACAGGGATGATGATTTCCTCGCCACGTTGTGGGATGATGATCCGCTGATGACTTACGCCATCGATCTGGATGTGGCGTGGGAGGATGGGGCGTCGGGCATTTTGCAATGGACATCGTGGCGTCGCGGGGTGGTCAGTTGTCCCCTTGCGATATCCAAAGGAAGCGGGCCGCCGGGAGGCGTCAGGGTGGTGGCGCTGACGCCCGCGCCGCCCGAGCCGACGGGAACGCCCGCATCTGCGCCGGAAGGCTGAGCGGTTGCCGCCTGCATCGGACAGCGAGTATAATGAGCCATTGCATGACATCAGTCGATCACGACTTCTCTCTTCATCGAACATCACGACGGCAATCATTATGACACAAGAACTCCCTCTACAAGGCGTCACTGTTGTCGATATGACAGAGGCTATGGCCGGGCCATACGCGGCCATGATGCTGGGCGATCTGGGCGCTGATGTGATCAAGGTCGAGCGCGCGGGCGTGGGCGACAGCTCTCGCGGTTGGGGCCCGCCTTTTGTCGAAGGCGAAAGCGCCTATTTCCTCAGCGTCAACCGTAACAAACGCAGTCTCACCCTCAATCTCAAAACCGACGCGGGCAAGCGCATCCTGCACGAATTGATCGAAGACGCGGACATCTTTCTCACCAATCAGCCCCGCATTGCGTCCCAGCGTAAGTTGCAGATCGATTACGACACCCTCAGCCGCGTCAATCCTCGGCTCATCTACTGCGCCATCAGCGGCTACGGCATGACCGGGCCCTATGCCGGACGCAGCGGCTATGATGTCATTGCCCAGGGCGAATCGGGCACGATGGACCTCACTGGCGGTCCTGATGATCCGCCCATGCGCTTTCCTGGCCCCATGAGCGACATCACCGCGGGCGTGTACACTGCGCTCTCGGCGCTGGCCGCGCTCATCGCCCGTGAGAAAACCGGCCGCGGGCAGTTCATCGACACCGCGTTGCTGGACGGCCAGCTGACCTGGGTGCTGAACATCATCTCCAGCTATTTCGCCACGGGCCAGCGCCCGCCCAAGCGGGGCAACAATCATCCCACCATCACGCCTTACGAACCCTTCGAAGCCGCGGACAAGCCCTTCATCATCGGCGTGGGCAGCGAGCGTCTGTGGGCCAAATTCGTGGATGTCATGGGCATTGCCGACACCATCGGCGCGGACCCTCGCTACGCGACCAACGCCGATCGTTTGCAGCATCGCCAGGAGCTGCATGAGGCTCTGGAGGCCATCTTCGTCACCCAACCGGCCCAGCACTGGCTGAGCATGTTTCGCCCCCTGGGCATTCCCTGCGGCCCCATCAACCATCTGGATGAGATCCTGAACGATCCGCACATCCAGGCCCGGGGCATGGTGCAGGCGATGCACCATCCCGTCGCGGGCGACATTCGCGTGCTGGGCAATCCCATGCACCTGTCTGCAACGCCCGTCAGCTATCGACTGGCCCCGCCCACCCTGGGGCAGCACACCGACGAAATTCTGCGGGCGTTGGGTTACGACGACGAGGCCGTCGCCGGCCTGCGAGAAGCAGGCGTCATTTGAAAGTAGAGCTCCGCGGCGTTGATGGCCGGTCCGCAAAACCAACTTTGGCCGGGTTTGCAAGCAGCGAGATGTGTGAGCCGTTCGCGCCAGATTGGCCTGCACATTTCAGGCGTTTGACTACAACGCCATGTTTGGGGTATGGTACACGTCGTTGGGCGTTTTCGAGGTCGTCTCGCCACAGAATTGCTCGGTCTCAACCCGGGGCGTTCTGGACCACCCGCATTGCAAAACGTCCAGTTATAGTTCCCTCAAAGCTTCTGGCTCAGCTGGATTTCAATGGACAATCGGCCGGACGGATTGCGGGTTCGCCCTGGGAGCTCCCGCTCCCGAGCTGAATCCGTGCTCCGGCGGCTCGATGACGCCAGACTCCCCGGAATTCAAAAGCGTCAGCTTCCTTTGCGGGTAGTGGTTATCTTTGCTAAGTAGATGCGCCTTTGAAACTTGAGAAAAGCGCCTGCGCATTCAGACGAACATGGACGAAGATAGACGATGGTTCTTTTCGTCCACCTTCCTCTTTTCGTCTATCTTCGTCTGATGCGTTGTAAGCGTCTACAAGGCTCATTTTAAGTTCATACCATTAACTACTTAGATGTTTGCATTCCGTCTCGTTGCCGTGGAGCGCTCTCGATCCATTCGGCGCTGGACGGTGGGCGACGAAAATCGCTGCTTTGATGGCATGAATCGTCTGTTTTCCCTGGCCCATCGCTCCTGAGAATTAATAGGAGCCATTCGCTCCCGATGGCGGCAGTTCAATTCAGGCCACTACCCCTTTACGAAAGGGAGCGGCGCAGGTCGTTCTTCAGCCCGCCGGGCTCGACAGAATGATTTGAGGCGTCGGCTTTGGCGCGTCTATGCCGGTTGAGATCGGGCTGGCAGATGCCGCGCGCCAAAGGCGGGGCTGCGCCCGCCAGGTCGTGGCAGTAAGGGAACTTGTTAGAAACCATTTCACCCAGACACGCCGAAACCAAGCATATCTCGCGCAAAGACGCTGGACCGCCAAGGAAAGAGAAGTAAACAGCCGATCGCGATGCCGGGCATCCGTGGTCCGCTGGTTCACGAATCCGTCTCGACATAATTTGAGAAAATCGTGATCTGCCAAAGACTTTTCTGATCGCATTTTGCGACATAGCGAGAGGTTGTTTTTAGCTTTATGGGCTAAAGTCTCATTGGTACGGCGCTACTCCCATTCCCGGAGATTTAGATCGTGTCCACCCCACCTTCATCCCCGAAACGATACACTCGCCAAAGTCTTGCCGTGGGCCTGATGATTTTGCTGTTGGCCTGCACCCTGATAGGCGGTTTTCTCGCGGTTATCGAATATCTCACGCCTCTGAAGCCCGTCACGACGGCATTCGGCATCGTTGCAGAACGAAACGAAGGGGCGTCCACGCCCGCATCGGCCGCGGCAGTCTCTCAGCTTCGTCCGACATTCACGCCCACTGCAGCGCTTTTGGCCCCGACCTCCACGCCGGCGCCCACCCTCACCCCCACTCCCTCGCCCGCGCCGACCTCTCCACCCACCGCCACCTTTACGCCCACTGCGCCGCCTACCGCCACGCCTACCGCCACACCGACCCCCACCCCCACCCCCGATCTTCGGGCCACAGAGGCGGCTCAGGCCCAGGCTACGGTAGTTGTGTTGGCCACCGCCAGGGCCCAGGCCACAGCCCGCGCCCGAAAGACGACGACGGCCAAAGCCAAAGCCGCACCGAAGAAGAAACCCAAATCTACGCCCAAACCCCGGCCTCCGCGTCTCAAGGGAAGGGTGGCTTTTCCCGTTTTCGATCCGCAGAGAGGAACTTACGACGTTTACATCGCCCATGTCGATGGCTCGGGCCTGCAGCAGATCATCAGCGAAGCCAGCCAGCCCGATTGGCGCAAAGATGGTCAAGTGATGGCCATACGTCGTTGGAAGAGCGACGAGCGGGGCCTGGCAGTCCTTTCCTTCGTGGATGGACAAGTTCAGCGTCTCACGACATTTCTGGAAGACGCCCGGCCGCGATGGTCCCCCGACGGCGGCGACGTCATCTTCTTCTCTCGCCGCGAAAGCGATCGCAAATCCCGCATCTACCGTTACGCCATCAATGGACACAGCGAGATAGTGCTGAAAGATGGCCTGAACGTGGCCTTTGGCGAATCCCCCTCCTGGACGCCCGATGGCCATGTTGCGTACCGGCAGATATTTCCGCAAACAGGCATCGCCATCATGGATGGCTACGGCGGTGGCCCCACGCTCATCCTGGAGGATGGCAGCGCCACCGCGCCCGCGGTCTCGCCCAACGGACGCTACGTCGTCTTCATGTCCCAACGCGATGGCAATTGGGAGCTCTATCGCGTCAAGGTGGATGGTTCGGGTCTGCGGCGTTTGACCAAAAATGGCGCCAATGACGGTTTACCGGTATGGAGTGGAGACAGCCGCTCCATCCTCTTTGTCTCCGATCGGGGCGGAAGCTGGGGCATGTACGCCATGAGCGCCGGTGGCGGCGGCCAGCGCCTCCTCTTCACCCTGCCGGGCCCCATCGATGGGCATGTCGCCCGAGAGCCTGATTTCGTCTCGCGCGGCTGGACCGAAGAAAGCATCTCCTGGATTCCATAGCCCTGCTTTGAAAACGTGAAACGTCAAGGGGTGCGACTTTGTAGCGTGACGCCTGCGTCGGACGTGTTTTGAGACAGACGTTTGACGATATCCTGCAAACGATGACGCTCCCGTGGCGGCGTACATAACAGAGACCTTGGTAGTTACAAGTCAAGTAACAGGTAGTGACCTTCAATCCTTGGCCACGAAGGCACGAAGGTGACGAGGAGACGAAGCGTTTTCTCTCTTCGCTCCGTTGCGCCTTCGTGCTCTTCGTGCCTAATCAGGGAGCGTGAATAGTTACAGTTGCAAGGCAAAAAGGAAGATTGTCGCCTGCTACTGTCCAAAAACCCTCCTGGCGACGATATTGAAAATGAGTCCCAGGATGAACAACATGCCCGCGGCCCGATTGAAATACATGCTCCAGGCCACATACCACAGCGGCCAAACGGGCCAGTTCTCGGGCTTCTCTTTGGGTTTGGGCAGCGAAAGCGTTAGCCACACCGTGCGTAGCCGCCCACCTGCCAGCACCGTCACCAGAATCCAGAACCCCACCACCTTCTGAAAAACCAACCCGAAAATCAGCAGATAAAAGAGGATGAAGGTGGCTTTGAGAAGTTGAATGGCGCGCTTTTGCCCCAGGATGACGGGCAGAGAGTGGATGCCCGCGCGTCCATCGGCCTCCATCTTATCGATGTGTTTGCCGATGAGCACCGACGCCACGATGAGTCCATAAGGCAGAGAGGCCCACCAGACCTGCGGAGTCAGTTCGCCGAGAATCGAATAATACGTCCCCGCGATCATCAGCGGTCCCCACACCACCAGCGCGGTGAGCTCGCCCAACGCGAAGCGTTTGAGGATGCTGGTGTAGCCCATGCTCAGCAGAAAGCCCGATACAGCAAATGCAATGACCAGCGGCCCCTGCACCGACGCCAGATATAACATGATGCTCACATCGAGCAGCGTGAGCAAGGCTGCGCCTGCCAGCAACCTGTTGGGCGTGGTCAGCCCTCCCAGCAGTGGATGGGTGGCGTACTGGCCCCGGGGATAATCTTCGGTGTCCACCCCGCGGCGGGTGTCCACATAATCGTTGATAAGATTGTTGGTCGCATGCGCGGCCAGCAGCCCGATGATGGCCAACAGAGCGAAGCTCAGCTCGCGCCAGCCAAAGCGCCCGCCCAATTCTGCAGCCAGCAGCGCGCCGATGACCCCCGAAGTCAACGTCATCGAAAAAACGCACGCCCGGACAATGACCAGCCAGCGGGTGATGAAATCGGCGCGTTGAATATCGGGTGCGTTGCATTGCTGCACGGCCACGCGCCAACGGGCGAAGATGGAAAGTCGAGGAGCGGGCGTCGAATCAGCAGTGGGCATGGCGAAATTCCGGGAAGCGTGTGAGCGGATTACAGATACTTACCGATGAGAAGCTGATATTTCCCTTTCAATTCCTGAGGAATCTTATCGCGATTGGTGATGATGGCGTCTTTCAGAGCGTCTGCGTAAGGGCTGGGCGGCGCATCTTTTAGCATATCGATGGCGTTGAGCGTGGCCTGCTGCGCCGCGGCCGCATTGCCTAGCAGCGTCTTGATGACCATCTCCACGGTCACTGCCGCCTCACTTTCATGCCATACGTCATAATCGGTGACATGGGCGATGATGGCGTAGGACATGCCCGCCTCTCGGGCCAGAAACGCCTCAGGAATGGCGGTCATGCCGATGATGGAGAAGCCCAATTGTCGAAAAACGCGGCTTTCTGATTTGGTGCTGAAACGAGGCCCCTCGATGATGACGAAATCGCCGCCTTTGTGCACCTGCTTGCCCGTGGCCGCGACAGCCTTGTAGAGCACATCGGCCAGATAGGGGCAAATGGGATCGGCCACCGATGCGTGCACCACCAGGCCGGGGTCGTCGAAAAAACTCTGCACCCGCAGCCGGGTGCGGTCGAAGAGTTGATCCGGGATCACGATGTGGCCCGGCTCGATCGCCTCTTGCAAAGAGCCGCAGGCGTTCATGGAGATGAGATAGTCCACGCCCAGGGATTTGAAGCCCCAGATGTTGGCCCGGGCGTTGAGCTGCGTGGGGTTAATCAGGTGCCCGCGACCGTGCCGGGCCAGAAAAGCCACGCGCTGACCATGCACATCTCCCAGGATGTATCGGTCGCTGGGGCTGCCAAAGGGCGTCTGGATGGCGACTTCTTCGACATCGGTCAGGCCGGGCAGATCGTACACGCCGCTGCCGCCGATGACGCCGATGCGGATTGGTTTGGACATGAGGAGTCTCCTTGCTTTACAGAGGGGGTGGTTTTATTCAGCGATGACGCCCGGTCCGCATGCCGTCAGCCGATCGCTTCCAGCGGAACATCATGCTTGCGTCCCCACTGCACCCAATGATGGGTGGCATGCTGACGAAAACCATCTGCGAGAATGCGGCGGGCTGCGGGATCGAGAGGGTCTTCCGGCAGATCGGGAAAATGTGCGAACAGCCGGGGCCAAAAATAGTGCTCCAGAGCCGCCAACGCGATGTATCCGTCGCTGGTGGCATAGATATTGTACCCCGCGTGCGCTCCTCCCAGAAAATCTCCCGCTCGGGTCATGCCGTAGGCCAGCGGCTCGTGGTAGATGCCCGCAGCCTGGCTCAGGGCCACCTGCCGAACGCCGCCGCCCGCATGGAGCAGACTGAGGGCGGCGATGGCGGCCTGCTGAGCGCCCGCCAGATCTGCATAAAGGCTGCGGGGCAGATGGGGTGGCAGGATCAGTCCCGCCCGGGCCTGGTAGGTGAGATCGTGCCCTGGCGTCTCCGCCTCCTCTGCGGGCGAGCCCACGATGTTGACCATCGCCAGGCGCGGGTGTCGGCGTTGCAAGTCGTTGGGCTCAAGCCCCATGCGCACCAGAGCCGAAGGGCGTTGGGAGGTGATGAGGATGTGCGTCCGGGCCAAAAGCGCCGCCATCTCCCTGGTCCCGGTCGCACTTTTTAGATCGATGCGCCGCACCTCCACGCCGCGGTGCATATCCTGATACCAGGGCTGGCAGAAATACTCGAACGTGTCTCCGGATGGCGGCTCCACCTTGATGACGCGCGCTCCTTGATCCCGTAAAATCTGCGCTGCGCGCGGACCGGGCAGATTGAGGCCGGTGTTGATGACGGTGACGTCGTGGAGGTCTTGTGACATGGCTATGGCGGTCGGCTACCAGGGAATATCTGGCGCGGTGTTCACGCCTGCATGCTCGCCCAGCCGTTTGTACATCTTCACGCCGTCCCAGGGCTCTTCCAGGATGCCGTCGTGAATGGCCCACGAGCGTCCGCGAATGCTATCGGCCTGCTCGGGCATGCGGAAGGGGGAGCTGCCATCCAGCCGGGCCCGCAACTCGCCGCCCGGCTGAAAGCCTTCGTGGATGCGCCGCATGAAAAGCTCACCCCGGCTATATCGGAAGCCATAGCGCTCGAACAAAATGGCCGCATGATAGAACAGGGGCTCCACATCGAATTCGTAATGGTGCATGGCCGCGAAAACCTGCTCCAGGTCTTCTTGCAAGCGCCCGAAATGGCGCAAGCCCTTTCTCACCTGTCCCGGAGCCAGCCCCGCCTCCTTGGCCGCTATTTCCGCCTGGATGTTGCGCTGGGCCGTGCCGCGCAGCGTGGATGAGCCGTCGGGCATTCGATCGATATCGAACCGGGGGGCCCGGGGATCATTCATCGCCACCCAATTTACCGCGACGCGATTGAATGGCGTGTCCCCCAGCTCGATCTCCATCAGGGGATCGCGTGGATCGAGATTGTTGAGCAGGCGCATGGCCCAAACCATGCCATCTTCCGAATGGGCCGTATGCACCATCACCCGGCCCTCTTTGTCGCGCAGGGTGATGGGATCGACGCCGAACTGCACCAGCACCTCCACCGGCAACAGCATGTGGGCCAGCGTGTGTCGGAATTCCTCATTGTGCTTGGGCAGCTCGCGCAAAAAAATGGGCTGGGGTCGCTCGGGCGCTGTGGGAATGGGGCGACTGGGCTCCAAAGAGAGCAAAGAAGATTTGGGCGTTTCGTCCATCGATGGATCCTCTGAGATGCTGGCGCCTGCTGCGGGGCTGCTGTCGGCTACGCTATCTCTCCTATTTTCTGCGATCTCCAGGCGTCTGTCCAATTCCCCGCGAAGCGGCGGGTGCGTTTCAAAATGGGGGGCGTTCCTGGTCGACTCAAGTCCAGCGCTTCAGGCCGCGGTCCAGGCCGCCGGCGGGCGACCGTCGGTGCTATCTGAACACCTTTCCTCAACTCCTCCCCCGCCCGTCTCGGCGCGGGGAAGGATGCAAAGGCGGGGCCGGCGCAGGCCCGCCTTCGGCGCAAGGCGTCCAAAAATCCTGACTTCAGTTGGTCGGCGCGACCAAACCGCCCTCGTTCTCGATATGGGCAAACACCGCATTACATGGAGTTTTCGGAGTTTCGGAATTTTGTTATACTTTTCTCACCGTCTTTTCTTTATTTCATCCCAAAAGGAGGCCACCATGTGGAATGAGTTCAAGGAATTTTTGAAACGCGGCAACGTCATGGACATGGCCGTAGGCATTGTCATTGGCGCTGCGTTTGGCGCCATCATCAAATCTCTGGTGGATAACATCATCATGCCCCCCATTGGCCTGCTGCTGGGCGGCGTGGACTTCGCCAACATTATGACGGTGCTCAAGCCGGGGGATCCTGCGGGGCCGTACGCCACCCTGGCCGAGGCGCAAGAGGCCGGGGCTGTGGTCATGGCCTGGGGGCTTTTCATCAATGCAGTCATCAGTTTCATCATCGTGGCCTTTGTCATCTTCTTGTTGGTTCGCTACTACAATCGACTGCAAAAAGAGCCCGAGCCTGAACCGGCGGAGCCGACAACCAAGACATGCCCCTATTGCCACATGGAAATTCCCATTGCTGCGGTGCGTTGCCCCTATTGCACCGCCGAGCTGGAAGCGTAGCCTTTTCTCCTAGTCCATCCGGATGCCTGATGTGCGACTTTTTCGCTCTAAAAGGCGGGCGCTGATGCGTCACAAAAAGCAGCCCATTGGGTTCCGGATGGATTTTGGCTCGGGCTGTGCGAAACGCTCACAGGCGGGCCTGCGTCGATTTGAAGATGTAGCCTGCGGATGGATGCTGATATTTTATCCGGGCTGCATCAGCTGAAGTCCTGGTCGCGAATGCACACCCGCCAAGATTCCAGGAAGATGGACGATATGGGAGCGCCATCGTCCATCGTTGGCGCAGACCCGCCTGCGGGACGAAGCTTCTGAAGTCACGGATTCACTCTCTCAGCATTACATCGGTCCATGCCTCGATCCACCTCTCCCGATGGGCTGCGATGTCGTCGGGGGAGAGCCGCACCGGGTCTGTGGGAATTTCCGCCCACTGCTCGAAAAGCTTGCCCACCGCAGCTTTGCTGTTGGCCGGATACACCCACATGTGCTGGGGAATGTCTTCCTGAAACCTGGGGCTGAGTAGGAAGTCCACCAGTTTGCGGGCCGCGGCCTGATGGGGGCTGCGGGCCAGAATGCCGACGAATTCCACCTGCTCGAAGCTGTTGCCGGGCGTGTTCACGCTGGCTGACGGGGGGGTGTCCAGATCGTTGAAGAAGACCTCGGCTGCGGGGCTGGTGGCGTAACTGACTACGATGGGGCGCTCGCCTTCGCCGCCAGAGCCGACGGTGAATTGCCCGAAGTACGCGTCGCTCCAGCCATCGGTGACCAACACATCGTTGGTCTTGAGCTGCCGCCAATAATCCAGCCAGGCGTCATTTTCCACTCCAAACCGGCCCACGGTGACGAGAAGAAAGGCCAGGCCGGGCGAGGAGCTGGCGGGATTTTCCACCACAGTCAGCCCTTTGTATTCTGGTTTGAGCAGGTCTTTGACATCCGCGGGGGGAGCGAGTTCATGCTCGACGAACCATTGGGCGTCGTAGTTCAGCGTGACATAACCGAAGTCCGCGGGCAGGAGCCTGTTGTCCGGGTCCAGTTTCAGTCGGGCGGGAATGTCGGTCAGGGCGGGAGCCTGGTAGGGTAGGAACAGGTCATCCGTCAGCGCCCGGCTGAGAAAGGTGTTGTCGATGCCGTACACCACGTCGCCCAAAGGCGCGTCTTTGGAGAGAAGCAATGTATTCAGCATCTCGCCCGCGTCGCCGCTTTTGAGGATGTTGAGTTTGATTCCCGATTGCTCCTGGAATTGGTGGATGATCTCTTGGCTGGCGTCGAAGCTGTCGTGGGTGACGAGAGTGATCTCGGTGGTTTCAGGCGAAGAGGGCTGGCTGCTGCTTGCCGTGGGCGTTGCCGCGTTTTCTTGAGGCGGCCTTGGCGCGCACGCGGCCAGGGTCAGGATGAAGATGGGAATGGTCAGAAAGAGAAGGATGTTTTTCATGGTTGCCTCCGCGTATGGATGACCAGGATGACGCCTGAATGCAGGGTGATGTGGGCTTTTTCAGCGATGAGTTCGTTGCTGACGCCGCGGCTGCTGCCAAAGGGCAGCGCGGCATCTTCCAGAGGCCAACGCAGGCCCGAATGATAGCTCAGGCCTGTCACGTCGGATGTGAGCGGCAGCACCGAGAGGATGTCGCCGGGATGGCCCCGCACGACGATCTCATCTCGCACGATTTTCGCCCGCACCCGGCCCGCGATGATCGTTATATCGAGATTGGAGAAGGCCGGCTGGGCCAGCAGCAGGATGTTGGCCAGCATCTGATCTAGCCGTCCGCCCAGCGCGCCCAGCAGCAGTATCTGCCGGGGATGTAGGTCGCGGGCGGCCCGCAGCGCCAGCTCCAAGTCGGTGTCATCCTTGTCTCGGGGAAAGCGACGGATTTCTGCACCCGCGTCCTCCAGACTTCGGGCGATTTCAGGGGCCAGGCTATCGAAATCGCCGATGATGAGATGGGGCGTCAGGCCCAGGGTCAGGGCGTGGCGCGCGCCGCCATCGGCGCAGAGGATGAAGTCATCAGGCTGGATGAGGGCGCGAGCGCTGTCAGGCTCGGGTAGATCGCCGTTGGCGAAGATGATGATGCGATGGGGCATGAGCTTGCGTTGGTAAAGAAAAAGCCGCCTGCCGGAGCGGGCAGGCGGCCAGAAAGAGGGTATGGCTGTCGGTTCCTACGCCGGCATTATCCGGATCAGGTTCAGGGGTCGATGACGAAAGCGGTCATCCTCTCAGCCAGGCTTGCCCCAGCTCCCCCGAGCTATGTTTTACCCGATGTGCGATCTTTTCCTTCTGAAAAGCGGGCGTTGACGCTTTGAACTGCCGCGTGATAAACAGACGCAGGAAAAGATGTTAGTTTCGTCAATGTTCGTCGGCTTGTTTAGCGAAAAATGCCTTGATGCGCCTGTTGGTGCGTCATAAAAAGTTGCACATTGGGTGTGTTTTGTGTGCGCCAGGCCAACCGGTTGTGGGATGGCGTTGGCGTTCTTTATCTTTTTTCATTATAGGCTTTGCCCATCGTTTTGTCAATGCGCCGCGGGCGCTTCGCGCCAACGGTCGCTCCCTGGTCCCGGGCCTGAAGCGCCCGACTTATGAACTTTGAAAAAATAATCGGGCAAGAGCATGAGCGTGGCGTCCGGCTGCGGGTTGCCGAGTGAACTCGAACGCTTTGGGCGCTTTGCGCCCGTGGTCGCTCGGCAGCGACCAAAACATGGCCGCGGTGGGACGGCGCAGGCCGTCCTCTGGCCGCAGGCCCGAAGCGCCCGACTTGAGTCGGCCAGATTGAGCCGACAACCCACTAATCCTGATTTTATGTAACTGCTAAGTTGACTCGTCTGCGCCGCTCCGCCCGAGGCTAAATCCTCGGGCTACGGGTGCAAAGCCCCACTGGGGCTCAGCCGTGCAGCCCAGAGGGCTTGGCAAGGGTAGCCCGGAGGTTCAGCTCCGGGCGAAAAAACAGGCC
>Ga0256914_1002458_pt1 | contig 15411 bp, 14 predicted proteins | sample HulkmetaG_FD_191571 | JGI IMG/M metagenome (GOLD analysis project Ga0256914, IMG submission 191571) | Hydrothermal chimney microbial communities from Main Endeavour vent field at the Juan de Fuca Ridge, Pacific Ocean - Hulk | ecosystem: Environmental > Aquatic > Marine > Hydrothermal vents ... | reverse complement strand
TTACAAATACATTATGTTCAAAGATTGTATTCAAATTATCCACAGCATAATAAAAATCAAATGTTTCGTATCTATTTTTACCTATAAAAGAGCTCAAATCATACATCCATTGATAACATAAACCTCTCTCTTTTATTTTAATATTCACTAAAAAGTTTTGAAAGTTAGGAGGTGAAACTAATTTATATTTATTAGACAAATACATTGAGTAGACAACAATAGAACTTGCCAAATTTTGAGCTTCATCTATAGATACATTCTCAGATAGTTCTATTAATTGATTATAGAGATGCTGAATCTCTTCGATTTTATCCTGATTTAATTTTTTTACAAATAATTTATCTGTTTTTACTATTTCTACTTTCGGATATTTTACAGAACAACCTAAAAAAAACAAAATTGATAAAATCAAAACTTTAGACATAAGAGGTTTTATCCTCTTATCTAATTAACATGAATTGTAAAATTTCTTCCATTTGATGGAGTTACAAAAATATTTCCACTCTGATTAGGTATAGTAATTTGTATCGTATTTGTATCATAAAAACCGATACCAACAGCCAAGCCAGATGCGGTTGCTTCACGCAAAACATCATTACAATTTGCAGGTTTCATATAAAATAGATATGTACCTCCTCTTGCAACGCTAAAAGATTGATTATTTCCCGTTACTACAAAATATTGATATGGCAAAGATTTCGTTTTAAAACTCCAATTTCGTTTTTGATAAACACCATTTTCATTATACTCTATTTCAACACGGTAATTTGTATTCCAATTTAACCTCTCCATTGGAAAAAGAGCAAACTGCTTATCTGTAAATCTCTGATTGGGGTCATTGCTTTTATTCATCAATTTTGTATTTGTAACTTCTTGATTTGTAGTTACATTAAATAACTTAAATGAACCCATATCTATAGACCCATTTTTTATATCATTAAACTGTATACTAATAGGATAACCGCTCACTCCACATTCAGGAAGAGGATCTGGTGACTCTTCATAAAAAACTGTTTTGGAGTCTTGTTGTCCATCATAAGGCCAAACAACTACTTTTGGATTTAAATTTTTATTATACTCCATCACCATAGAAAAGGCCTCTTCATCAACTTTTTGTGTCAAATCTGCACAAACTTGCGTATAATAGTGGTAACTATTTAAGGCATCATTATTACTACAAATTTCACTCATCCCAGCAATACCCATATCATAATTATAAGCATTTGTATAAGCATACCTACTTGAAGTTGCTTTACCTATACCTACTTCATCAAACGAAAAATCTAAAAATCCAAAACGGTGATAGATTGCTGAAAAAAGACCATCTATAGAGTCTTTAACATTACTATTACCTCCTGAAACATTCTCTGAGACTTGATAATGAGGATAACCATGTGCTACAGCCCTCTCCCAAGGAGTTATCCCTGTAAAACCTCTCGTTTTTTTACTCTCATAATGTCCAAAAGTATTACTAGAAACTAAATATAAAGCATGTGAAAGTGCAGCAGCATTCAAATAAGAATCTGATCCAAAAGAGAGCATTCCAGCACTTGATCGTAAACTATTCAGATAAGATAAGCCATTACTTCTCACCATATCAACTGATTCTAAATCAAATGCACGACTACTTTTTCGACCATTAGTAGATACAATGCCTTGAGAAAAAACACCTTCATTGTGATTTACATCAACAATACTATCACCACATCCGCTCATGAATACTAATGTAAGTACCATGAGCCAACTAGACTTTATTTTATCCATGTCATTGCATCCTTAAAAAATTAGGGAGCAATTGTAGCATAATATTGTAAACAGACTATAAAATATTCTAATTTTATTAAATTAATTTAATAAAAATTTTAGTTTAACTTTCTTGGATAAAAACCATAATAGATTTTTAAGAATAGATTAGATATTATTACCGACAAAAATTTCAAAAACCTTAAAGGAATATATATGTCAAGAAAGTGCGCAATTAGCGGCAAAGGACCAATGGCTGGCAACAATGTTAGTCATGCTCAAAACAAAACAAAAAGAAGATTTTTACCAAATCTTAGAACAGTAAGAATCCCTCAAGAAGATGGGACAATGAAAAAAGTAAGAATTTCAGCAAAAGAACTTAGAACTATGAGAAAAAATTCATAATTTCTTAAACCCAACCATATATTCAATGGAGGATTTTGAATGCAATTTATCAAAAAGATTACAAAATTCCTCCACTGGAAAACACCCGTTAAACCAGAAATAGACCTTAATACTCAACTTTATCAACACTTAGCACCTTTTAGACTACCTATTATATTAACCATCCTTATGATGCTTATTGGCTCTCTTGGATATATTATAATTGATGATTTTACACTTATTGATGCAATATATCAAACAGGTATCACTTTTACAACCGTTGGATTTGGAGAGATTGCCCCAATATCTGATACTGGTAGACTTTTTACAATTACTCTAATTATTTTGGGTTTTGGAGTATTCTCTTTTTCTGTTGGTATACTAGTAGAGGTTTTAAATAAAGGTGAATTAATCAATATTATAAAGGAGAGAAGAATGCTCTATAATGTAGCTAGATTAAAAAACCACTATGTTATTTGCCATCATAATCACTATACAGTACAATTAACAAAACAGTTTAGACAAAATCATATACCTTTTGTTGTTGTAGATGAGAGTGAAAACTTGGAAGAAGAGGCAATAAAACATAATTATGCTTACTTTATAAAAGAGGAACCTCATACTGATATTGCACTTGCAAAAGCACATCTTTCAAGTGCAAAAGGTGTAATTACTCTATCTGATAATATTGCTGATAATATTGCTGTTATTGCCTCTGCAAGATTACATGAAAAAGAGATTCATCGTCGTCGTCCATACTTTATAATGACAAATGCACACACTCTAAGTGATATCGAAAAGCTAAAAAAGCTAGGAGCTGATAGTGTTGTCTCACCTACTAAACTAATGGCTCAAAGATTAAGTGCTATTAGCCAAAGACCTGAGATGGAAAATATTTTAGAAGAGTTTCTATACAAAAAAGATACTCCACTAGATATTGAAGAGCTTAAAATACCATCTTATTCATGGATGATATATAAAAGATTAAAAGATATAGAGCTTACAAGATATGCCAAAATAAATATCGTAGGAATCAGAAATGATAAAGATAAATTTACACCTATGCCAGATCAAGATACACTTATAATGCAAGGAAGTAAAATACTACTTATTGGTAGTGGAGATAGTATCAGAATGGCAAAAAAAATAGCAAGAAAACAAGATAGACCAAGGGATATGCATTATGTTTAATTTAATACCACTAAAAAATTCACTATCAAATGTACAAGGATTCTTTTGTGATGGAGTCAATGTAGGAATGAGAACTAATCCTAGTAATTCAGGAGAGAGTGATATTGATGGAGATGTTGCTTTTATACGAAGTGAAGTACTATGCGATGTAAGTACACTATTTACAAAAAATAGATTTCAAGCAGCACCAATCAAACACTATCTCAAATATCCAAAAAATTTTCAAACCAATTTCCTACTAATCAATGCAAAAAATGCAAATGCAATGACGGGTCAAAAGGGTATTGAGGATATTGAAAATATATTTAAAGAACTAGAGACAAAGATCAAAACTACAAATCCAATCATGAGTTCAACAGGGGTGATAGGATACAGATTAGATATTAATAAAATCACAAGCTCTTTTGATAAGTTTGATTTTGAGGCAAAAAACTCATATAAAACAACAAGATCAATCATGACGACTGATAGTTTTGAAAAAGAGTTAGCATTTAGAGTTGAATTAAAGAATGGAAAATTTTTTAATATTGCAGCAATATGTAAAGGAGCAGGAATGATTAATCCTGCTATGGCAACAATGTTGTGTTTTATTATTACTGACGCAGATATTCCAAAAGATGATATGGATAGCTTATTGAATGAGAGTGTTGAACAATCTTTTAATCGTATTAGTGTTGATGGAGATACCTCAACAAATGATACAGTCATGTTATTGGCAAATAAGAGAAGTAATACTTATGATAAAGAGGCTTTTAGAGTTGCCCTCAATCGCATTACCAAAGAGTTATCTATGATGATTTTGAGAGATGGAGAAGGATCAAACAAAGTAGTAGCTTTTGAGATTAAGGGAGCGGCCACTCAAGAAGATGCAATTAAAGCAAGTAGAGCTCTTAGCAACTCTCTTTTAGTGAAAACCGCACTCTTTGGAGAAGATCCAAATTGGGGAAGAATTGCTTCTACAATAGGAGCTAGTGAAATTGATAGTGACGAAGATAAATTAACAATTCATTATGATAATGTATTGATCTATAGTAATCAAAAAAGAGAGTTAGATAAAGAGACAGAAGATAGAGCTTTTTCTGTAATGAAAAAGGATAGTTATAAAATTAGTTGCAATTTAAACATTGGAAATTTTAATTATGTTAGTTATGGCTGTGATTTAAGCTATGAATATGTAAAAATTAATGCAGATTATAGAACTTAAATGGTAGAATTACAAGTACTTATACTATAAATTTTTAAGGATTGACACATGCTACATGAAGAGAGAGAAATCATCTCAAAATTAAAGAAAGAGAACAAACATTTTGCTCGTATATTTGACAAGCACAATACACTTGATACGCAAATTTCAGAGGCAGAAAAAACTGGACACTTTACAGATTTAGAAGTTGAAAAGTTGAAAAAAGAGAAACTTCTTCTAAAAGATGAAATTTACTCAATGATTGTAAAATATAAAAAAGAGGTTGCTCTTTAAAATACAAAGGGTGTTTATCACCCTTTAGCTCTCTCATACGCTTTAGTAATTGCTTTAATCATACTATCTCTAGTACCACCCTCTTCCAAAGCACTATAACCAGCGGCCGTTGTACCGCCAGGACTCATTACTTCATCTTTGATAATTGCAGGATGTTTATCATTTAACAATGGACTAAATCCCTCAAATAGACCTCGAACTAAGGTGTAGGCATCATCTCTTTTTAATCCCTCTTTTACTCCACCATCTGCCAAAGACTCAGCAATAAGAGCCAAAAATGCTGGTCCACTTCCTGCAACAGCGGTAGCAATATCAAGCTCTTTTTCAGAAGATAACCACAAGGCAGTTCCAAAACTTTGAGCTATTTTTATAGCTTCATTTTTAAACTCTTCATCGCCACATAAAGTTGTCATAGACTTTTGATAAGTAGCCGCAAGATTTGGCATTGCTCGTACATAAAACTCTGAATCTATCTCTTTTTTGATACTATCAATCGAGCTTCCAGCCAATACAGATATAACAGCCTTTGCCCTACCCTTTAACTTTGGACTTACTAGTTCAAGAGCATATGGCTTTATGGCAAGAAGAATAATTTTACCACTAATATCAAACCCATCATCTAATAAAATAGTCTCAACATTTTTAGCACTTAAGAGCTTTTCATCTCTTGCAACAACTTTAACTCCATACTCATTTACAGCTCCACTAATAATAGCATCCGCCATTTTTCCATTTCCAATAATAAATAGTTCTATAATAACCTCCTAAAGATAATTTGATATCGGATCTAAAATTTGAAAATCTGGATATTTAAAACTATCAAGTGTAATCTGAGCCAATAGAGCTTTGGAAAAATTTATTACAATAGGAGCAATAAAATTAATTGTAGATTTTTCAATTTCAGAGTTAATAACTACAACACTATAAATTTTAATATCATCTTTATCCTCTATCTGTAAGAGAGATTGATATGAAGAAGGTATCTTAAATGAATAATCTCTAAGACGAGTAGGATCAATCAGAGTAAAGGATAGGTTTTCTCCACTAATTGAAGAAAAAAAATCATCAATTTCCAAAAACATAACCTCTTTAACACTCTCAAAACCTAAAATAGGGGAGATAATTTTTATATTCATAAAAAAACCTTATTAAAATAATTTAATTCAAACTAATTGAATAGTAACATCTATCTCTTTAATATCGGATATTTTAACAATTAGTTAGATAAAATTGTTATATAACAGTTAAAAGGTAAAGCATGAATTTAAAAAAATATATTTTAGCCTCAATATTAATAGTAATTTTTGGAGGGTGTGCAAATACATCAGTAAATGAGGGTGTCTATAATAAATCGGCAAGCTATTGGTACAACGATATTCTAAAAAATATTAGAGTAGGTGCTTTGGATAAAGCTGATGAAGCATATACCTCTCTTGCTAGTGAACATGTAGCATCTCCACTACTCAAAGAGGCTCTTCAAATATTAGCACAAGCACATAAAGAGAATGAAGAGTATCTTATGAGTAACTACTACATAGACGAGTATAGAAAGAGATTTGCAAAAAGAAATGATATTGAGTATCTAAAATATCTTAAAATAGAGTCTAATTTTAAAGCTTTTCAAAAGGCAAATAGAGACCAAAAACTTCTTATTGACACTATTAATAATGCAATAGCTTACAAAAAAAGTTTTCCAAACTCCACATATCTACCTCTTGTAGATACAATGATGACAAGGTTACAATTAGGTGAATTACTACTAAATAGAGATATTATTAAACTCTATAAAAAGACGGGTAAAGATAAAGCAGCAAAAATATATCAAGATAAAATTAATAACTCTTGGCTTAGAGATACAAATGTTATTCCACCAGAAAGTGAGCTATTTAGCTCTATCTTAAACTAAGGGAATTATATATGCAGATAGATAACTATAGTGATTTTCCTACAAGCTTACCAATCATTGTAACTGATGATATATTTTTATATCCTTTCATGATCTCTCCTATTTTTATACATGATGATGAGAATATAAAGGCGGCTAACTATGCACTAGATAATAACTCTCTTGCACTTGTGGTATCATCCAAAAATATGATAGATAATCGAAGAGATTTTGATGGTATCTATGAAGCAGGTGTCATTGGTACAATTATGAGAAAAGTCTCTCTTCCTGATGGTAGAATAAAAATTTTATTTCAAGGATTAGCAAAAGGGCAGATTATAGAAGAGCTTCAGAGTGATCCTCTATTTGCAATAGTAGATAAATTAGAGATTGATGATTATGATGAACTAAAAGTTAATGCAACTTTAGAAATTTTACGAGAAAAAGTCAAAACACTCTCTACAATCACAAATATATTTCATCCTGATCTACTTAAAACAATTGAAGAGAATAATGAACCAACAAGATTAGCTGACCTTATAGCTAGTACAATTAAACTCAAAAAAGAGCATGCCTATAAGCTATTTATTGAACAAAATTTGGAAGAGAAACTTCTATTATTGATTGAATATATTAGTGAAGAGATTCGTGCATCAAAACTTCAAAAAGAGATCAAATCAAAAGTACACTCCAAAATAGAACAGGTAAATAAAGAGTATTTTCTAAAAGAGCAGATGAAGCAGATACAAAAAGAGCTTGGAGATGATACACAAAGAGAAGAGGAGATAGAGGAGTATTTAGAAAAATTAGAAGATAAAAAATCATTCCTTCAAGATGATGCATACAAAGAGATTAAAAAACAGATTGATAGATTTGCAAGAATACATCCAGACTCTGCTGATGCAAATGTCATTCAAAGCTATTTAGATTGGGTTTTGGAGATTCCATTTGGTAAATTTTCAAAGAAAAAACTAGATATTCACCAAGTAAAAAAGCAACTAGAGAGTGATCACTACTCACTTACTAAACCAAAAGAGAGAATAGAAGAGTACTTTTCAGTAAAAGAGTTAATGCAACTTAGAGGTATTGAAAATAGAGAAACAAGAGCAGAGATTATCTGTTTTGCAGGACCTCCCGGTGTTGGTAAAACTTCACTTGCAAACTCTATAGCCAAAGCACTTAAAAGAAAACTAATCCGTGTTGCTCTTGGTGGACTTGAAGATGTAAATGAGCTAAGAGGGCATAGAAGAACATATATTGGAGCAATGCCCGGTAGAATTGTACAGGGTCTTATTGAAGCAAAAGAGATGGATCCTGTTATTGTCCTAGATGAGATAGATAAAGTTGCCAAAAGTTATAGAGGTGATCCTACTGCTGTACTTTTGGAGATATTAGATCCTGAGCAAAATAGCGAGTTTAGAGACTATTATCTAAATTTTAATATTGATTTAAGTCGTATTATATTTATTGCAACAGCAAATGAACTAGGAAATATACCTACTCCTCTTAGAGATAGAATGGAGTTTATTCATCTAAACTCTTACACTCCTCAAGAGAAATTTCAAATTGCAAAAAAATATCTTATTCCTCAAGAGATCAAAAAACATGGACTAAAAAATAGTGAATTTAATCTCTCAAAAGGGGCATTAGAGCTACTAATTTCAAACTATACAAGAGAGGCAGGGGTAAGAAATTTACGCCGAAGAATAGCTCAACTTTTGAGAAAAACAGCAAAAGAGATTCTAATGGACTCTTCAATAAATAAAATTTCAATTACAAATAAAAATTTATCTAAATTTTTAGATAAAGAGATCTTCTCTATTGATGAGAGAGATAAAGTCGATCAGATTGGAATCGTAAATGGTTTGGCATGGACAAGTGTTGGTGGTGATGTACTCAAAATTGAAGCAATAAAGATTAAAGGCAAAGGAGGACTTCAACTCACAGGTAGCCTAGGTGAGGTCATGAAGGAGTCTGCAAAAATTGCATTGAGTGTAGTAAAAGTATTAATAGATAATAAAAAATTGAAAATTAATATAAAAGATATACCAATTAGCGATGAAGAGAAGAGTAAAAAAGTCAAACTTACAGTAAATGATATATATAAAAGATATGATCTACACATTCATGTACCCGAAGGAGCCACTCCCAAAGATGGACCAAGTGCGGGTATTGCCATGTCAACAGTCATAGCTTCTATTTTATCAAATCAAAAGATTCGTGCAGATGTAGCAATGACAGGAGAAGTTACACTTAGTGGTAAGGTATTGCCAATTGGAGGACTAAAAGAGAAGCTCATTGCAGCATATACTGCCAAAATGAAAACTATTCTCATACCACAAAAAAATTACAAAAATGATCTAAACGATATTCCACAAGAGGTTCTTGATGCTCTTGAAATTATAGGTGTATCAAAAATAGAAGAAGTCCTAAAAATAGCCCTACTCCCAAAAAAATAAAAATTATCTTTATAATACCGATATTCATAGAATGAACAAAAATTTCTATGAATAGAGGAAACTTTGATAAGTAAAAAAATAAATTTTTTTAAAACAATATTAACATCAAATCAAACTTTTAACGAAAATGAACAGCTATTAAAATATAAGTTTCAACTCCTCAATTCAATTTTTTTAGCAGGAAGCATAATACTTTTTACAATAGGGTTAATACGAATAAATAATCCAAAAACATTTACATTGGGATTACTTGAAGTAGGACTTTCAATCACATTTCTTACCCTTCTAAGCTATCTAAGAAAAGATAAAAAATATTTTAACAAAGTCTCTACAATAGCAATTTTTATTCTCTTTATTGGTTTTGTTGCAATTACCATTCTTTTAGATCATGATAAAAGTAAAATGCAGTGGTTTGCAATCTTTTTGACAACCGTATTTCTTATTAAAGGGTATAAAAGTGGATTACAAGCATATGTACTAACTATTTTCACATTAATAGTTTTACATTTTTTACCAAATATTGAACTATCATTGAGCTTTAAAGAGCTAATTATGACATTAACTTCTTATGGTGTAATCTCCATCTTTTTAACATTTTCAGAACTAAAACATGAGAGAAGTAAACAGAATATTGAAAAATCAAAAAAGAGTATTAATAAAATAAACAATTCATTGCAAAAACAGCTAAAAAATATTAAAGCTTATGAGACACTATTTAATAAGAGTAAAGACCCAATCTCTATTATTGAAAACGGTATTTTTATAGATTTTAATGATGCCGCAGTTGAAATACTAGGATATAAGAGCAAGGAAGAGATTTTGTCTATCAAACCATCAAAACTATCTCCTAAATTTCAAGAAGATAGTGAACCCTCATATACAAAAGCAAGAAAGATGATAGATTATGCAATAAAAAATGGAGGACATCAATTTGAGTGGCAACACCTCAATGCCCAAAATGAAATTGTAGAATTAAACATTACTCTTACTCCTATGTTTATAAATGATCGTGAGATTATTCATGTTGTATGGAGAGATATTAGACAGCAAAAAGAGCTAGAAAAAGAGATAAATAGAAAGAATAAGGAACTATTTTTACAACTTAGAAGAGATTCCCTATCAAATTTACCCAATAAACTCACACTAGATGAGGATCTACAAAAAGCAGACAAAAATATATCTCTGCTATATCTAAATATAGATAATTTTAATACAATGACTAATGTTTTTGGACATAAATTTTCTGATGAAATTATTATAAAAGTATCAAATATTTTAAAAACTCTAGAGAAAAAAAGTATTAAACTATATCACTTAGGATCATATAGATTCTCATTTATTATAAAAAATCCATACAATAATGAAGAGCTATACTTTATAAAATCAATGAAAATAGTTTTTGAACAACTAGATATAAACTATAAGGATGTAATTATACCAATATCAGTATCAGTTGGAGTAGCAAAAGGTAATAGTGAAAAAATAATCTTTCAAGCAAAAACAGCACTAAAAGAGGCTTTAGAATATGGTAAAAATAGTCACAAGATTTTTGAATTTGATAAAAAAAGAGAGGAGAATCAAAAAAATAATATCTATTGGCTAAGAAAGATCAAAGAGATTATTGCAAATGACCAACTCATAGTATACTATCAGCCAATTATTGATAATGAAACTCAAGAAATCTCTAAATATGAATCCTTAATAAGAGCAGTAGATAATGGAAAAATAATTTCTCCATTCTTTTTCTTAGATGCAGCAAAATCTACTGGAATGTTAGAGAGTATTACAAAAAATGTAATTGAAAAAAGTTTTAAAATGTTTAAAGATGAACCATATTCATTCTCTATTAATATTACAGAAACTGATCTAAATGGTGAATATCTAATAGATTTTTTATCTAAAAAACTCAAAAAATATCAGATCAATCCAAATAGAGTTATATTAGAAATATTAGAAAATATCAGCTCTGTAGAGTCAAAAAGAACACTAAAACAGTTAACAAAATTAAAAGATATGGGATTTCAAATTGCCATTGATGATTTTGGAGCAGAAGCATCAAACTTTAGCAGATTACTATCAATTGAAGCAAATATCATCAAAATAGATGGACAATTTATAAAAAATATCCACATAGATCAAAAAAGTTATAAGATAGTTGAAACTATAGTTTCACTAGCGAAAAAACTAAATGCAAAAACAGTCGCAGAGTTTGTACACAACAAAGAAGTTTATCAAATAACTAAAAAACTAGGCGTAGACTTCTCACAAGGATACTATTTTCAAGAACCCCTACCAACAATAGAGTCAAAGGTTATATGCACAGCGGAGTGCATATAAACCTCTAGCAAATAGTTATCTTACTGCTGCTGTTTTATCATCAACAATAGGCTCTACATAAACAGGTGCTGGTGCTGGTGTCTCTACAACTACTGGAGCTGGAGCAGGTGCTGGAACCGGAACTGGCTTAGGTGCTACAACTACTGGAGCAGGTTTAGGTGCCTCTTGCACTGGATCTATACACTGAGCTGGTCTCTTTTGAGAACAACCAGCAAAAGCAATCACTGATATAACGATAGCTGAATTTAAAATAATTTTTTTCATTTTATTTCCTTTTACTAATTTGAATGTTTTACATTATACCATTCAAATACCTTATTTTTAACATAAACCTGAAAATTATTTCACAAAAACTATTTTTTTATACCAATATTAATTGAGCTAGACCTAAAAAACTAAAAAAACCTACAATATCTGTTACTGTTGTCAAAACAACACTACTTCCAACAGCAGGATCTACATTTAATCTTTTTAAAACAAGGGGTATAACCGCACCAAAAAAACCTGCCATAAAAAGATTAATAATCATAGACAAAGCAATTACAATACCAAGCATAGGGATAGAGAACCACCATACTGAAATCAGACCCAAAATAAGTGCAAAAATAAGACCATTAGCCAAAGAGAGTAGAACTTCTTTAATAATTGTATCTTTTGAACTCTCAAGATCAATATCTCCAAGAGCCAATCTTCTCACCGTAACAGTAAGTGTTTGTGTACCTGCATTTCCACCCATAGAAGCAACTATAGGCATTAAAATAGCTAGAGCAATAAAGGATTGCAAAGTTGTATCAAATATTTGAATTACAGATGAAGCTAATATTGCAGTCAAAAGATTTACAAATAGCCAAATTCCCCTCTGTTTTCCAGCCTCAAAAAAATTCTCTTCATCTTCTGCTTCATCATCAACACCTGCAAGATTATAGATCTGCTCAGTTGCACTATCTTGTATTACAGTATGAATATCATCTGCCGTTATTCTACCTATAAGATGTCCACTTGTACTTAATACAGGTAAAGCAGATAATTCATGCTCTTCAAATAGATGAACAACATCATTAATATCTGTATCATCTTTAACATGCAAAGCTTTAAAAGCTTCTCCTTCAAGATGAAAAAGCTCCTCACGATAAGTTTTTTTAAAATCAAATGTTAACAGATCTTCCAAAGACAGAGTAAACATCAATCTATCAAATGAGTCCATAATAAAAACATTATGGGTATTATCGAGTTCTCCATTAAGTTTTAACTCTTTAAATCTATTAATCGAATCTTGAATTACCTCATCATAACGAGCACTAAAAAGCTCGGTTTGCATATATGCACCAGCTTGATTTTCATCATAAAGCTTAAGCTTTTTAATATCTTCTTGATCATTTTTATCTAGTGAATCCAAAATTTGATCAGCTGTCTCTTGGTTAATATCTTCAATATCTTGCAAAAGATCAACAGCATCATCACTATCAAGTTCACTTACAACTTCAACCAAATCACCCTTAGGTAACTGTTCAATAAACTCTTTAAGATACTTTTCTGGAAACTCTAATGCAATATCACCCAAAAACTCATTTGGAATTTTTTGCAAATAAGATACAAAAAGTTCTTCATCCTCTTTATGTATCTTTTTTAGTGCTTTTGAAATCTCTAAATTTGAAATCCTTGTATGTAAAGGATCAGCTAAAAACTGATCAAGAAGGTGAATATATTTTATAATATCTTGAGATTTTGGCATAATATTTATTCCCCTTGATTATAATATTATTATGGACGAACACTTACTATATCATAATTTTCACCAAGAGGTAATAACTCATTTTGTTCTATACTATTTTCAATCATATCCAAGGAGACACTTCTGCGACTATTAATACTCTTATTTGTCTTTAAAATTTTTCTAATTTCATTTTTATATGATCTTATATTTACCAAAAAAGATCTCTTTTTAGAACCATTCAAGCCATTTTTAAAAATAATCTTTGATGCAGGATTAATCCATCTATTATTTACACTTAAACCAAAATGCAAATGGGGTCCCGTACTTCTTCCTGTATTACCACTATAACCTATTAACTTGCCAGTTTTTACCCGTTTTCCAAGAATCCCCTTTTTAAATCTACTCAAGTGAGCATAAAAACTTTTATAGCCAGATGGATGCTTCATGATAATTACCTTTCCATATCCACCCTTTCTACCTGCAAAAATCACCTTACCCTTATAGGAAGCATAGACAGGAGTTCCTGTTGGTGTTGCATAGTCTATTCCATGGTGAGCACGATATCTTCTCAAAATAGGGTGCCATCTCTTCTTTGTAAATTTAGATGATATTCGTTTATATTTACATGGCACAATAAATGATGAAACACTATTTGTATTTCCATTTTCATCATAATATTTTCCATCTTTTGCTAAAAATTGATAATATTTTTTTCCTCTTACTTCCATCATGGCTGCATCTATTTTCTGTTCGCCAAAAAATCTTCCATTTCTCTTTCTTTCAGTATAAAAAACGACAAGCCTATCACCAAGTCTTAACTTTTTAAAATTAATAATATTTTTAAAAAGTTGTTCCACTCCAATAGCTAATTCAAAATTTTCACTCTTTTTTAAAATATCTTTTGAGAGTAGATCATCTAATTTCAAAATAAGCTTCTTCTTCTCCTCTTTATAAATAATAGGAATAAGAGAAAGGGTATAGTGACCATCAAACTCTAAATTAAGGTGAAGTTCCAACTCATCATTAATAGGAATTAGAGCTTGCTCAATTTTACCATTATCATCTCTTAGCACTTGATAAATTGTTCCAACTCTAATCTCTGTGGATAACTTTTCATCATCCGAATCTAAATTATAATATAGTTTCAGTGGCAAAGAATTTTTTTCTAAAAAACCAAGAAGAGTAGCCCCACTCTCCCACACTCTATCCTCAACTATTTTATGATTTAAGTCTACAGCCAACCCAAAAGTCACAAATAAAAAAGTAATAAATAAATACCTAAGTAACATTAATAGCCTCTCTTATACTACATGGTTAATTTCAATTATACTTAAAATTTTTAAAACTTTAACTATTATTTTGTATAATTCACCATTAAGCCTTGTAGGGCTTCAAAAATACACATTACTAGGAATATTCCAATGTTAAAAAAAATCATAGTTTTTATAATTTTTTGCCAAACCTTTCTTATATCTGACACTCTATCAAGCCATTACCAAACTCAAATAAAAACAGTTAACAAAGATATTATTACAGTTCAAAATAATAGAGATGTAGCTGTAGGATCAACGGGTATTGTCTTACATCAATTTGATAAAGATCATCAAACAATAATTGCAAAAGTTGAAGTAGTTAGCAAAATAAACGATACAATGATGCTAAAACTTTCAAAATATCTAGGCGTCAAACAAGATGCTCTACCAAGCTACAACATAACCCCCCAAATAGGAGATAAAGTTATACTTAATTTCTTATATAACAGAGCATTAGCTATTGTACCAAATATAAATAGCTACAAAATGATAACTAGAAGCTATGATAATATTATTTGGGTACATCCTGATATTTTTGCAGCTAAGCTCTCTATTGATTATACTCCTGCACCTACAAAAAAAGAGTTCCAAGAGATATGTAGTACAGAAAACATTGCACTTCTATTTTTTCATATAGATAAAACAGGTTATTTTATAGATTGTAATAGCTTTGTAACGATTGATACCATTCCACTGCCAACAACAAAAGATATAAAACTTCCATTCTATACAAGAATCAATAATATCAAAAGTAGATTTTCAGCCTTTGGAGCTGATAAAGGTATCACAGATTATAATAATTATTACAAAAAACTTTTAGGAATTAAATAATGATGGATTCTATCCACATAAATCACTTTAAAAAAATTGTAGGTGATGAAAATATATATAATAATAAAGCACATATG
>Ga0256914_1002457_pt1 | contig 15417 bp, 16 predicted proteins | sample HulkmetaG_FD_191571 | JGI IMG/M metagenome (GOLD analysis project Ga0256914, IMG submission 191571) | Hydrothermal chimney microbial communities from Main Endeavour vent field at the Juan de Fuca Ridge, Pacific Ocean - Hulk | ecosystem: Environmental > Aquatic > Marine > Hydrothermal vents ... | reverse complement strand
AGGGTAAGCAAAACAGAAGACAACATAACGCAAAAGTATCTCTATGACGGAGATGATATCATCGCCATACTCGATGACCAAAACAAAGTGATCACCACCATCACCCACGATGAGAGCATCGATACGCCTCTCTAAGCATCACCAACGCCTACGGAACATTCCACTACCATAGAGACCATCAAGGGAGTATCGTAGCCCTAACGGACGGCAGCGGACAAGTCGTTGAGTCGTTTACATACGACAACCATTACGGTAAAATCATACAACACACCAAAACCGTAGAGACGAACAACCCTTACGGCTATACGGGTAGGGAGATAGATACTCCAGAGCTTTACTACTATAGAGCCAGATACTATGACCCGACCGTTCAGAGGTTCTTGAGTGAAGACCCGATAGGGTTTAGTAGTGGGGGTTTTAACTGGTATCGGTATGTGCTAAACGACCCGGTGAATTTGGTGGATCCTACGGGTGAGTTTGCTATTGCAATACCTTGGGCATTGGCAGAAGCTGCAACATTAGCTGAAGCAGCCGGATGGGCAGGGCTTGGTGCCGGGTTTGGCTGGGCACTTTGGGATGCTTGGAATAATTCTCAGGATAATGTTTGTTATGCCAAACCTGTTGATAAAAATAAGGAACCGGAACATCCTGACTATAAACCTCATAAAAAGAAAAAAGGTTTGCAAAAAATACCTTGGAATAAAAAGAGGAAAGGTTGGCCGGCAAAAGATGGTAGTTATTGGGAACCGGTACCGGATGGTCATAAAGGTACTCATGATCCTCATTGGGATCAACAATTTCCTGACGGGTCTCATATTCCAAGATATCCAAAGTAGGAGTACAAATGAAAAATGGTGAAAAAGTAAGAGTTAAAAGTTTTTTTTTAACAAAAAATCCGGAAGAAGAAACTGATGAAAAATATAATTATTGGAAATTAATAGGTGAAAAAGGAATAGTTATCAATAAACGAAAAGAGCATCCTTTTTATAAAAATAGAGGAGAACAAGTATTAGTAAAATTTGAAAAAAATCTTCAAAGTCTAGGGCTTGTTTCTCATAATGATAAGGAAAATTCATTATGGTTTTTTTTGGATGATATAGAAAAGTTATAAATTTGCATATTCTTCTCGTTCCACCTTTCCCAAGGTGGAATGCATACCTAAGTAAAATTACAATACAATACTTAAATGGGAAGATCAAGATATAAAATATATGAACCAAGATTAAGATGTACTCCTAACCTTCTTTACTTTCACTTTGTTGACTGAATTTCAGCACCGTTTCAGAGGGAGTACAGATTACGATACTCTCGCATCAGATTCGCAACGATCTACTAGGCGGAAAATCTTGATGTACGGTCTGCATTTTTGAAACAAAACTGCCTTCTTGTCGATATTTGTAGTACGAAAATATTTCGTTAAAAAACACACCGTCGGTATTCAATAAACCTTTATCGATGATTGACTATAATCAGTTACCACTCTATTGCACAAAATACGAAGGAAACGATTGGCTCTCTACTACATCAGAGAAAACGGTACGATTGTCAGGGAAAAGAGCGGGGATATCGTCGTGATCGCTCCCTCACTCTACTGGTATGGCCATGCGAAATTTCCGACATCATCCATTGCGAAAGCAAAGAGGCTTGCCGACAGCTTTCTCGCTACGCGGCCGGCCTCCTATACCGCCATCCATGTCGAAAAGAGCGGGGATGGGTTCGACTGCTACGCTTACGACGAGGCGCATCTGCGAACGCTTGTCGCACAACACACCTCCGCAAAAACGCCCTTCTACTTTCTGCAGCAGTTCAGCGAACAGATGCCGCTTCGTATCGACGAAGAGCTGATCGCAGATACGATCAACGGCATCTGTATCGAGATGGAGAATGGAGAGAGAACCCTCCCCTCTCTCGATTCGCTCGACTTCCGCTCGCTGGCAAAACCGTTCAACGGCGCCGGCGAATCGGGGATCTCGAAAAAGGTCGCCGCAGGACTGGCAGTGCTGCTTTTCGTCACGGCTGCCGGCGATCTTGCACTGCGGTACCAGACGCTTCAGGCGCTGCAGAGCCGCTCGACGGAGGGAACGCAAAGATCGATGTATGAAATCAGGGCCCTGGTGAAAAAATACGCCAAAATCGATTCGGAACAGCGCAGGCTGCGGGCGGCGATCCAAAAAGCGCTCTCTTCCCGGATAAAAACGCTCGAATGTTCCGTGAAAAAGGGGTGCACCCATGAGTAGAGCACCGGATCCCGTGAAACGGCCGCTCTCACCGGGCTCGGCGGAGAGGAGCGGCTTTTGAGAATCTACGCGATCCTTTTTGGCGTGCTCCTGCTTCTGTGGGGTTCGGCCGCGCTCTATATGGAAAAAAGAGTTGAAAGAGTCCAGCAAGAGTACCTGGAGAGAGCGGAGCTGACGGGTCGATACGAAGCGCTGCGGCGCCTCTGGTCCCAGGAGGCCAAAAGAGAGGCCCGCCGCCAGATGGAGAAGATGCTCGCAATCTACGGAATCACCCCGAACGCGACCAAGAGAGGGAGCCTGAAGAGCTACACCTTTTCGGTGGATGCGAAGCGGGCCGATACGATCCTGGGGAAACTGCTCGGCAGCAATCTCACGATCACTTCGTTTACCGCCAGAAGGAGCGGTGAGGGGAGGCTTGAAGTACGACTGGAGATCGAACTGTGATCTGGCTCAGGCGAACGGTCGTCACCCTTCTGTCGATCGTCCTCTTTGTCGCATTGACTCTTCTTTTTCTCTCCAAGGAGCGTCTGTGCAACGCCGCCATCGAAGCGGCCGCCTCCAAGGGGGTGACACTCTGCTACGACAACCGTACCGCTTCGGTGCTCGGGTGCCGGCTCGAACGGGCCACCGTTCTGTACGGCCACGCACCGGTGGCGAAGATCGGCCGGGCGGTTTTCACCCCCTGGAGCGTCGAAGTTTCACGGATTCGACTGGAGGGTCCGGCGGCATCGATGCTTCCGCCGAAGATCGCATCGGTCCGTTTCCGCCCGATCGGCGGCACGATCTATGCCGAAGGCGATTTCGGGATTCTTCGGGGCAGAGTGGCCTGGGCCGGCCGGAGGGTGACGCTGGAGTTGACTCCCTCTTCGCTGATGAAGCGGGAATTCGGTTCGACACTGCGCGAATTTCGCCGGAAAAACGGAAAGTACACCTATGCTCTCTCGTTTTGAAAACTCTCTGCCAAAGCTCGCTTTCGTAGCGGCCATCGTACTCTTCTCCAAAGCGGCGGCTCTCCTCTTGGACGCCTTCATGCCGCCGCTTCCGAAACTGGAGTGTACGTACGAAACGGCGAAATTCCCGACCGAGTACCGTTTCGCCTCGGCTTTCGGTCTCAAAACGGCGACTCGAAAAGCGGTGGAGACGAAGAGTCCCGCCAAAAAGAGCGTGACGCTCAAAGGGTATGTGTTGACGATGACGGCTGTCGGAAAGCCGAGTATGGCACTGATTGCACACAAAGGGAAGAGCCGTTTCGTCACTGTAGGCGAGAGGATCGACGGCTTCAAACTCGAAGAGGTCTATACCGACAGGGTGAAACTGACCAAAAACGCTCAGGAGTACTGGCTGAAGATGAAAAAGCGAAGCGCAACGGCCACCCTTTCGACGCCCGCGAAGAAGAGAAAACGCGGCAAAACAGGGGCCGAAAAATATGTCGATCAGATCCGAAGGGAAGAGAACACCTACTTCATCCCCAGGGAGTTGCTGCACGAGATGCACGACCTGAAAAAGATCTTCCGCTATATCGCCATCTCTCCCGTCTACAGGGAGAACAGACTGGTGGGATTTGGAATCTCCAATGTAAAGAAGGGGTCGGTTTTTGATAAAATGGGATTGAAAAAACGTGATATCATAGAGAAGATCGACGGCAAGCCGATCAAGAGTGAAAGCGACGCTTTTGAATACTTCAACCGACTCGAACAACTCAATTCGCTCTCTTTGACGATCAAGCGCGGAAAAGAGAGCAAGGAGCTCAAATATGAGATTTTCTAAGATTTTTCTGGCGATTGCGACACTGCTCCCGCTCCTGCTGAGTGCCGAAAAGATCACCATCAATTTCAACGAGACACCGATCCGCGACGTGATCCGGTTCGTGGCCAAGCAGACCAACAGCAACATCCTGGTGACCGACCAGATCAGCGGCAAGGTCAACTTCATCTCCGAAGAGCCGATCGACAAGAGCGAGCTTCTTCCGCTCCTGACGCAGATTCTGCAGAACAAGGGCTATACGGTCGTCGACGGAAACAACGGCTACATTCTCGTCACCCGGGCCGCCAACGCCAAAAAACTCGCGGCCCCTCCCTCGGCGAAATCGAAGGCGGGTATGATCACCAAGATCCTCCCGGTCCACTACATCAAGGCGGCCAACGCCGTGCAGAAGCTCCGCTACCTCAGCAGCCAGTTCGCTTCGGTCACCTTCGACAACGACAAGAACATCATCATCATGAGCGACTATCCGAAACATGTCGAGAACTTCGAGGCGACACTCAAAAAGATCGACCGGCCGGTACGCAAGGAGATCCGTTTCGTCTCCCTCGACAATGCCGACGCTGCCACCGCCGTCAAATCGCTCGGCAGCATCTTCAAGGCGCTCAATACGACCTTCCGGTTCCCGGTCACCCTCAACGCCGACGCCAAGAGCAACAAGATCGTCGTCATCGCCGACGCCTACGATATCGACCGGGCCGTCAAAATCGTCAGGAAGTTCGACGCCCAAAACAGCGCGCGGGAGATGGCCAGCGACGTCATCTTTCTCAACAACGCCGAGGCGGCCGCGACGCTGAAGATCGTCAACGGCCTGATGAAGAGCTTCGACAAGCAGACACAAGCGCAAGTCTCCATCCAGGCCAAGGAGGATATCAACGCCATCGCCATCACGGGAACCCCCAAGGCGGTCCGCCTGATCGGCCGGATCATCCGAAAACTCGACATCGAGCAGCAGCAGGTCTACATCAAGGCCCACGTCTACGAGATCAGCCAGAACAGGCTCAACAACCTCGGCGTCAAGTGGGGACTCGCCGGAGGGGCGACCGCCGGAAACCTGATCGCCACATCGATCTTCAACATGGGCGGCTCCTCCTTCGTCCTGCCGTCGACACTGGCGAGCACGATCGACTTCGGCACGACGAGCAAGGGTGTCGCCATCGGCGCCATCATCGATCTGCTGAAACAGAAGGGGGCGGTCAACGTCGTCTCCGAACCGAACATCCTGTGCATCAACAACAAAAAATCGACCGTCTACGTCGGAAAGACGATCTCGATCCTCACCAGCCAGGCGACCGGCAACGACACCACCTCGCTCACGCGCAACACCTACAGCCGCGAAGATATCGGGCTCACTCTCGAAGTCAAGCCCCAGATCGCCAGCGACGACAAGGTGCTGATCGAGGTGAAGACCAAGATCGAGGACATCGACCGTGCCAGTACCGTCGCCGCCGACCGCCCCACCACCCTCAAGCGGGAAGTCAACACCGTCTCCATCGTCAACGACGGCGAGAGCGTCATCATCGGGGGGCTTTTGAAAAACTACTACTCCAAAGCGGTCTCCAAAGTGCCGGTCCTGGGAGACCTGCCGTTTCTGGGCGGCCTGTTCCGCTCCACCTCCGAAAGCACCGACCAGATCAACGTCATCGTCATCCTCACCCCCTACATCGTCAAAAACAGCGCTTCACTGGCCCAGATCCAGGAGAAGATCGCCAAGAGCGAAGAGCTCAAGGCCCGGCTCGCAAAGATCCTCGAAGAGGAGCTCGAAAAGCCGAAGAAGAGCGGGGAGGATGAATGACGGGAAGCGCCGTTCATGCCGAACCGGAACTCTATACCGAGATCGAGGATCTCGACTTCTACCTCAAAAACGGTCTACTTTTCGGCATCCACGAAGGAAAACCCCATGTATTCATCCGTGAAAACCCGGATGCAGACATGCTCAACGCACTCTCCCACTTCGGAGGGAAGCTTCCTCTTCTGATCCTCGACGAATCGAGCTACGAGTCGCTCAAGACGAAGTTTCTCGAACTCAGAAGCGAAGAGGGGATCGGCGGCGTCGAAGGGTTCGAGAGTCCCGAGGAGATCGAGAACTTCCTCCAGAACGAAGATCTGCTCGCCAGCGAAGACTCCGCCCCCATCATCCGCTACGTCAACTCGCTCTTCGTCCAGGCGCTCAAGCGACGGGCCACCGATATCCATATCGAAACCTTCGAAAAAGAGGGGGATGTACGCTTCCGGATCGATGGAGTTCTGAGCACGATCGCAACCCTGAAGAAGGGGGCGATCGCTTCGATCATCAACCGGATCAAAGTGATCTCGAACCTCGACATCTCCGAATCCAGAATCCCCCAGGACGGCCGCACGAAGATCACCATCGCCGGCAGCGGGGTCGACGTACGTGTCTCGATCCTTCCCACCTACTACGGCGAAAAGGCGGTATTGCGGCTCTTGATGAAAGGCGAGTCGATCCCCTCGCTGCAGCAGCTGGGCTTCTCCAAAGAGGTCTTCACGAAACTCAAGTCTCTTCTGAAGCACAGCTACGGGATGATCCTCATCACCGGACCGACCGGAAGCGGAAAATCGACGACGCTCCACTCCTTTTTGAAGGAGATCGACCACGAACACTACAACATCGTCACCGTCGAGGACCCGGTGGAGTACAATGCCGAGGGGATCAACCAGATCCAGGTGAACGAAAAGGTGAATCTCACCTTCTCCGAAGCGCTCCGCTCGATCCTGCGGCAGGATCCGGATGTCATCATGGTGGGAGAGATGCGCGACACCGAAACGGCCAAAATCGCGACGCAGGCGGCGATGACCGGCCATCTCCTGCTCTCGACACTCCACACCAACAGCGCCTCGGCGGCGATTCCCCGCCTCATCGACATGGGGATCGACCCCTTTCTGGTCAGCTCCACGCTCATCGGCATCCTCGCCCAGCGGCTGGTTCGGCTGCTCTGCCCCCACTGCAAGACCGACTACGAGCCGAGCGACGAAGATATCCGATATTTCGACCTTCCCCACGGGCTTTCGCTCTACGGTCCGGCAGGGTGCGACAAGTGCGGAGGCACCGGCTACATCGGACGGCGCGCCATCGGAGAAATCATCATCGTCGACGAAGCGTTCGCCGCCCGGATCAAGAGTGGTGCCGACGAGCAGAGCCTGAAGCGCTATCTTCTCGAAGAGACCGATTTTCGACCGATGTTCTCCGAACTGCGCCGTATGGTGATCGAGGGGGAGACGAGCATCCCCGAGGCGGTACGCATCGGAGTCAAGAGCATATGACCTTCCGCTACAAAGGGTACGACGCCACCGGGAAACGGGTGAGGGGAGTCGTCACGGCCACGGGACCGGAGGAGGCGAAAGAGCGGCTCAGGCAGAAAGGAACCCTGGTCGAATCGCTCAAACCGCAGCGGGCGCTCTTCGTACGAGAGATTCCGCCGCAGCTCATCTCCGCTCTGGGGCGCAACCTCAGCCTCTACCTCAAGGCGGGTATCTCCCTTCCGCGCGGGCTACACCTGGTCGCGGAGAACTTCCCCTCCCGCTCCCGGCAGCACCGCTTTCTCGAAGAGACGGCCCGCCTTGTCGAGAGCGGAAGCTCTTTCCACGAAGCGCTCGCCGCACAGGATATCTACACCGTCCCCCCCTTCTTCCTGCAAACCGTGAAGGTGGCCCAAAAGAGCGGAAATCTCGAAATGGTTCTCCTGGAACTCTCCGACTATGTCCAGGAGCAGGAGCGGATCAAGCGGGATGTCGTCAAGGCCTTCATCTACCCCACCTTCATTCTGCTCATCGCCGTTGCGATGATCAACTTCATGCTCACGACGATCATCCCGAAAATCGTCGACATGTTCGAAGCGACCAAAAGCGAACTTCCCGCGTCCACGAAGATCACACTGGCTCTTTCGCACTTTTTCCAGGCCTACTCCTGGGCGATGGCGATCGCCGCACTCATCCTCGCCACCCTTTTTGCGCTCTCGTGGAAAAAGAGTGAACGGTTCGGATACGCGGTGGACGGGCTGCTGCTGAAGATCCCGCTTTTTGGCGGGATGATCACGGCGATGGAGCTGGGTCGTTTCGGGCGGGTCATGGCACTGCTGCTGCAAAGCGGCGTCCCTTTCGCCCAGGCGCTCAACTACGCCGCCCGGACGATCGGCAACCGCTATCTTCAAAGAGTTTTTGGTAAAATAGCGACTCAGATCGTCGAGGGCAAAAGCTTCACGCAGGCGGTGCGCGAAAACGTCAAGAATCGCGAAATCCCCAACGACTTCATCAACGCCGTCGCCCTTGGAGAGAAGAGCTCGCACCTGGCCTTTTCGCTCAAGAGCCTCTCGGAACTCTACGCCCAGCAAAACCGCGACCGGATCGAAGTGATGCTGGCACTGCTGGAGCCTGTATTGATGCTGATCATCGGCGGCATCATCGGCTTCCTGGTCATATCGATGCTCTTGCCGATCTTTTCGATCAGCCTCGGGGAGTAGCCCCCGGCAGAACAAAAACAGAAGGAACAGAATGAAACTGCGACGAGGATTTTCGCTTCTTGAACTGATGATCGTCATCATCATCCTTGGGCTTCTGAGCGCCCTGGTGCTCCCAAACCTGCTTGGAAAGGCCGAGAGTGCCAAACGAAAACTGGTCTGCATCCAGATGAAGAACATCCAAGAAGCGCTCAAATCGTTCAAATTCGACAACGGAGTCTATCCGACGACCGAGGAGGGGCTCGATGCGCTGCTGAAAAACCCCGATCCGGAAAAGTACACCAACTACGCCCCCACCGGCTACCTGGAGAGCAAACGACTCCCGAAGGATCCGTGGAAACACCCCTATATCTACCTCAACAGCGGCGGCGAAATCGACATCATCAGCCTCGGGGCCGACGGCAAGGAGGGGGGCGATGGCGAAGCGCGGGATATCACGCTCCGGGAGTGCGAAAGGGAGTAGGTTTGGGCGCACGGAAAAGGGCGGGCTTCACACTGGTGGAACTGCTGGTCGTGCTGCTTTTGATGGGGATCGTCTACGCTCTCGCCTTCAGCTACATGATGCCCAAAAGCGAAAAGGAGGCGGCTTCGGAGGTGACACTGCGGACGATCGCTTCGCTCTTTCGCACCTCTCCCCTTTTTCGCCAATCCGAAATCGATCTGTACTGCAAGGAGGATGGATCCTGCCTGCTCGTCTCCGGCGGCGAAGCGGTCGAAGAGATCAGGGTGCGGGGTACCGGCAGAGCCTATATCGTCAACCCCGACGAGACGCTCCAGTCCGTCGAATATCCCCATGTCAAGATCGGGACCGACGAATTCCGGCCGATTTTCCGGATCCGGTGCCGGGCCGACGGGCTCTTCGATCCCCAGATCATACGCACCGCAGACACCTGGTTCTATCTGCACCCTTTCGGAGAGGTCCATACCTTCACGGATCCCGTATCGATGGTCTCGTTCATCCGTCGCAGCGACTATCTTCCCGACCGGGCCGGATATGCACAGTAACCGCGGCTTCACCCTCCTGGAGGTGCTCTTGAGCATCTTCATCCTCTTCACGATGGGGCTGGCCCTGCTGAAATTCGACGGCTGGATCAAGCACGAAATGGGACGATACCGCGAAAAAGCGCTCCTGCTCTTCACCGGTACCCCAAATCTCTACGAGAGCAGGCGGAGCCGACTCAAGGACGAGAGCCTCTTCGATACGATGAAGTTCGAAAAGCTGCGCGACGACGAGATCTTCTGGCTCAAGAGTCTCTCGGCGAAGATCTCGGTCGGCAAAGGGGAGAAGCGGACCCTCTACCAAAGCGGCGATCTCGACCTGACCTACTATCTCTACCCCGTCACCCTCAAGCGGAACGAGACGCAGGTCGGCTTCATCAGGGTCGTGCCGTGAAACGGGGATTCACGCTCGTGGAGATGCTGATCTCCGTCGTGCTCACCGCGATCCTCTTCACCTACCTCTACGCCACTTTGAACGATCTGCGCAGAGGCCACGGACGATACAAGGCATCGGCCGAAGCCGTCACGGGAGGCCAGCGGATATTCTCGCTCCTCTCCAGGGACCTGACGCAGCTTCGCGAACCTCCAAGGATCGTCCACGAAGCCGGATACGACCGGCTCTCCCTGACGACGGAGAACTCGATCTACGGGATCGCCCGCCCCTGGGTCCACTACTTCGTCAGCTCCAACGAACGGGCGCTGATCCGGATAGAGGCGACGAAGCCGATCGACTTTTCGCTCAACTATATCGGGGACGCCAACGGCACCTACTTCTTCGCGGACAGGCTGGCCGAAGGGTGCGACTCTTTCCGAATCTCCGAACGGTCGGGACGGACCGACCTGCTCCTTCGATGCGAAAAGATCGCACCGATCGCCATGACCCTCTACAAGGGGGATCTGTGAGACGGGGAGTCGTTCTGCTCATCACGCTGGCGATTCTTCTGATGCTCAGTACCATCGTTCTGCTCTTTCTCAGGGAGGGCGGATCGGTGAAAAAGAGTGTCCGGGAGAATATCGCCGTCATCCAGACCAACCTTCTGCTCAACGATCTGAGCGGCTTTCTCAAAAAACAGAACTTCACCCAGGAGGATATCTTCTACGGCTCCGGGATCCCCGTATCGCTCGACCTCGGCCCCATCTCAGGCTCCATCGCGATCACCTCGGCCCAGAGCCGTATCAATATCAACCGATTCCTCGAGGCGGTGCTCCACGATCAGCAGGCGCTGGTGAGTTTCCTCGACTGGCTCGATACCCTCAAGCTCAAAAACCAGCCTCTTCTCATATCGCTGCTGCTCGACAGCTACGACAGCGACCGGTACGAGAGGATGACCGGCAGCGAAATCGCCCTGCAGGCTCCATGGTTTCAAGACGGCTCGATCGCCAATGCGAAAGCCCTCGGGACGATTCTGCGGCGCTACGCCGAGCTGAGCGGCGAAGAGAATCTCTCCATCCAACGGTGGGAGCGGGTCTTCGGCTACGACGGCGATACGCTCGACCTCAACTATGCCGACAGCGATCAGATCCGGCTCCTCTTCCCGGATCTGCCGCAGATCGTCGTCGATACGCTGGCGCGCCACGACACCCTCTACAAGAGTGTCGAAGAGATGCCGATCGATCCGGAATCGAAAATCAAGCTCGTGCAGAAACGCTTCGGTATCCTTCCGACGCTGCACACCTCCCATATCGCCGTCTCCGTCGGCTTCACGACGACACAGGAGTGCAGCGGAGAGATGGACTTTCGGATGGAGGTGAAGAAGAAGAGAATCACCGACCTCTCCCTCTCGCCGATCCTCTGCCCCTGATACGGGAAAATGGTATAATAGCGGCAAAAATCAAGGCACCTATGAGAGTAGCGATTGTCCGACTGACGGCGATGGGCGACATCGTTCATACGATGGCCGCCCTGCAGTTCGTCAAAAAAGCGAAACCCGATACCGAGATCACCTGGTTCGTCGAAGAGAAGTTCGCCGCCGTCGTGGAGCGCAACCCCCATGTCGACAGGATCGTACCGGTCGATCTCCATCGCCTCAAAAACGGCTTCTCTTTCACCGCTCTCCGCCAGGAGGCGGCGAAGGTACGAAGCGTGGGACCTTTCGACCTCGTGATCGACGTCCAGGGACTCTTGAAATCGGCGATTCTCGCACGCATCGCCGGAAGAGAGGTCGCCGGGCTCGATTTCGACTCCGCAAAGGAGGGTGTCGCCTCCTTTCTCTACTCCCAAAGATTCGCCGTCGACTGTACCCGGATCGCCCCGCTGCGGTTCGCCTCGCTGATCGCCAAAGCTCTCGGTATCGAGATCACCGAGCAGATGCTGCGAAAGAAGGAGCCCTATCTCTTCTTCGACCGCGAGAGGGCGGCCGGACGGGTCGACCCCTTTTTCGACGAAAAACGGCCAAACCTCCTCGTCGTCACCGCGGCGAGCAACGCCAGCAAAACCTACCCCCCCGAACGCTTTATCGAGCTGATCGGCCATCTTGAAGCGTGCAACGTTCTGCTGGTGGCCGGAAGCGAAGCCGAGCGGAAGGAGGCCGAAACGATCGCCGCAGCCACCCACGCCAGGCTCCTGCCTCCCCTCGATCTCGATGCCCTCAAATATGCCGTCTTCCGTTGCGATCTTCTCATCGGCGGCGATACCGGCCCCAGCCATATGGCCTGGGCCATGAACCGCCCCTCGCTGCTGCTCTTCGGCTCGACACCCCGTTCGATGATGATGGAGACACCGATCAACGTGGCCCTCACCTCCGGAGCGAAAGTACACCCGTGCCGGTTCGACAAGAACGACCGCTCCATCGCCACGATCGATCCTGCGAGGGTGGCCGAAACCGCTTCGAGGCTGCTGGCATGACCGACCGCCTCTACCTCGCCCTCTTCAACCTCTTTCGCGCGATGGTCCTCCATACGCCCAAAAAGATCCAAAGACCCTTCATCGAAGGGCTCGCACGACTCGTCCATGCGCTCGATGCCCGCCATCGCCACATCGCGAACGTCAACCTCGATCTCGCCTTCGGCGAGACCATGCCCAAAGAGGAGAAGGAGCGAATCGTCAGAAAAACCTACGAAAATCTCCTCTTCAATCTCGCCGATTTCGTCCGCAACCAGGGGATATCGAGAGAGGAACTGGAAAAAAAGCTCCGTTTCGAAAACCAGCAGATCGTCGACGAGGCGAAACGGAGCGGACGGCCCATCGTCTTCATCACCGCCCACTACGGCAACTGGGAGCTCATCTCCCTGGCGATGGCCGCCCGATTCGGCCCGCTGAGCGTCGTGGGGCGCCCCCTCGACTCACCGCTCATGAACGAGATTCTGCGGAAGAACCGTGAGCAGTTCGATATCGAGATGATCCCGAAGAAAGGAGCGATGAGATCGCTGATCAAGGCGATCGGGTCGGGGCGCAACGTTGGACTGCTCGTCGATCAGAATACGGCAGAAAACGAGGGGCTGCTGGTGGAGTTTTTCGGCAAGGAAGCGCGCCACACACCGGCGGCCGCCATCCTGGCGAAGCGGATGAATGCCGTGGTGATTCCCGCTTTCATCACAACCGACGACCGCGAAACCTATACGGTCACCATCTACCCGCCGCTGGAGATCGATCAGACGCTCGAAAAGGAGGAGGCGATCGCGAAAAACGTCCAGGCCCAGGCGAGCGTGACCGAAGAGGCGATCCGAAAAAAGCCGGACGAATGGTTCTGGCTCCACCAGCGCTGGAAAAATCGCTACGAAGCGCTCTACAGGAGAGAAAATTGACCCTGTCGAGTCTGCGCAGACCCAGCCGCGAAAGGCTCGATCTGTGGATCAACTACCTGATCGTCGCTCTGGGATTCACCCTCCCCATCTCGATCGCAATCAACAACATTCTTCTAGCAATCATCCTGCTTCTATGGCTTGCGGCAGGCGGGTTCAAAGAGCGGTGGGAGAGGATAAAAAACAACCGTGCCGCTCTTGCCATCCTTCTCTTTTTCGCACTCCATATCGTCGCCCTCGCCTACAGCAGCGATCCGAAAACGGGTTTTTTTGAAATCATCGTTCGGGAGCAGCTTCTGCTCTTTCTGCCGATCATTCTCTCCGTCATCCGTCCTCGGTTTGTCCAAAAGGCACTCAACGCTTTTTTGTATGCGATGTTCCTGTCGGAGATTCTCTCCTACGCCATGTACTTCGACCTCGTGCATATTCCCTGGCACGACTACGCCAAAGAGCCCTACCCGACCCCTTTCGTCAGCCACCTCTCCTACTCTCCGATGGTCGCCTTCGCCGTTATTTTGCTGATCCATCGCCTCCTTTACGGAAACGAGGGGAGAAAGGCGAAAGCGATCTACCTCTTCTTCATGGTCACGATGTCGTTCAACATCTTCATCAGTGGCGGAAGAGCGGGCCAGATCGGCTTCATCGTCACCCTCCTGTTCTACCTCTTCTACCAGTTCCGCCACGAGATCAAAACGATGCTCTTTTTGCTTCTTCTCTCCACGAGCGCCATCGTGATGGTCTTCTTTTTCAACAGTAGCTTCCATGACCGGATGATGCAGGCCTACCATGACGTAGCCAGGTTCCATGTCAATCCCAACTCCTCCGTGGGACTGCGGATCAACTTTACCCTCAACTCTCTGAAGCTGATACGAAACAGTCCGATCATCGGCTATGGCACCGGCAGCTTCGCCAAGGAGTATGAAAAGATCAACGAACTGGAGACCCCAAAGGTACGAACCACCTCCCAGCCGCACAACTTCTATATCCTCACTCTGGTACAGTTTGGGCTGGTTGGGCTGGGGCTTTTGCTCTATCTCTTCTATGCGCTCTTCTCCATCGCACGAAGGAGCGACGACACCTATCGCGGGGTACGCTACGCTTTTTTGGTCCTTTTCCTGACGATCATGCTCAGCGACTCCTACCTGCTGGGACACTATACGACTCTCTTCTTCGTCTTCGTCACGGCGCTGCTCTTTCATGGAGAGGTACGTGATGTATAGAGAGATCCTGGTGATCGTCCAGCGCTCCAACGGGGATGTCTTTTTGAGTTCACCGCTCGTCGAAGCGCTGCATGAATCCTACCCGGGCGCCGCCATCGACCTGCTGGTCAACAAAGATACCGAAGCGATCGCCAAAACGCTGCCCCATATCCGGAACATCCTGACCTACGACTACGCCTGGAAGAGAGAGGGTACCACGAGCCGCCTCGCCAAAGAGTGGGGCCTTGTGCGCTCCATTTCGGGCACCTACGATCTGGCGATCAACCTCACCGCAAGCGACCGAAGCGTACTCTACGCCCGACTGGCCGGGCGCCGCGCCCTCTCGTGCGTGGAGCCGGAAATCGGAAAGTCGTGGTGGAAACGGCTGCTTTTGACCGACACGTTCGCCTACGACACCGACCGCCACGTCGTCGAACACACAATGATGCCGCTCCGGCTGCTCGGCATCCAACCAAAACGCGTCGAAGTGCACGCCCACCGGCCCGAGGGGGCCGAAGAGGAGCTGGCGTCGTTGCCCTTCGATCCGAACGCACCGTTTCTCATCTTCCACCCCTCGGCGCAGTACGACTACAAGATCTATCCGAAACATCTAAGAGACGAGCTGCTCCGACGCCTCGATACCCTTGGAATCCCCATCGCCGTCACGGGAGGCAAGAGCGCCGTCGACGAGCGGATCTCGGGCGAGCTCCCCGAACTTTCGAACCTGTACAATCTCATCGGCAGGACCTCACTGGCCGGCTACATCGCCCTCTGCAGCCACTCGAGCGCCTATATCGGGATGGATACGCTCAACATGCACATCGCCGCCGCCCTCGACAAACCGCTCTTTGCGATCTTCGGTCCGACCCTGCCGCAGGTCTGGTCCCCCTGGTGCAACGCCCTTCAGCGGGGCACCGGCAAAAGTGCGCCTCTGCAGCGCTACGGCAACGTCACCCTCTTCCAGGCCGACATGCCCTGTGTCGCCTGCGGAAAAGCGGGGTGCGA
>Ga0256914_1002456_pt1 | contig 15420 bp, 11 predicted proteins | sample HulkmetaG_FD_191571 | JGI IMG/M metagenome (GOLD analysis project Ga0256914, IMG submission 191571) | Hydrothermal chimney microbial communities from Main Endeavour vent field at the Juan de Fuca Ridge, Pacific Ocean - Hulk | ecosystem: Environmental > Aquatic > Marine > Hydrothermal vents ... | reverse complement strand
GCATCCAACAGAAGAATTCATCCAACCCCATCTGATTGCTCAAGGAGGAGCGCATTATGTTGAACCTGTCTATTCTGCTGGAAGCCAGCGCCCAGGATTATCCGGGCAGCGTTGCGGTCATCTTCAATGAGAAAAAGATGACCTACGCTGAGCTCAACGCTGCCGCGAATATGTTCGCCAACGGGCTTAAAAAGTTGGGCGTAAAAAAAGGGGATAAGGTGGCGTTGATGATGCCCAACATTCCCTATTTTCCCATCGCTTACTACGGCATTCTGAAGACGGGGGCCACGGTGGTGCCGTTCAATGTCCTGTTCACTGCCCGGGAAGTGGCGTATCACATCAAAGATAGCGACGCAGTGGCGTTGGTGGGATTTTCTATGTTTGGCGAAGCGGCTATGGGCGGCTTCGAGCAGGTTGACGCCTGCAAGCATCTGATCATGGCCAACGCTGATCCCTCTCAGCCCTTCGCAGGGGATGGCGAAACCCTGTTCGACTTCAATCAATTTCTGGGATTCGGCGGGTCGCCCCTGTTCGACACGGTGCAGACCATGCCCGACGACACCGCGGTCATCCTTTACACCTCGGGCACCACGGGCACGCCCAAAGGCGCACAACTCACCCATAGCAACATGGTGATGAACGCCATCGGCAGCCAGAAATTGGTGGATGGCAAGCCGGGCGACGTGGCTCTGGCCACTCTGCCCCTATTCCACTCCTTCGGGCAGACTGTGATTATGAACATGGCTTTTTATTCGGGAGCGGCCATCACCCTGCTGCCCCGCTTCAAGCCCGATGACGCCTTTCGCATCATGGAGCGGGATGGCGTGACCATCTTCGCGGGCGTACCCACCATGTATTGGGCGCTTTACAGCTATCCCCATGCCGAAGAAGAATTCGACATGGAGAAGATCGTCAGCAATCTGCACACTGCAGTTTCGGGCGGCGCGGCCCTGCCGGTGGAATTGCTACGCAATTTCGAGGCCCGCTTCAACGTGCCCATCCTGGAAGGCTACGGCCTTAGCGAAACCTCGCCCGTGGCCAGCTTCAACGTGCGCTGGAAAGAGCGCAAGCCGGGCTCCATCGGCATCCCCATCTGGGGTATTCAGATGGCGCTGGTGGATGAGAACGACAACTTCATCCCCAAACCCACCCAGCCGGGCGCACTCAGCGACGTGGGCGAGATCGTCATCCGCGGGCACAATGTCATGAAGGGCTACTACAAGCGCCCGGACGCCACCGCCGAGGTCATGCGGGGCGATTGGTTCCATTCGGGCGATCTGGGTCGTATGGACAACGAGGGCTACTTCTTCATCGTGGATCGCAAGAAGGAGATGATCATCCGCGGCGGCTACAACGTCTATCCTCGGGAGATCGAAGAATATCTGATGACCCATCCCAAGGTGTCGCTGGTCGCGGTGAAAGGCGTGCCGCATCCCACTCACGGCGAAGAGGTGAAGGCCTACATCGTGCTGAAACCGGGCGAATCTGCCACGGCCGAGGAGATTATCGAATTCGCCAAGAAAGGCTTGGCTGCGTACAAATACCCGCGGTTGGTGGAATTCCGCTCCGAACTGCCCATGACCGCCACCGGCAAGATCCTGAAGCGGGCGCTGGTGGACGAAGATTAGAAGATCATAAGTATTTCATCACTCCGCCACTTTCACGCCCCGACAGCCCGATGTCGGGGCTTTTTTTGCGCGTCAAAACTTGATCAAAACAAAGAACGCGTCTAAAATTATAATCATTCTAAATTTATGTCGCGCCCGTTGCATAACCGGCCAACCGGACCGCCAGCACTTTGCATCAACGAAGTCGAAGCTATTTTCAGAACAGGAGACGCCCATGACCAACCACTCATCTCCAGCCCGTACCCGAGCAGAGGAGCGTTATCAATCCATGCTGCGGGCGCTGACACAGGCAGACTTTCGCCTGACGCCCCAGCGCATGGCCATCTGCCGCTATCTTTCCGAGACCCGATCCCATCCCACCCCCAACGACATCTTTTTGGCGGTGCATACGCAATTTCCCACCATCAGCCGGGCGACGGTTTACAACACCGTGGCCGTGCTGAAAGACCTGGGCGAGATCGTCGAACTGCCCAGCGCTGCCGGCGCCAGCGTGCGCTATGAGACCGATCTGACGCCCCACGTCAACCTGAAGTGCACGCGCTGCGGTCAGATTTTCGACTTTCCCATGGAAAACATCGATGAGATTTTTGAGATAATCGACGCTCATACCGATTTCCAGTTGAAAAACATCCATATCGAAGGCGACGGCATCTGCCCCGATTGCCAGAAACAAATCGAACAGGAGGAGAAAGCAACGTAACATGGGAGAGAAGCAACTCCAAACCACCATCTTTCTGCCCGAAGACCCGCAGGCCGCCAAAGAAAGCGCGGACCTGCTGATCAAGACATTGGAGCAGCATGACGGCATCATCGCTGTGGAGCTGGACATGGCCGAGGGCAAGCTCTCGCTGGAATATGACCCCGATCGGATCTCTGCCGAGATCGTGGATGGCATCGCCCGGGACCTGGGGCTGGAGATCAAGCAGCGGGTGCAGCGCCGGGTGCTCACCATCAACAGCTCCCTCTATCGCAACATCTCCGGCTCCATTGTGCAGAGCCTGAGCGAAGCGCCCGATGTATTCCATGTCTCCATCAACCCGGTTTCGCACACGGTCTGCATCCGCTACCGGGGCAAGGAAGCTCTGGCCGAGGTGGAGAAACAGCTGGAGGAGCTGGGTTACCCCATTGTCGAGGAAGTTGAGGGCAAACCACCCTTCTGGGTGCGGAACCAGGGCTTGATCTGGGCGGGACTGACTTTGGTCTTTCTGCTCATCGGCGTGGCCCTGGAGAAATTCTTCCCCACGCCCAACATGCCCTGGCTGCCCATCCTCTTCTTTGTGATGGCCTACATCGCGGGCGGCCATGAGGGGTTCATCGAGGCCCTGCATGACCTGCGCCGCGGGCGGCTGAACGTCGATTTCCTCATGATCCTGGCCGCGATGGGCGCGGCGGTCATCGGCAGCTGGGCCGAGGGCGCGATGCTGCTCTTCCTCTTCACCCTGGCCGAGGCCCTGGAAGAATATGCGATGGACCGCACCCGCAGCGCGGTGGAGGCGCTGACCAAACTGCGTCCCAACGAGGCGGTGGTGCGGCGGGATGGCAAAGAAGTCAGCGTGCCCGTCGAAGAGGTGCATGTGGGCGAGGTCGTAGTTGTGCGACCGGGCGAAAGCATCCCGGTGGATGGCAAGGTGCTGCACGGAGAGACCACCGTGGATCAGGCTTCCATCACCGGCGAATCCACGCCCGTGCACAAAGCTCCGGGCGATAATGTGTTCGCGGGCGCCATCAACCTGGATGGCGCGATCGACGTGCGAGTGACCAAAGAGGCCAAGGATTCGACCCTGGCCCGGGTCATCGAGATGGTGTCGGAGGCCCAGAGCGAGCGCGCCCCCACCCAGCGTCTCATCGACCGCTTCGCCCATCCCTACGCCATCGGTGTGCTGGTTTCGGTGGCGCTGGTGCTGGTGGTCGGTTACTTCGGCTTGCACATGCCCTTCGATGACATCTTCTACAAAGCGATGACCCTGCTGGTGGTGGCGTCGCCCTGTGCGCTGGTCATCAGCACGCCCGCATCGGTGCTTTCGGGCATTGCCGCGGGCGCCCGCAACGGCGTTTTATTCAAGGGCGGCGTGCATCTGGAAAATGCGGCCCGGGTGGACGCGGTCGCCTTCGACAAGACCGGCACCCTCACCCACGGCCGCCCCGAAGTCACCGACATCATCTCCCTCAACGGCATCTCTGAGGACACGCTGCTGAAACTGGTGGCCAGTGCGGAGCTTCGCTCCGAACACCCCATCGCCCAGGCCATTGTCAACGAGGCCCGCCAGCGCGGCATCGACGTGCCCGAACCCGACGAATTCCGGGCGCTACCGGGCAAGGGCGTGCGTGCAGTGGTGGATGGCCGAGAGCTTATCGTTGGCTCCACCCGTCTGCTCTCCGAAGCCCACACACTCAACGGCGCATCCCAGCAGATCACCTCCCTGCAGGAGATGGGCAAGACCACCATTCTGGCGATGGACAACGACAACGTGCTGGGCGTCATCGCCGTGGCCGACCTGCCGCGAGAGAACGCGGCCGAAACCATCGCCCAATTGCGCGAGATCGGCATCAAGCGCATTGCCATGCTCACGGGCGACTACAAGCCCGTAGCCGAAACCATCGCCAAACAGCTGGGCGTGGATGAGGTCTATGCCGAACTGCTGCCCACCGACAAGGTGGATGTGGTGCGCAAGTTGCAGGAGCAGAATCCCGTCATTATGGTGGGCGACGGCATCAACGATGCGCCGGCGCTGGCCCTGGCCGATGTGGGGATGGCGATGGGCGCTGCGGGCGCCGATGTGGCCATGGAAACCGCGGACATCGTGCTCATGTCCGACGATCTCAGCAAAATCCCCTTCACTTTCCAACTTGCGCGCAAGGCCCGCACCATCATCATCCAGAACTTCGCCATTGCCATCGGCGTGATGGCGCTGCTGGTCATCGCCACCTTTGCCACCGGCATCTCGCTGCCCTACGCGGTGGTGGGGCACGAGGGCAGCACCATCGTGGTGGTGCTCAACGGTCTGCGCTTGCTGCGGATGAAGTAAAATCAGACCGGGGACCGGGGACGGAGGACAGAAAAACGCCAACCGTCTCCGGGCTTCGGTTTTCGGTCAGAGTTTCGACGGCACGTATTTGCCCCAGCCGCGGGGACCGACCAGCTCGCCATCCCGCACCACGACCTGGCCCCGCACGATGGTGTCGCGCACGCGGCCGATGACTTCCATCCCCCTGTAAGGCGTGAACCCGCCGATGGTGGCCTGTTCGCCGTCGGTGATGACATCCTCGCCTTCGGGGTCGTAGATGACGATGTCTGCGTCGAGACCTGGGCGCAGCGCCCCCTTGCGGTGATCCAGCCGGAAGATGCGGGCGGGATTGGCGCTCATCACCCGCACCAGGTCGGGCCAGGAGATATGCCCCGGCATCACGCCGTAGGTGACCATCAGGGGCAGCGCGGTTTGCAGGCCCGGCAGGCCGCCCGGGGTCTTGGTGAAGGGCAGCTGCGGGGGCGTGGTGCTGGTATCCAGCCGCTGCAAATCCTGAATGTGGTTCATCGCCAGCTCGGGCAGCTCGGGCGACCGGGTAAAGGCCGCGATTTCGGCCTGCTGCACCTGTTCCAGAGGGATATTCAGGTAGTGGGCGGTCTCAACCTGGGTGCGGGGACGGCCATCGAAAAAGCCAAAACGGGTGATGATTACATCTCTTTGTTGGGGACTGAGTTCGCCCAGGATGCGTTTGGTGGTGGCGTCATTCAACGGGCGCAGGCCCAATTTTTGCGCCTGGGTATAATCGCAATGGTCGGTGCCTAAAGCATGCACCGAGCCAGTGGCCAGCAATTGCCACAAATGCGCCGGTTGGTATGAATCCCGCAGGGGGGGCTGCATGATGAAGCGCCAGGCATCGTCACCCTCATATCGGCTTTCGTTCATCAGCAGATATTGGGGGCAGGTTTCAGACCACACCCGTTGTCCTCGCGCTCGAGCCTGGGCGATGAGTTCTGCCGTGAGGCCCATAGAGTTGTGTACGATGTAGAGCTCGGCTCGAGCTCGATCGGCCAGGAAAAGCACTCGGTGTGCAGCCTCCACTTCGGCGAAACCAGGGCGAGCCACACCGTGATAGCCAAGATCGGTCTTGCCAGCCGCCACCAGTCGTTGGGTGGCGTCGCTGACGATGGCGTCATTTTCCGCATGCACCATGACCACCAGATCAGCTCTGGCGGCGGCCCGCATGGAGCGTAGCAGCTCCGCGTCGTTTTGGTAGTAGTTAGGGCGGTAGGTGGTGTAGATTTTGATGGCGCTGACGCCCGCATCCCGCAGGTCTTGCATCCACGCGTCCAGCGCTTCATCCTTATCGGGCAGGACGGTGAGCATGCAGTGGAGCGCGTAATCGATGTAGGGAGGGTGAGGCGTCTGGGGTTCGGATGAGGCTAGCTGTTCGAGATCGGCCGTTTCCAGCCCCAGCACTTCGCGATGCCGGGCGGCGACGCCCTCTTTTGCGGTCTGGTGTGGGAATTGGGTGGCGAAATCGATGACCGTGGTCACGCCGCCCAGCGCGGCCGTGGCCGTGCCTGTCTCCCAGTCGTCGGCGGTGCGGAAGATGCCGGTGTCGAGCTGGATGTGTACGTGGGGATCGATGACTCCGGGCAGCACGTAGCATCCGCGGGCGTCGATGATATCAGCGTCTGCAGGCATAGACAGATTCTGCCCGATGGCGGCGATGCGCTCATCCTCAACCAGGATGTCGGCGTCAAAGGTAGCAGTCTCGGTGACCAACGTTCCGGTTTTGATAAGTAGTGGCATAGCAGTTCTCGTTGTCAATGGATGGTTCGACGGGAGATCAAATATCACACAAAATCAGACAGGAGATGGGATGCCGGTCTCCTGTCTCCTGTACCGGTCCCTCTGTCAGAGCACCTTTGTCTTACTCAGGGATGGGTTGAGCTGCTGATTGGCTTCATCGATACTCTCCTCACCGCCGAGGACGACGATATGGCTAATCTTGTTTAGCTCAGACAAGGCGTCGCCGAAATCTCTAAAGTCAGATGTCTTGACGGCAAGTAACTGATCTCGCAGCTGTTGTCTGAAGTGGTTATCTTCTTTTGTGAGATAGCGGGTGAGTTCTGTATAACCCTTTGCGTCGGGGAGCAAGTAGGCATCCATCTTGCCGATGGCGCCAATGATACTTTTGACGATTTCGTCCTTATCAAGTCTGGTTTGTTTCAGAAAGTCTGCTGTGGCGTCGTATGCGGTCAACGTGTCCAGCAAATTAGGGTCGCGATAGGAGACGAAGTCGAAGACGCCGGAACGATAATCGAACATAGAAAGGGCTCCATAAGCGCCACCTTTCATCCGAACCTGTTCCCATAACCAGGACGTGCGTAAGAAGGTGTTGATCGCAAAAATGGAGCCATGCAATTCGTAACCAATGTCGTAGAGGGATGCTCCTTTGGCCACATAGTTGACTTGGGCGGGAATGGTAAGTCCTTCTCTATGGGGCAAATCTTCCATTTGCCAAGAGAGGTTGGCAGTTTGGTGATCCGGAAGAGATTGGATCAATTCGGTTACCTCGTTTTGGTGGTTTAGCCAATTTTTTTCATCCAGGGTGATATTCCATAATATGTTATTGCGTCCCACCAACAGATTGTTGATGCGGCGGAGCTTTTCTAGTGTGTCGGGCCAGTTTTCATCTAGCCGTTCGAGCAGGTCGCGTAGGAAGAAAAGATAACTGACACCGTTCATTTGTTCGTTGAGCCAGTCGGAGATGGTGAAGTGCGCCCGTAGGCGTTGATTGACCACCATGTGTCCCATGGGGATAAGCGAGCTTTCTTGTCGGGCTTTTTCTTCCAGCAGGATTTGTCTGAACCGCTCTTTGTCATCGAATTGGGTCGTGAGAAGTATGTCGCGAAGTATGCCGGTAAGGTCTTCTGTACGCTTGACGGTGGCTTTGCTTCGTATTACGAGGCGCGTAACTGGCAGCCGCTCGTTCAAAGACGTGCTTAACAACATCCGGGTGGTAATTCCTCCGGTTTTACTGCCGATACGTTGTGAGAGTGAGACGAAATCTTCATCCTTGTTGCCCATATGCACCAATGCTCGGGCATAAAGAGGAACATAGGGAATAAGTTCTGTGGGGAGTGTGGCCAGATTCATGGCCGCATCTAAATAGAGAATGCCATTGGTGGCGAGATCATGGAAAAGCGCTTTGCCATCGCCCAATGTTTGCTCTTGCGTTGGGATGGTCCGAATTTTTTTGTCCAGGTCTTTGAGTTTCAATCGTGGGATTGCGGCCAGGGCTTCTGGATCGTCGGGGTCTTCTTGTAGGTGACGCAACGCTTCCATCTCTTCTGTAATGAGAGCCAGGTCACGTTCGGTCATCCGAGATTTCTCATCGAGTAGTCGAGCAGCTTCTTGCTCCTCCCAAATTTGTTTCAAATCAGGATCAGGATAAAGCGTTAATCGTGTGCGGTGGGGGTTTTGCAAAAAGTACTGCCGAATTAATCCCTCGAAGTATCCTTCACCTTCAAGCGCTTGTTTTTTGACTTGTTCCAGTGGGGCCTCAAAAGCCAGGGGGGCAATTGGATCGGCATCGTAGAGCCAAAAGGCCAACGCTCGAATATAGAGTAGTAGTCCTCGAGGAAAACGCCCGGTGTTCATTTCGCGCAACATGAACTCAATTGTGTTCAAGGACGCTTCCACCGTTTTTCTGTCGATGCCTTCATCCACCAGATGTTGGAGTGTGTCGAAAATAAGTTTTTCGATGGTCTCGGCGTGTTTTTCGGATGTGCCTTTCAGTCCCGCAGCAAAGAAATGCTGGCGCAATTCATCTTCCAGTCCTCCCCCGGCAATGTCCTCTCCCAGTCCCGAATCGATGAGCGCTTTGCGAAGTGGGGAAGCTGGAGTGCCCATGAGGATGTGATCTAATACATTGAGCGCCAAGGCTGTTTCGGCGTTGCCGGTTTCATCTAGTAGCCAGTTGACTGTTACAAAGGCTTTGCTATCATCACCGGCCATGAAGGGCTTGCGCAGTGTCTTTGGCGTGCGCCATCGGGGTTGTGCCGCCACATGCGAATCCACCCGCTCTGGGCCAAATTCCTTTAGCCATTTATTCATCAGCTTCAGCCGTTTTTGGGGGTTGTCATCTCCATAGAAGTATATCCAGGCGTTGGCGGGATGGTAGTAGGCGTCGTGGAAAGATTTGAATTGTTCGTAGGTGAGATCTGGGATGTGTTGAGGATCGCCACCGGAATCCAGGCCATATGTTGTATCTGGGAAGAGGCTTTGCTGGATGCTTTCGCCCAAGACGCTGTCTGGTGAGGCATACACCCCTTTCATTTCGTTGAACACCACTCCTTTGTAGCTCAGGTTTCCATTCTCGTCAATCTCATAATGCCATCCTTCCTGTTTGAAGGTGAGGGGGCGCAGGAGGGGATAGAAAACTGAGTCCATGTAGACATCGATTAGGTTGTAAAAATCTTTCAGGTTTTGACTGGCCACAGGATAGACTGTGCGGTCGGGATAGGTGAAGGCGTTGAGAAATGTGTTGAGTGAACCTTTTATGAGTTCGACAAAGGGTTCCTTTACTCGATATTTCCGAGAGCCAGCCAAAACTGTGTGTTCGAGGATGTGAGCAATGCCTGTGCTGTCTTTTGGTGGCGTGCGAAAAGCTACGCCAAAGACTTTGTTCTCATCGCTGTTTTCAACGGAAAGCAAACGCGCTCCTGTTTTTTTATGACGAAAGAGCCGAACACGGCTATTTATTTCGGGAATATCTCGTTCGTCGATGCTCTCGAAACCGTGGTGATTACTCATGATTGTCTCCTGATATGTTGTTTTTATTTGTGGCTTTCTGGAGTGTGGGGATGGGGAGAATACGGATTGTATCGTAGAAGCGGTAGGCGCCGACAGCGCTCTGGGGCTGGAGCCCGCGGGCGAAACTCTGGGGGATGTATGTAAACCGCGGGCGTTCATCCCTTGGGGGGTAGTAATCTTACAAAATCCAGGTGATCCTTATTTTGTATGCGTCGTTCATTATATCATCTTTTGCGATTGAGGGGGGACGAGGATACAATTGACCATACGCCTTTACCTGAATATGGATTCGGAGTTATCCGATCCGAAAGGAAGATGTTTAGTTGCCAAATGTTAGGCGCACCGACGAACATAGATGAGGAAGAAAACCATGAAAAGAACAGAGCTAGTTGTTTATCTGGATGATTTGTTGAATATCGAGACGATTGCCGATTTTGGCCCGCAAGGCTTGCAAATCGAAGGGCGTGAGGATGTGAATCGTATTGCTGTAGGGGTGGACGCTGCCCATGCCACCATCTCCGGCGCTTTGGCTGCAGATGCGGATATGCTCATCGTGCATCACGGCATTTTCTGGGGTCCCCAAAAACGTATTATTGGCGCTTTTGGCTTTAAGATTCGCCGTTTTATGGAGTCTAACCTTAATCTCTACGCCGCCCATCTGGCCCTGGACGCCCATCCCACTTTGGGCAACAATGCTGAGCTATGTCGATTGTTGGGCTTAACCCCTGTCGATTCATATTTCAACTACAAAGGTCTGGATGTGGGTATAATTGCTGAACCCGATGGCGCTGTTTCGTTTGATGCGTTGACAGCTCGTTTTGCAAAAGTTGTGCAGACGCCGCTCAGGGTGAACGCGTCGGGCCCGGAGGAAGTTCGCAGGGTCGCGGTCTGTTCGGGAGATGCCGCCCGCAGCCTGGAAGAAGCTCATGAGCGAGGCTGTGATACACTTGTCACTGGCGAGTTGGACTATACCGTGGCTCACGCACCAGAAGAACTGGGGATGAATGTCATTTACGGTGGACATTATGCCACCGAGACGTTGGGCGTGCAGGCCCTGGCCCGCCATTTAGAAGATGTATTCGGATTGCCTTGGGAGTTTATCGATGTGCCCGTAGCGCAATAATCAGCGGTTTTTCTTTCCAAATCGCTTGGTTATCGCCCGTTTGATAGCTTTACGAGCGTATACATGGCGATGTATAGTTTCACGCAATATCCAGACCTCATCGCCCGCTAATAATCCATGACGTGTTCCCGCTGGCACGACAATGGTCATGCCTGGGCCAAATTCGACGGCTTCCCCTTCGTAGAAAAATGTCCCCACGCCTTGAATGACGTCGAATATCTCATCGTGATGATCATGCAGATGATCGGGGACGCGGGCGCCCGGCTTCATAGTCACCAGCACAGCCACCAGGTCATCGCTGATAAAGAATGGGCGGGCCTCGATGGCGTCACCATCTGGGGCTTCATAATTTCGTAGGGTGTAAATGTGTCTGAGCATAACGATTCTTCAGCGAGCTCGATGTTGCATAAGCTCTAACAAGCCAATGGCGGCGACCAGCGCCGCCGAGATAAACATCCATTCCATGGTTCTCCTCCTTCTAGAAAGATAACCCATGAGGCCCGATGAAGTCGCGAAAACAACACGCAGCACATCCTGATTGTAATCGACGGGCAATGGGAGGGTGAGACTTGTGTCCGGGGGCCAGAAGTTTCGTATGTTTGCTTTAAGATGATGCCAAAAAGAATGTTACTACTAAGGTAGCCCGGCTAGAAACCACGAAGACACGAAGCCACAAAGGCACGAAGAAAAGAAAAAGCTTTGAAATTCTTGGTGTTCTTAGTGTCTTTGCGCCTTTGTGGTGATTGAAGTCAGGTACGTTAGTAGTTACAAAAGAATATGAACGACAGCGGTCAATTTCTGTTTGCCCAAGCGCCAAAATTCCTGTAAGATTGTTGTATGAGCGAAGTCCTCCTTTTAGATTTAGTCCGCCAGCTTGAAGAACGGTTTGCTGAAGGTCGTTATGCGAGCGGCTTTGCCTTGGGAAGACATATCTTGCAATATTATCCCAGACATCTTCTTACCTATAGATTGATGGGATTGGCTGCTTTGGATGCTGGGCTGGTGGATGATAGCGTGGATCTCTTGCAACGGGCATTGAGCGTTGATCCTGAAGATGGTCAAATGTGGGCTGCCCTGCATGATGCCGCCACCAGACTTGATTTACATCCTGATGCTGAGGTTGCAGGCGCTTATGCCCATGATTTATTGCAACCGGAGTTGGGCGTTTCCCCAATTGCGCGTGGACATGCTGCTGCCCGCGCAGGAGATTGGGATTGGGCTTATGACGAATATCACAAGGGGTTTCAGATCTATCCGATGCGTATGGATGCAGGGGTGGGAATGATGACAGCGTTATTCGAGCTTGAACAGTGGGAATCCTCATTGAGTGTAGCGCTGCAAATTCTTACTGAAATGCCCTTTTGTTTGAAATCATTGTGGATTGCCGCGCTGAGCGTCATAGAGTTGGGGCAAAGGGGGGATTTGTTGGAAAAATGGCTGCGCAAGGCCCGTAGCATCGATCCTGATGATATCTACATTACACGATGGCATGGGGGGGTATTTGATGAATTGTCGTTGCCCGTTTCTGCGACATTGCCCGCCTGGGATGCTTCGGAATCTTGGGATTATACGCACAGCGCCTCCTCTTCGAGTTGAGAAACGTAACCGCCAGATGGTTCGATTTTCGAGGAAATCGTTGCAATGTCAGGCGTGTCACTTTCGTGAGTGAGGATCGAATCTTGGGGAAAATAGGGATAAGTGTGGCAAAATGGACGAAAATTATGGCTCATTGGGGACTTAAACCTCTTCAGACGTGGACACTCCACAAAAACCAATTGAGCCAAAATTGGTTTGAAGTTATCTTCCCAAAAACATCGTTGCCAGTATGCCCGGCTTCAGCATTAATAGCCCTTTTCCGCCTTTTGGCCGCACGGGTTAGATTTTTCGAGGCGGGCATACCTGGCACACACAAAAAACAAGGAGTCAAATGACGATGGAACGCACTTTTGTTATGATCAAGCCCGACGGCGTGCAACGCGGACTCGTTGGCGAAATTATCCACCGCTTCGAGCGTCGCGGTCTCAAAGTCGTGGATATGAAATTCGTTCATGTCTCACGCGATCTGGCAGAAAAGCACTACGCCGTGCACAAGGGCCGCCCCTTCTATGATGGCCTCATCGAGTACATCACCTCCGGCCCCGTGGTCGCGATGGTGCTGGAAGGCACCAACGCCATTACCGTTGCCCGCAACACGATGGGCGCCACCAACCCTACAGATGCCGCCCCGGGCACCATTCGCGCCGACTTCGGTATCGAGATCGGCCGCAATCTGGTGCACGGATCCGACGGCCCCGAGACCGCAGCCTTCGAGATCGGTCTGTGGTTCGGCGATGACATCCCCGGCTGGGAGCGCGACGTCGATCACTGGATTTTCGAATAGGCGTCTGACCCGCCCGGGCGGGTTTTGCAGCTAATTTCAAGCGTGATGAAGCCCGCCCGGGATTTTCATCACGCTTTTTGTTATCCGCAAATTAACCCGCGATTCACTTTTTTCATTCTGAGGAATAACAGTATTCGCATCGTTCACAATGAGCAATGCCCCCACACAGGAGGGAGAAAATGACGAAACTCCCCAAAATCGCCGTTCTCACCGGCGCCGGCGTCTCCAAAGCCAGCGGCATCCCCACCTATCGCGATGGTGCGGACAGCCTGTGGAACAACTATCATCCCCAGGAGCTGGCTACGCCCGAAGCCTTCGCCCGCGACCCACGACTGGTATGGGAATTCTACGATTGGCGGCGTCGGAACATGGCCCGCGCCAAGCCCAACGCCGCCCATATCACCCTAGCCGAGATGGAAGCCGCTCTGCCAAATTTTACTCTGGTCACCCAGAACATCGACGGCCTGCACCGAGAAGCGGGCAACCGCAACATCCTCTACCTGCACGGCGACATCTGGCTGGTGCGCTGCACCGAATGCGACTATCGCGACGAAGATCGCCGCGTGCCCCTGCCCGAGCTGCCGCCCCGCTGTCCCCGTTGCGGCGCCATGCTGCGGCCAGACATCGTCTGGTTTGGCGAGGCTCTGGATGCCCGCACATTGAATTTGGCCGAACAGGCTTTTCGCCGGGCGGACATCGCCCTGGTCGTGGGCACATCGGCGGTCGTGTATCCTGCCGCCTATCTGCCCCACTACACGCGGGAGCACTTCGGCCAGATCATCGAATTCAATATGGATCGCACCGATCTCTCCGTCTATGCCCATGAGGTCATTCTGGGACCCGCAGAAATGACTTTGCCCAATTGGTGGCAGCGATTCAAGGATGAGTACGGCATCTCCTGATCGGGTCCAATAACGTTCTGTTTGGTCATCCCCCTGCTGTCAGTTACAATGAGATCATCCGCCCGACCCTGGTGGCAATCGATCCTCGCCACTCTTGCCCGCATTTGGCACCGCGCCAGCGACCGCATATCCTTACCTATGTCCAAATGGCCTCCTTTCTGGATTGAAATCAACGATCTGGCAGTGCTGGACGCGATCAAGCGCGTGCCCCGGCATCAATTCGTGCCCGAACATTTGCAGGATCAGGCCTACGAGGACCGCCCGCTGCCCATCGGCCAGGGCCAGACCATCTCCCAGCCCTTCGTGGTGGCGCTGATGACTCAGGCGCTGGAATTGACGCCCGAATCCAAAGTGCTGGAAATCGGCACTGGCTCCGGGTATCAGACCGCGATTCTGGCGGAGCTGGCAGGCCAGGTCTACACTGTGGAAGTGTTGCCGGAACTGCAGGAGCGGGCCCGACGCATCCTGGATGAGCTGGGCTACGCCAACATCCACTATCGGGTGGGCGATGGCTGGCTGGGCTGGCCCGAAGAGGCCCCCTTCGATGCTATCATCGTCACCGCTGCCGCGCCCGAATGGCCCCAGGCATTGATCAAGCAGCTTGCCGAGGGCGGACGCATGGTTATCCCCGTGGGCGAACGCGATTGGAACCAGACCCTGTGGCTGCTCACCAAGCTGGATGGCCAGCTCATCAAAGAATCTCTGGGCCCGGTTCGCTTTGTGCCCCTTGTCAAACCCAATCAACCCGGCGACGCGCCATCCCGCACCTGAGCTGCGAAGACCTGCATAAAAACAGGGCTTCTTCTCTCCCTGGATCGGCAGTTTTCCCGCTCTCTCAATCTCCAGTTTCTCATTATGACCCGAATCCTCATCGTCGGACACAAAGGCCAGTTGGGCCGAGTCCTCTACAACTACCCCTCCGAGCATGAACGCCTGGGCATGGATTTGCCCGAGCATGACATCACCAACGCTCCCGAGACTCTGTACGCCCTGCGGGAGATGCGCCCGCAGTTGGTCATCAACACCGCCGCATTCACCAATGTGGACGCGGCTGAATCTGATCCTGACCTGGCCTACCGCATCAACGCCCATGCCGCGGGCAATCTGGCCCGGGCCTGCCGCGATCTGGGCGCATCCCTGCTGCACATCTCCACCAATGAGGTGTTCTCTGGTCAGCGTGGGGGCCAGCTCTACGACGAGTGGGATGTGCCGGACAATCTGCACGGCAGCACCTATGCCCGCTCCAAATTGGCGGGCGAGAACGCCATCCGTTTTTTCAATCCCGAGATACGCATCATCCGCATCGCCTGGCTTTTCTCTCCGGGCGGCGTCAACTTCCCGGCCAAGATCGTGGCCGCGGCCGACAAGCACGGTGCGCTGAAAGTCGTCGATGATGAGTTCGGCAACCCCACCTATGCGCCCGATCTGGCCGAGGCCATCTACAAGCTCATCGATCTCAAAGCCCCGCCCGGCGTTTATCATCTCACCAACAGCGGCGTTGCCAGCCGCTACGAGATGGCCAAACTTGCGCTGCAACTCACTGGCCGCGGGCATATCCCCATCGAACCCATCCCCCACACCGCGTGGCAGCGGGCCGCGA
>Ga0256914_1002455_pt1 | contig 15421 bp, 14 predicted proteins | sample HulkmetaG_FD_191571 | JGI IMG/M metagenome (GOLD analysis project Ga0256914, IMG submission 191571) | Hydrothermal chimney microbial communities from Main Endeavour vent field at the Juan de Fuca Ridge, Pacific Ocean - Hulk | ecosystem: Environmental > Aquatic > Marine > Hydrothermal vents ... | reverse complement strand
CAGCATCTTCCCCGCCGTTGCGAAACGGTGGGAGATGAAGAGGTTTTTGCTCGCACCCCGGATAAACTCCCCGATCTCGTCGAAGTCGAAGCGCTCCACGTATTCGTTGCGGGTGATGCTCTCCCGTTCCCGCTGCAACAGGCTCATCGTCGCGCCTCCAGGACCCGCTCCACCTCGTCGAGGGCTTCGTTGAGATCCACCTGGTGGTAGACCAGATCGAAGCCGTAGCCCCGGTACTTGGGCCCCAGGGTCTCGGGGTCCATTTCTCCCACCCCCAGGTTGCCACCGATGACGAAGAGGGGGTCCCGGCGGAATCGGTAGCGGGAGCGGAGAATCTTGAGGTTGCGGCACCACCCCTCCGCCTCCCCGTTGAGGGAGGAGACGAGCAGCAGCTCCGCATCGGTCTCCAGGACCGCGTCGAGAAACTCCTCCAGGTAGGTGTTGACCCCCAGGTTGTAGACGGTGAACCCCCGCTCTTTGAGGGAGATCTCGATCAGACGGTTGGCGACGACGTGGACATCGTTGCCCACGACCCCGGTGACGACGTTCATGGCACCTCTTTGCTACGGAAAATCACTAACGGCTATTCTAATGAAACTGTCCTGTCTTTCAGTATAATTTTCCCAAAAGAGGAGGAGAGCGTATGGAGTTTTTTACCGCCGATCTCTGCGACGCGTGGCAGGAGAGGGTCCAGGTCCTCGCCCCGGGCTACCGCCATTTCGGAGGATGTACCCGCTTCGCCGGGCCCATCCGTACCCTGCGCCTGATCCGCAACAACCACGAGCTGATCACCCTGCTCAAAGAGCCGGGAGAGGGGGCCGTCGCCGTCGTGGACGTGGCAGGAGAGTACCAGGCGGTGGTGGGGGAGAATCTCATGATGTTCGCCTACGCCAACGGCTGGGCGGGCATCCTGGTCCACGGATACATCCGGGACACCCACGTCACGACCACGGTCCCGGTAGGGCTGCTGGCCCTGGGAACCTGCCCCCGCAAAAGCTTCGAAGCCAATCCGGGAGAGCGGGACCGGGTTTTGGAATTCGCAGAGGTGGTGTTTCGTCCCGGAGACTGGCTCTTCGCCGATGACGACGGGGTGATCGTCGTGGAAAGGGAGCTGGGAGAGAGCCTGACGCGATAGATTCGGAACATCTTCCGGGCTTTTGACGCTACGTTCTCCCCGTTACAGGCACCATCCCTCCGCTTCGAGCCGTTTTCGGATCGCCGCCATCTGGGTGTTTTTGCTCGTGCCGCACCAGGCGGGGGCCAGGAGGGTCTCGTCCTCGATGCCGGCGGTCATACGCTGCACGGTGACCCCTTCGGGCTTGAGGCGGATCGCCTCAGCGAGTACTTCCAGATACTCCTCCCGGGAGATGGGAACGAACTCTCCCCGGCGGTATTCGTGGGCCAGGAGGGTCTGTTTCACCACGTAGAGGGGGTGGTATTTGACCGAGTCGATCCCCCAGTCGTAGGCGGCTTTGGCGGAGTCGAGCATCATCTCCCGGCTTTCGCCGGGGAGGCCGAAGATCAGATGGCCGCAGACCTTGAGGCCGTATTCTTTGGCCTTTTTGATCGCCCGTTCCACGTTGAGGGCGTCGTGACCCCGGTTGATCCGTTCCAGGGTCTCGTCGTAGATCGACTGGATGCCGTATTCGATCCAGATTTCGTGTTCTTTCGAAAGCTCCGCCAGATACTCCAGGGTCTCGTCGGTGACGCTGTCGCTGCGGGTCCCGATGCTCAGCCCCACGACTCCGGGATAGCGCAAAGCCCGGTCGTAGAGGATTCGAAGGGTCTCGAAGGGGGCGTAGGTATTGGTGAAGGCCTGGAAATAGACCAGGTATTTTCGGATCCCCTGCTCCCGGAGAAAGAACTCCCGGGTCCGGATCACCTGCTCGTGAAGCTCTCCCAGTTGTCTGTCGAGAATGGGGTTGAAGGCGCTTTGGAGGTTGAGAAAGGTTTTGCCGGCATTCTGGGCAAGATTGGGACTGAACGATTCGTTGAGGCAGAAGGTGCAGCCCCCCTTGGCGACGGTACCGTCGATATTGGGGCAGGTGAATCCGCTGAGGCCCACCGGGATCTTGCGGACCCGCTCGCCGAAACGCTCCTTCAGATAGCGTCCGAAGGTGTTGACGGGCCGCAGCCCCTTCCGGCAGGCCACAGGGTCACGCTCCGCTGCAATCGGTGGATTCGGCGCAGCCTCCGGCGAAGTAGTCGCCGTCGAAGCTCACCAGGGAGTAGCGGCGGTCGCGGCCCAGGGCGTCCACCAGACCGTCGATGGAGAGGAACCCCACACTGTCGGCGCCGATATATTCGGCGATCTCTTCGGGACTGTAGCGGGTGGAGATGAGCTCCGCCTGGGTGGGGGTGTCGATCCCGTAGCGGCAGGGGAAACGGATCTCGGGGGCGGCGATGCGCATGTGCACCTCCTTCGCCCCCGCCTGGCGAAGCATCCGGACGATCTGGCGGGAGGTGGTCCCCCGCACCAGAGAGTCGTCGACGATGGCCACCCGTTTCCCCTCGATGAGGTAGCGGATGGGGGAGAGCTTGAGCTTCACCTTCAGATCCCGGATCTGCTGGGTCGGCTCGATGAAGGTGCGGCCGACGTAGTGGTTGCGCACGATCCCCATCTCGAAGCGGGTGCCCAGCCCTTCGGCGAAGCCCATCGCCGCCGCCACACCGCTGTCGGGAACCGGCAGGACCAGGTCCACATCGACGGGGCGCTCCTCGGCCAGGCGCCTGCCCATCCGCACCCGGGTCTCGTAGACGTTTTTGCCGTCGATGATGGAGTCGGGACGGGCGAAGTAGATGTATTCGAAGGCGCAGGGGCGGTAGTCGGGCTCGAAGATCTGCTCGCTGAGAGGCTCCCGCCCCTCTTCGAAGATCAGCATCTCCCCGGGGCGTACGTCCCGGACGAACTCGGCGTCGACCAGGTCGAAAGCGCAGGTCTCGCTGGCGACGATCCAGCCGCCGTCTTTGAGGCGCCCCAGGCTCAGGGGCCGGATCCCGAAGCGGTCGCGGATCACGAACATTTTGGAGCGGCTCTGGATGATGAGGCAGTAGGCCCCCTCGATCTTGCCCAGCATATCCTTGATCCGGTCGACCAGATGGTCCTCCTGGCTCTTGGCGATGAGGTGGACGATGTTTTCCGTATCCATATCGGTCTGGAAGATCGCGCCCCGTTCGATGAGCCGCTCCCTCACCTCCTGCTTATTGACCAGGTTTCCGTTGTGGGCGACGGAGATCTCTCCCAGTTTGTAGCGGGCGAAGACCGGCTGGGCGTCCAGGACCGAATCCTTTCCGGCGGTAGAGTATCGGTTGTGCCCGATGGCGCAACGTCCCTCCAGAACCGAAAAGCTCTCCTCGTCGAAAACGTCGGTCACCAGACCCCGGTTTTTGATGAGACGGATCCGCTCCCCGTCGGCACTGCTGATCCCCGTAGACTCCTGCCCCCGGTGCTGCATGGCGAAGAGGGCGTAGTAGGCAATTTTGGCGGCGGTATCACTGCCGTAGACTCCGACGACGGCGCACATCAGCTTTTCCTTCCGGAAAAGAGTGAAAGGCGAACGGTGAAAAGTGAAAAGTTGGAGGTTTTCATGGTGTCTGTTTTAGATCCCCAGTGAATCGTTGATGCTGTAGAGGCCGGCCTCCCGGTCCGCCAGCCATCGCGCGGCGCGGATCGCCCCTTTGGAGAAGGTCTCGCGGCTGGTGGCCACGTGGGTCAGCTCGATGAACTCTCCGTCGTTGTAGAACCCGACGGTGTGACGTCCCACGATGTCGCCGCCCCGCAGAGCCATGACGGCGATCTCATCCTTGCTCCGGGGACCGATCTGGCCGTCCCGGCCGCTGACCCGGACCTTCTCCAGATCCAGATCCCGCCCCTTGGCGGCGAACTCCGCCAGGGTCAGGGCGGTCCCGCTGGGGGCGTCGACCTTGTGGCGGTGGTGCATCTCCACGATCTCGATGTCGAAATCCCGCAGAGTCGCCGAGACCTTCTGGACCAGCTGTTTGAGCAGGGCGATCCCCGCCGACATGTTGGAAGCGTAGAGAACCGGCATCGCCTTGGACGCCTCCAGAATGAGGTTCTGCTGATGCTGGGTCAGGCCCGTGGTGGCGATCACCAGCGCCCGGGGCACTTCCATGGCGGTCTCGCAGAGCTCCTGGGTGGCCTGGGGCGCGGAAAAGTCGATCACCACGTCGCTGGCCTCCAAAAGCGCCCGGATGCTGTTGGTCACCAGGACCTCCCGGGGAAGCTCCTGCTTCAGCTCGTCGTAGACATGGACCGCCGCCAGCTCCAGCTTTTCGTCTTCGCTGACGTTTTTGATCAGGTGGGCCCCCATTCGTCCCGTGGCCCCCAAAATTCCTACTTTGATACTCACGCGTCATGCTCCTGAACGTAATGCAGGGCCTGCATCCCCGCTACGGCGCCGTCTCCGGCGGCGCAGACCACCTGTTTGGCGGCGTCGATCCGGAGATCTCCCGCGGCGAAAAGACCGGGAACGGAGGTATGCATCTTCAGATCGACGATCACCTCTCCCCGCTCGTTGACGTCGCAGAGAAAGCTGCCGTCCTCCTGCTTCAGCACTTTGTTGTTGACGTCGTTGCCCACGAAAACGAAGAGACCGGGAACCTCCAGGGTCAGAGGCTCTTTGCCGTCGCTGAAGACGATTTTCACACCCTGCAGCCCGGTCGCGTCACCAAACGCCTCCTCGATGGAGGCGTTGAGGATGAACTCGATCTTTTCGTTCTTCATCGCCCGCTCCACCGTGGGAGGTGCCGCCCGGAAGCTGTCCCGACGATGGATGACGTAGACCTTGGAGCAGATGTTGGCCAGGTAGAGGGCCTCCTCCAGGGCGGTGTCGCCGCCGCCGAGGACCGCCACCTCTTTGTCTTTGTAGAAAAAGCCGTCGCAGGTGGCGCAGGTGCTCACCCCCCGGCCGTAGAATTCGTCTTCGCCCTTGAACCCGGCTCGGCGGGGGGTGGAGCCGGTACAGACGATGACCGTTTTGGCCTCGACCGTTTCGCTGCCCAGGTCGACGACGAAATGCTCCCCCTCTTTCCGAACGTTCCGGACTTCCTTCATTTCGTGCTTGAGGCCGAAATGCATGCACTGGGCGGGCCAGGGTTCCATCAGGTCCATCCCCGTCAGCCCCTCCCGGAAAACCCCGGGATAGTTTTCGATCTCGCTGCTTTGGGTGATCTGCCCGCCGGGCATCCCCATCTCGTACATCACGACCTCTTTCAGGCCGCCACGGGTCGCATAGAGTCCGGCGGTCAGTCCCGCAGGACCTCCTCCGATAATGGCACAATCCAGCATCTTAGATCCTTTCCGATGGGATGGGATGATCGTTCGGGTCGCTCTCCCGCGGGAGAGCGACCCGAACGCCCGAAGGCGCAGGAATCAGCCCAGAAGGGCGTCAAGCTTCTGAGCGAAAACATCCTTGCCGGCCGCACCGACCATCTGATCGACCAGCTCACCGTTTTTGAAGAAAAGAATGGTGGGAATGGAGCGGATTCCGTACTTGACGGCGATCTCCTGCTCTTCGTCGGTGTTGACCTTGCAGATCTTGGCTTTGCCGTCGTAATCCTCGGCCAGCTCTTCGATGACGGGAGCGATCATCCGGCAGGGTCCGCACCAGGGGGCCCAGAAGTCGACCAGCGCGACCCCTTCTTTGATGGTTTCGTCAAAATTGTTCTTGTTGAGTTCGATGTATTTACCCATCGTTCGATCCTTTGTAGTGTGGTTTGAGTGTGTGATTATAGCGACTTTCCGTAAATTTCGGGAGATTTCAGACAATTTTCCTCCGATTTTCCGGGGTGGAACTTCACTCCCCGAGGGGAATCTCCCGAAACCGGGCCGACCGGGTGCCGAAACCGGGAGCGTTGTCCGCCGCTTTGACCGTATAGACCAGGGAGAGTTTGGGGGTCTCCGTCCGATTGGGACCCGCCCGATGCAGAAGGCCGCAGTGAAAGAGCACCACATCTCCTTTCTCCAACTCGTAACGGACCGTTCGTGCGATCCACTCCCGGTGTTCCGGGAGATCTTCCCGGAAATAATCGCGACCGTCAAACGCATCCCGGGGAAAATCGACCCGATGGGAACCGGGAATGAACTCCAGGACACCGTTGCGTTCATTCTCCTCTCCCAGGGCGAGCCAGACGCTCAGGAGCCGATCGTCGGCATAGTGCCAGTGGCGCCGATCCCGATGCCAACGGGTTTCGCTGCTGCTGCGGGGCATTTTGCTCATGAGAGCGTTGTGATGGGCGGTCACCAGGACCGGAGGCGCTCCCAGCAGTTCCGCCAGGAGCGGACGGATCGCGGGCCAGGTCATCCAGCGACGGAACAGAGGATCACGGTCGTAGACCTGTCGCAGACGTCGAAGCGTCTCCCGATACTCCTTTCGATCGCTTCCCAAAAACTCCGCCTCGCTCTCGAAGGGGGGAATTTTCCGCTCCAGATGACTCAGGGCCACGGCCCGAAGATCGTCACAGAACGCCGGATCCACCGCCCCCCGAAGCAGCAGCACCCCCTCCCGTTCGAAGTGTTCCCGCCCGGCGGCGTCGATCGTGAAGCCTTGCGCCATCTTCTCTCCCTTCCGCTTCCCATCGAGCCCGGTGATGCGATCGTGCACGGTTCGATCGCCCGTCCGGGTTTGAAAGGAAAAAATACAGTATCATATCGAAAGCTTCGGTCATCCGCCGAGAGCCAGCGATCCACCCCAAGATTCGGAAGGGAGCAGGAGGAGAGAGTCATGATCAACTGGCACGAACCGCTGATATGGGCGGGCGTAGGAGGAGGAACACTGTTCGGAATGGGGTTGGGGGCGTTGCTGTTCCGCCGCCGATCTGCCGATACCGCTTCGTCGGAGGAAGGGGTTTCCCCCCTGGAAGCCGCCTGTTCCCTCACCCACGACGCTCTGTTTCTCGTCGAGCAGAACCGGATCCTTTTCGCCAACCCTGCGGCGGAGCGGCTGGGGGAGATTCACGCACCCGCTTTGGTCCAAGATACCGAGGAACATCTGAAATTTTACGACACCGAAGAGAAACAGTGGTTCAGCCTGGAGGGACTGCTTCAACGCCACCGGCGCCTGAAGACCCAGGCAAACACCCATTTTTCCTCCCTGGAGCTCGATCCAGAAAAACGGACGAAAGTCACGGTGGATATCCGCAGCGTCACGATGCAGCCTCCCGGAGAGCGCCCCCGTACCAGCCAGCTCGTCTCCATTCACGACGCCCATTGCGAAAAACAGCTGTTCGATCTCCGACACCTCAACACCCTCACCGGCCTACCCAACCAATTCAAAGCGTTCAGCGATATCACCATGCTCACCGCACGGGGAGACGAACGAAGCCAATTCGCGATTCTGATGATCGAGCTCGACGATCCTTCCCGGCTCCGCTCCATGCTCGGCTATGCCGAAATGGACACCATCCTGGGACACATCGCACGGGTCCTGAGGGAGATGAGCGACGGGGAGCGGATCCGGGTCTATCACCTGCATTACGTCACGTTTATGGTCCTCATCCAGCGTCCCCACGGAGACGAAGCCATCTATGGCTTTATGGATCGCTTCCAGCAACAACTCCAGCAGAGCTACAGCCTCCAGAACAATCGACAGAAACTCACCTTCTCCACCGGGGTCAGTTTCTACCCGAGACATCGCTCCCTCTACAACCTCATCAACAGCGCTTTCGCCGCCCTCACCGAGGCTCAGGAGCAGGGACGGGGCCATACCGTCCTCGCCAGCCAGGAGATCGACCGGCGGATCGACCGGGATATCAATCTCAATACCGAGCTGGAAAAAGGAATCGCCAACCGGGATCTGAAGCTCTACTTTCAACCCATCTACGACGGCCGAACCGAGCGACTCGCCGGCGCCGAAGTCCTTCTGCGCTGGCACCACCCCGAAAAGGGGATCATTATGCCCGATCTTTTCATTCCCGTGGCCGAAAAGAGCGGGCTCATTCTCCAGATCGGCCAATACGTCATCGAAGAGAGTCTCAAACAGCTCAGCCGTTGGCACTCTTTCGGCTTTCCGCCTCTGCAGTTGAGCGTCAACATCTCGCTTCGGGAATTGGAGAACCAGGAGTTCATGAGCTCCCTCATCCGGCTCCTTTATCACTATGAGTTCGGGGATTCGCGTCTGAAGTTCGAAATCACCGAACATGCCGCCATGCTCAATCCCAACGCCGCCCTCCAGCGGCTCAAGGATATACGGCAGCTGGGAATCGGCATCTCCCTCGACGATTTCGGAACCGGCTACTCCTCCTTCGCCTACCTGGCGGAATTTCCCATCGAGACCCTCAAGATCGACCGGGGGTTCGTCACCGGTATGACCCGGGACAGCAGCAAACGGCATATCGTCTCCACCATCATCAAACTGGGCCACAGCCTGGGAATGACCATCGTCGCCGAAGGGGTGGAGAACAAGGAGGAAGCGACGCTCCTGCGCTCCTATGGAGCCGACTACCTCCAGGGCTACTACTACGACCGCCCTCTTCACCAGTTGGAGTTCCAATACCTCCAGACCCATCCCCGGAATCCCTGAGGTCTCAAAGGCTCCGCCCCTACATCGTCACGTTCTCGATCAGCTCCACCTCCCCCCGTCGGACAATCAGGGCATCGATACAAAACGGAAGATCGAGCTTCTTCTCTTTGAGATAATAGTGGGCGGAGTTGACGACTCTGCGCAGTTTGGACGGAGTGAGATTGTAAATGGGATCGAACTCCCGCGACGCGCTCTTGACCTCGATGAAATGGAGCACTCCCTCCTTCACGGCGATGATATCGATCTCCCCCAGCTTTCGGGCGTAGTAGTTGCGCTCCACGATCCGAAATCCCGCCTCCTCCAGAAAGCGGCTCGCCAGCTCCTCGCTCTCATTGCCGAACTGCCGCAGCAGATTTCGTTTCATAATCCTCCTTTGGCTCTTAAAGCAGAGAGCTTAGAGCGAAGAGCGGAGGGCGGAGGGCATTTCCGTTCATCGGAGCTCCCAACCCCTCCATTCTCCATTCTCAACCCACAACTTTTCACCTTTCACTTTTCACTCTTCACTCTCCCGAAGGGAGCTCAGCTCCCTCCCCAGACCTCGCCGACGGGGATCACCTCCACCCGGACCGATTTGAAGCGGGCGGTGAGGACCAATTCATCGCTTTCGTCCCCGAAGAGGGCGTTGATCCGGCTCCGGGCGTGGTGAAAAGTGGTATAGAGGGTTCGGGGGCGAATGGCGTCGCTGTAGGCGACCCGGAGCGCCTCGCTCTCTCCATGCTCCGAACGGAGAATCACCCGATCCCCGAAACGCTCCTCTTCGTCGGGATGGGCCCAGAGAAGATCCTCGTTATGACGGTTCAGGAGACGCGGACTTCTCCGGGTCTGGGCGGCGTTGTTGTAGTGGGCCAGGGTCCGGCCGGTGGTGAGGTAGTACCCTTCCAGGGAATCCCGGTAAAACCGCCCCTCCAGGATCTCTTCCACCATCCCCCGTCTCCGCCAGGGGTGGTAGAGGAAGCGCCCCAGGCCGTCTTCGGTCCGAAAATCCAGCAGGTGGAGAATCGGGGTATCCTCGTGGTAGACGGGCCACTGCATCCCGCGTTTTCGATGACGCTTCAGTCGATAATAGGCGGCGCCGCTGAAACGCCGGGGAGCGACGCGGCGCACCTCTTCCCAGACCTCCTCGCTGCTGGCAAAGGCGAAGTTCTCCCCGTCTCCCAGCTTTTTCGCCAGCAGGGTCAGCACCTCCCAGTCGTCGGGAAGGTCGCACTCCACCAGGGGCTGGGAGAGGTGGAGGCGGCGCATGGCGTTGACGTAGACCCCGGTCTTTTCGTAGGCCGATTTGACCCCGACAACGATGTCGGCCCTCCTGGCGATCTCCGTCATGAAGAGCTCCTGCACCATCAGGAACTCCAGCTTCTCCAGGGCGTTGTCGATTTTGTTGAGGTTGGGGTGGATGTGGGCGATGTCCTCCCCCATGTTGAGGAGCGCCTTGAGCTTCCCCTCCTCCATGGCGTCGATGAGCCGGGGAGTCATGAGACCCACCTCTTTCGGAGGCTGGTAATCGGGGTCGTAATAGGGAAGGCAGCCCATGTCGCAGGCTCCCTGGACGTTGTTCTGACCCCGCAGGGGCATGAGCCCCGCCCCGGCCCTGCCGATATTGCCCGTCAGAAGCGCCAGATGGGTCAGGGCCATGACGGCGTAGGAGCCGTCGAGATGTTCGGTCACCCCCAGGCCCCAGAAGATCATCGATTTTTTGACGGCGTACTCCCGGGCGATGTTGGGAATCATCTTGGCCAGGTACTCGTATCCCTCGACCTCCTTGAAGAAGGAGGGATCGGCCGTCGGATCGGCCAGGATCGCCTCCCGGTACTCTTCGAAATTTTTGGTGCGCGTGGCGACGAACTCTTTGTCGTAGAGCTCTTCATCGAGGATCACGTAGGCCATCATGTTGAGGATCAGCAGGTTGGCCTCGAAGGGGATGACGCAGTCATATTTGGCCTGTTTGGCCAGCTTGGTACGGCGCACGTCGATGACGGCGAGGTTGTTGTGGGTCCGGGCCATGTCGACGATGCGGTTGGCGATGATGGGGTGGGCTTCGAGGGTGTTGGAACCGATGACGATCATGAACTCCGTCTCGTAGATGTCGTTGTAGGGGTTGGTGGCGGCCCCTTCGCCGATGGTGGCCCGCATCCCCTGGAGGCTGGGGGAGTGGCAGACCCGGGCGCAGTTGTCCACGTGGGGAGAGCCCATGGTCTCGCGGCAGAATTTCTGGAAGGCGTAGGCGCTTTCACAGCTGGTACGGGCTCCCCCGATGGCGGCGAAGCTGTGGGAGCCGTAGCGCTCCCGGATCTCGGCCAGCTTGGCCGCCGCCAGCTCGGTGGCGGTCTCCAGGTCGGTCGTCATCCACTCGTCGTCCAGGGGTTCCAGACGGTCGGCACAGCGCTCCGCCAGCTCCGGGTTGCGCTCCAGGAAACGGCGACGTACCCGCGGCTTCCGGATCCGGTCCCGGGCTTCAACGAAGTCGTAGCCGTACTTTCCCTTGATGCAGAGCTTGCCCTGACTGACCACCCCGTCCTTGTCGGCGTAGATTTTTACGATCCGGTTCTTCTCCACCACCCCGACGATGTCGCAGCCCACCCCGCAGTAGGTACAGACGCTCTCGATTTCGTTCAGCTCTCGATTCGGCATAGGCTTTCCCTCAGATCCATAGATTGTCGATGAGTCGGGTTCGACCCACCCATGCGGCCACCAGGAGGATGCTCTCCCCGTTCCGGACCTCCTCCAGCGGCCGGAACTCCCGGTCCACCACCTCCGCATACTCCAGACGGTCCACTTCCGGCTCCAGGATGCTGCGCATCAGCTCCCGGAGCCGCTCGCTGCGCCGCTCCCCGCTCTGAACCAGTTTGCCGGCACGTTTGAGGGCGCGGGAAAGGCTCAGTGCCCGCCGCCGCTCCTCGGGACTCAGGTAGACGTTGCGGCTGCTCAGGGCCAGGCCGTCGGGATCCCGGACGATCTCGCAGGGGACGATCTCCACCGGCAGGAAGTAGTCCCGGACCATCCGGGTGATCAGCGCCAGCTGCTGGGCATCCTTCTTGCCGAAATAGGCCCGGTCGGGACGGACGATGTTGAAAAGCTTCATCACCACCTGGAGCACCCCGTCGAAGTGCCCCGGCCGTTTCGCCCCCTCCAGGATGTAGCCGCCGATCTTCGGCGCGGCGATCAGGAGCTCGTCCTCGTGGTAGATCTGCTCCGCGGTCGGCATGTAGAGCAAATCGACCCCCGCCAGCTCGCAGATCTTCCGGTCCGCCTCCTCTTTGCGGGGATACTTCTCCAGATCCTCCCCCTCCAGAAACTGGGTCGGATTAACGAAGATGGAGACCACGACCCGATCGTTCTCCTCCCGCGCCCGGCGGATCAGGGAGAGGTGCCCCTCGTGGAGCGCCCCCATAGTCGGCACGAAGCCCACGCTCCCCTCCCAGCTTTTTCGAAGCTCCGCAAACGTCTCGTAACTCTTCGCAACGGTCATCATCCCGCCTTCTATGATATTTTGCTAAAATCATACACCATTTATGAGTGACAAACCAAAAACCGTCGCCAAGCGACGTTTCCAAAACTTTTCACTTTTCACTCTTCACTCTTAACTTTTGAAAAGGAACTTTTCAACCATGGATGCCTACGAATACGGCGAACTGCTCAAGAGCCTGAGCACCAAGATGGAAAACATCACCAACATCGTCCAGCCCGACGCGATCCGCGCCCGCCTCGCCGAGATCGAGGAGATGCAGCAAAATCCCGAGTTCTGGAGCGACAACGAGCGGGCCGCCAAGGTGGCCCAGGAGAAGACCCGCCTGGAGCGGACCCTGGCCAAATACGACGAAGCCAAGGAGGCCCTCGACGACGCGACGGAGTATTTCGAGCTGGCCAAGAGCGAGGGGGACGAGGAGACCCTGGAGATGCTCTACGAGGATGCCGAAAACCTCAAGGAGCACATCCAGCAGCTGGAGATCGCCATCATGCTCAGCGGCGAACACGACAGCGCCAACGCCATCGTCACCATCCACCCCGGAGCCGGGGGGACCGAGAGCCAGGACTGGGCCAGCATGCTCTACCGGATGTACCTGCGCTGGGCCGAGCGCCACGGCTTCAAAGTCGAAGTCCTCGACTACCAGCCGGGCGAAGAGGCGGGGATCAAGGATGTGAGCTTCATCATCAAGGGGGAGAACGCCTACGGCTACCTCAAGGTCGAGAACGGCATCCACCGCCTGGTGCGCATCAGCCCCTTCGACTCCAACGCCAAGCGCCACACCTCCTTCACCTCGGTGATGGTCTCCCCGGAGATCGACGACGACATCGAGATCGAGATCGAGGACAAGGACATCCGCATCGACACCTACCGGGCCAGCGGCGCCGGGGGCCAGCACGTCAACAAGACCGAATCGGCGATCCGCATCACCCACATTCCCACGGGCATCGTGGTCCAGTGCCAAAACGACCGCTCCCAGCACAAAAACAAGGCGGCGGCCATGAAGATGCTCAAATCCCGCCTCTACGAGTACGAGATGGCCAAGAAACAGGCGGAGATCGACGGCGTGGAGAAGAGCGACATCGGCTGGGGCCACCAGATCCGCAGCTACGTGCTCCAGCCCTATCAGCAGGTCAAGGACAGCCGCAGCGGCCAGGCCTTCAGCAACGTCGACGCCATCCTCGACGGAGACATCGACAAGCTGCTGGAGGGGGTCCTCATCGCCCAGGCCAACCCCGAGGAGAAACCGGCGGCATAAGCCATCCGTCCAAAACAACTTTGGCGGCTGGAACTTCTCCGGAGCCGGAGGCTTCAGTCCCGTAAAAAGGGACCTTCTCCTTCACGGGTCTCACCCTCTCGACACGCAGCAACAAACAGTCCATCACCTTGGGAAAAACCGTCGCCACGCGGCGTTTCCCCAACTCTTCACTCTCTCATACTCCCCTTACTGGAACTCGACCAGGAGCTTATCCTTTTCGATATCGGCTTTCGTGACTTTGTGGGCGCTGAATCCTTCGGGGAGAATCTGCAGAGGAATGCTCCGGATCGCGGAAGCGACCAGGACGGGAATCCCTTTGCGGGCCCGTGCGGAGATATACTCTTCGAGCGAAGGGTTGGCGAATTCCAGACGCAACGGTTTGAGGGTTCCGAGGGTGAGCTTCCGGGAGGCCGGATCGTATCGTAAATCGGCCGAATAGGTGATGAGCGCCTGAATCCCTTCGGGAATCTCGTAGCTGGTGAAAATGAACTTCACAGGGACTTCCAGTCCCCGGTTTTCCGCTCCCTGCTGAAGAACCATTCCCACCACCTTCACGCTTCCGAACGCGGCTTTGCGGGTAACGGGAAGAGCCCCCTGGAGTTCGGTATCGATCTGCTCCAGGGAAAAACTCTGTTCTCTTCCCATCAGAGAAGGACCGGTACCGCATCCCGTCATCCAGAGTCCCAGCAGCAGGAACAGTATCAACCTTATCCGTCTCATCTTCGTTTTTTCCCTTTCCGAGTTTTGCATGATTGAGAAGGGATTATATCCCATTTTTCAACGGTTTGAGCCGTTGATCTTCCAAAAGAGAGCACCGGCTGCATTGACCGGCGATCTCTTCGTCGTGGGTCACCACGAACAGGGCCGCACCCGCTTTCTCCACATACTCCAGCATGACCCGCATCACCAGTTCCGAGGTCTCCCGGTCGAGATTGCCCGTGGGTTCGTCGGCGAAGATCATCCGGGGTTTTTTGCTCAAAACCCGGGCCAGGGAGACCCGCTGCTGCTGTCCCCCCGAAAGTTCGCTCACCTTCTGGCGGATCACTCCGTCGATCTCCAGTCGGCGAAAAAGCGCCTCGTCGAGAGGCTCCTCCGCCAGCAGCGCCGCGATCTCCACGTTTTCCAATCCCGTCATTCCTTTGAAAAGATAATGGTGCTGAAAGACGATCCCCGTCTCGTAGCGACGTAGGCGCTCCTTCTCCGCCTCGTTCAGAGCATAGAGATCCTCGCCGAAGAGCTCCACCCGCCCCTCCAGAGGTCGGATAAGCCCCGCCAGTGTATGAAGCAGCGTCGATTTGCCGCTGCCGCTGCGCCCCATCACCGCAATGCTCTCTCCCCCCTGCAATTCCAGGGAAACATCGGCATAGAGAGGATAATCGAAAGCATGGGCCAGATTTTCGGCACGAAGATAGAGTTGGGACATGAAAAGTGTTCCTCGGCTGGATTTCGGTCTAGGGAATTATAGCGAGTGAGACAGTGAGAAGTGAGAAGTGGGAAGTTTATGGATCTAACAATTTTTGTCAAGCCGGGTTGACCAATGACCAATGACCAATGCCGAAAGCTTAAAGCTTAAAGCGAAAAGCCGAGAGCGGAGAGCTGAGAGTGGATATCGTTCAACAAATTTTATCCGCCAAAAACTAACGACTAACGACTAACGACTAACGACTAACGACTAACGACTAACGACTAACGACTAACGACTAACGACTAACGACTAACGACTAACGACTATCGACTATCGACTATCGACTATCGACTATCGACCGTAATTTTTCCCGAAACCGGGAAAAATTACTTGCCCATCTGCTTGGCGACCTCGGCGGCGAAGTCCTCTTCGACCTTCTCGACGCCTTCGCCCAGCTCGAAGCGGACATAGTCGACCAGTTTGGCGCTGCCGCCCGCCTCTTTGGCCGCTTTGGCGATGTACTCGCCGACGCTGATCTTGTCGTCCATGACGAACTTCTGGTTCTCCAGGGTGTTATCCTGGAGGAAGCGCTTGATCTTGCCGGGGAGGATCTTTTCGAGGATGTTCTCGGGCTTGCCCTCTTTGAGGAGCTGCTCCCGGGCGATCTCCTTCTCCTTCTCGATCACTTCGGCGGGAACCGCCGCTTCGTTGAGATAGGAGGGATTCATGGCCGCGGCGTGCATGGCGACGTTTTT
>Ga0256914_1002454_pt1 | contig 15434 bp, 14 predicted proteins | sample HulkmetaG_FD_191571 | JGI IMG/M metagenome (GOLD analysis project Ga0256914, IMG submission 191571) | Hydrothermal chimney microbial communities from Main Endeavour vent field at the Juan de Fuca Ridge, Pacific Ocean - Hulk | ecosystem: Environmental > Aquatic > Marine > Hydrothermal vents ... | reverse complement strand
TCCAGTATTTCCCCTGATCGCCCTGGAATTGCTGGAATTGAATTTTAGAAGTTTCCAGTTGCGAAAAAACATTCTCGAGATATATCCCTTTAAGTTTGTTATTCTCCCTCTTTAACCCTCGCAATTCTTCCTGTAATTTGCCTATTTGATTGGCAAGTTCTTTGGGGGGGAGGGAGTATTGTTGTTTGACTTTCTCTAAGATCGAGATGGTATCAAGGCTATATTTAAGGTAATCCACACCGCATATAAAGGTAATTCTCCACATTCCCTTGTAGCGCTCCGCTTTTACTATTTTTAGATGCCAGAGTTCACCGGTGTTTTTTAGGTGCGTTCCCCCGCAGGGTGTAATATCGTAGCCTTCTATCTCTACGATTCTTATATTTCGGTTAACCTTTGGTTCTCGTCTCAGGGACAAAGCTCTAAGTTCGTATTTTGTTTTCACCGTGTAGATATATACAGGAATGTATTTTTTTATTGCCTGATTAACCCTCTCTTCTATTTTGGGGATTAACTCTTTTAGATTATCTGTCCAGTCAATATCTATCGTGGAATAGCCGTCACCAAGATGAGAGGATATGGTGTTTATTTTGTAATCTTTAGAGAGTATTGCGGATAAGAGATGTTGTCCCGTATGGCGTTGCATGTTTGCGAATCGTCTCTCCCAATCTATTTTGCAGATAACATCGCTGTTAGTTGAGAGCGCCTCCGCTTCTTCTACATGCGATTCTTCTAGGTAGTGAACGATATCATCCCCTTCGAGTGTAACCTTGTTAACTTTAACCCCGTTAATGTAGCCCGTATCACAACTTTGCCCGCCGGAGGTAGGATAGAATATGGTTTTGTCTAATACTACCGCATTCCTTATAATTGAACGAATTGTACACCTTAGTTCTCTTTTGTAACTGTCAAACTGGTAGATTTTTGCCGTCATTTTAGATGTATTTCCTGATACTTGTTTGTTGCTTTTTCCACGGGTGGGATTATACAACAAAGGAGCAGAGGCTTTAAACCCTCTGCTCTTCGATTACATATACTTTATTTATTTGTTGATTACTGAATCCAACGGTAACTACAGTTGTAGTCTCGCATTTAAACTTAATCCGTAGTTTTTGCCTATAAAATTGTACAGACCGGTAAGGTCTATCTTGAGTATTAAGAGATTTAATGAAACGCCACCAAATGCTCTAAAGGACCATCCGGAGGCCTCACTGTTTACCGTTATACCAACACTGGAGAGGTCAACACCGGAAAGCTGATTGATTGCCTCAATGATCTCGCTCTGATCTGAAATGGCATTCCCGTTCGAATCCTTTATGATCGGCTCGGAAGTAATTCCGCCTCCGGCTTCCGACCTACCAACTGTTGCACCAACCCCCACGTAGGGTGTAATTATCAACAGACTTTTACTTACCTCCAGTTTAAAATCAAAAACGGTGGATTTCCATCCGAACTGTAGTTGAGGATCGGTAAATCCCAGAGAGTATGTTGAAGTTGTTCCATCCGCATTTGGTACCTCTATCTGAGAAATCTCTATATCGGAACCAAGGAGACCTGGAAGTATCAGGTTTGTTTGTAGGTAATTTACTCCGACACCCAAGGAAATGTCCGGGAGTATGAAGTTTTCCTTAACAAGTGCATAGCGTATATCTGCCCCGGCAAGTATGTAATCTGCCTCAAAGCTTCCATGGGTAAGTTTATTTACGAGAGTTCTGGGAACCACTCCCACCTTTGCTCCTATATCAAATGGTAATAAAAGCCCCCCTACCCTAGCCTCCACCGTATATGCAGGAAGGGGAATGCCTATTTTTTTAATAAACTGCAGATCTTCCGGTAGAGTACCGACATCAAATAGTTCTAACACCGGTTTCACCGATTCATACGGAATCGTTGTAAAACCCAGGGTTACCCCTACTCCCAGATGCGGCGGCAGAGCAAAAAGTTGTCCGATGTAGGCATCGGACCAGTTTAGACCTATCGTTGAATTAAATGGAAGCACTGGTGCCAAAGCATCTGCGAAGGTTTTGAAAGTTTTCTGCATCTCTTGAAATTCTGTGCCTTCTGTCGTTTGGGCAAAGATAGTCCCTATCAGTATAAGGGCAAAAACAACTGTTAATATCTTTCTCTTCATCACATATCCTCCTCAACATTTAAGTGTATCACTTAATTGTTTTTTTTCATGTATGAGATGTATAGATTTCAAAGTCAAACTATACACTAAAAGTATAACTATAATCTAACTCTTTTTCAAAGTTTCTTTTTGTTATATATTCTCTTGTTATGGATAATCATGTGAAAAAGAGAGACGTACTACATAATTTTATAGTCTTGGAGGGAATTGACGGGGCTGGTACCACCACTCAATTGAATATTCTTAGAGAGAAGCTAAATGCTAGGAATATAAAAAACTATTGTACCTTTGAGCCTACAGAGGGAAAGATAGGAAGGCTTATACGTACGGTTCTCTCGTATCAGGAAAAAGCCAATCCGGATACGATAGCTCTTCTATTTGCGGCGGATAGAAGCGAGCATCTCAATGACCCGAATACGGGAATAATTGCGAGGGTTAAGAGGGGTGAGCTTGTTATTTCGGATAGGTATCTCTTCTCCAGTCTGGCCTATCAATCCATACAGTCGGGTTTTGATTTTGTCTACTCCTTAAATTCCAGATTCCCTCTCCCTATCTTGGTGTTTTTTATAGATACCCCTGTGGAGGTGTGTCAGAAGAGGTTGCGAAATCGGAGGGGTAGCGAACTTTTTGATAGAATGGATTTTCAGAGAATGGTAAGGGAACGGTACCTCAATGTTTTTGAATATTTTAAGAAACAGTTTAAAGGCGGGGTAAGGCCTGAGTTTTTTATTGTAGACGGAAGTAAAAGTGCAGAAACTATTTCTAACGAAATCTGGAAAGTAATTATCAGATTGCCGATATTTAGAGAGTGATAAAGCGATTTGCCAAATTTTTATTATTTTTCTCTCTTTTTCTATTTCTAGGTGGGCTAAATAGTTACGGGTGGCGTATACTGTATGCGGAGCAGTACTATAAACTTTATCATCTTCACTTTTACCAGTATCCAGATGATTCGATGGAGAATATTTTTTATCTTGAGCAGGCTCTTAAGGCGGATTTTTGTAATCCGCTCTACGCTTTGGCTAGGATTACGAATAAGGTGGAATGGCGTAGATACCGTTACCTGTTTAAGATGCATGTTAATCTCAAGCTGATAGAGCAGTATCTCATACTGGGGAGTAAGTACGACAAGATGGTTGCCTATTTTTACAATGCCCCCTGGAAAGAGGACAATCTTAAGAGTTTAAAGATAGCGGAGAGGGTGTATCGTGTGGCCCTCGGGTATTGGAAGGAGGCTCTCAAGTGGTCAAGTATGGCGTGGAAAATGCGCTATGTTCATCTTCCAGAGATCCAGTACTGGGAGGATGAAAACTTAAGGATAGAGACGGGAAAATTAAACTACAGGGAAATAATAGAAGCCCATCTTGCAAGGTTAAACAGGGTGAGAAAAGATTTTGAAAGAATGGATAAAAATACCTATTAGTGAGGTACCTTTAAGCATCCGGGTCTAGATTATCAACATTGCATCCCCGTAGGAGAAGAATCGGTACCTTTCCTTTACTGCGATTTTATAGGCACTTAATAGTTTTTCTCTACCTACGAATGCCGAGACAAGGAGTAGCAAGGAGGATCTCGGGGTGTGAAAGTTTGTGAAAAGCCTGTTTACAATCTTGAAACTGTAACCCGGATATATAAATAGTTCCGTAGTAGAATGTCCTCGTTTCAGAGTTTTCGTTTCCTCTTGCCATGCCGTTTCCAGTGTTCGCACTACGGTTGTTCCTACCGCTACAATGTCTCGTTTTTCTCTGTAGGCTCTCTCTATTTTGAGGGCATTCTCTTCGGTTATTGTAAACTCTTCCGAATGCATCCGGTGTTTCTCTATTTCCTCCACCCGTATTGGAGCAAAGGTTCCTATACCCACATGAAGGGTTACGTAGGCTATCTCTATATTGAGTCGCATTTCCAACTCGTTGAGTATTTTCCATGTAAAGTGTAGTCCTGCCGTAGGAGCCGCAACGGCCCCATACTCTCTTGCGAATACCGTTTGGTATCGTTTTTCATCCTCTGGAAAGTCCTCTCGTTTTATATAGGGAGGCAGAGGAACATGTCCGTTTTTATCCAGGTAGTTATCGTCTATGGGACAGGAAAACTCCACAGTCTTGGTACTTTCATTCTCGTCAATAATTTTGCCCTCTATCCCTTCCGGGAATATGTAGCGATCCCCCACCCTTTGCCTCTTTGCCCTTTTAACAATAGCTTTCCATCTGTTTGGGGTTACTCTGTGGGTAAGGAGAAACTCGACCGGTTTGCCCTCTTTTTTTACCTTTTTACCGTAGATCCTAGCCTTTCTTACCCTTGTGTCATTTAAAACGAGAAGACTCTTCGGCTCTATCCATTCTGCAATTCTCTCCATAGAGGAGTGAATTATTTTGCCGCTCTCCCTTTTTAGAATCATGAGTCTGGAGGTGCCCCTCTCTTTCGGTGGGTACTGAGCTATCAACTCTTGTGGGAGGTAAAAATCAAACTCTTCGGTCCGCATTTAGAATAAGTATCCCTGTTCTTTTTCTGATTTTGAGAGCATTGAACCTTTAAGTGTTATTCCAAGGTGTTGATAGGCTTTTTCTGTTACCATCCGTCCTCTCTGAGTTCTCTTTATAAAACCGGCCTTTATCAGGTATGGTTCGTATATATCCTCCAGAGTTTCTACCGTTTCTCCTACTGAGATTGCAAGTGTACCAAGCCCAACTGGACCCCCTGAGTACTTTTCTATAACGGTTCTTAAAATTTCTCGATCAAGGTGGTCCAATCCCTCCTCATCAATTTCCAGAGAGTCCAGACCTCGTTTAACGATTTCGATATCTATCTTCCCGTTACCCCATACATCGGCAAAGTCTCTCATCCGTCGCAGGAGTCTGTTGGCAACCCGTGGTGTGCCCCTGGAACACTTTGCAATAAGCGATGCTGCCGTGTCTTCGATTTCCACATTCAGGATTTTTGCCGAGCGGTTGATTATCTTTTTTATATCGTTGATGCTGTAAAAATCCAGTCTGGCCGTAATGCCAAAACGGGAGTATAGTGGAGATGAAACCAGGCCGGCCTTTGTTGTTGCGCCTATTAATGTAAAGTGGGCAAGTGGGATTTTTATTGATCTGGCTCCAGGGCCCTGACCTATTACAACATCTATCTCGAAATCTTCCATTGCGGAGTAGAGTATTTCCTCTATGATGGGTTTTAATCTGTGTATTTCATCTATAAAAAAAACGTTATTTGTTCCTATTTGAGTAAGGATTGCGGCAAGATCACCAGGTTTCTCTATTGCAGGGGCTGTTGTTGCTCGAAATTGTACGTTTAGCTCATTTGCAATTATCGCAGCAAGGGTTGTTTTCCCCAGGCCCGGAGGACCACTAAAGAAGATGTGGTCTAGGTTTTCTCCCCGTTTTTTTGCGGCCTGGATAAAAACTCTAAGGTTCTCCTTTAGTTTATCCTGACCTACAAATTCTTCCAAACATTTTGGGCGCAGAGAAGTTTCTTCCGCATCTTCACGTTCGTTGTAGAGTGGATTTGTAAATCTTTCCCCTTTTACCATACCTACTTCCTCAATGTATGTATCATTTATTACTGCTTAACAACCCAAGTGCCCTTTTAAACAGAGCCCTTTCGAGTTCTTCCTTTTCCATTTCCATTGGATTGTAATTTGACAGGGAAGCCTTTACCGCTTCCTGCGAGGCTTTTTTCTCAAAACCCATACCGACAAGCGCATTTACGATATCATTTACCACCGGATCCCACGGTTTCTCAGGTGTTGTTAGTTTCCCCTTTAGTTTTAGTATAATTTTTTGGGCGGTTTTTTTACCCAGTCCGGGAATAGCTGAAAGTCTATCAAGGTTATCACTCTCGAGTGCCTCTATAAACTCGAGAGCAGATATTCCGGAGAGTATTTTTATCGCCAATTTCGGTCCTACACCATCTACCTTTATCAGATCAAGAAATAGATTTCTCTCCTCTCTGGAAGAAAATCCAAAGAGTCTAAGCTGATCCTCTTTATGGTATAGGTATGTATACACCGATGTTTCCTCTCCTATGGAGGGGAAACTTCTAAGAGAGACAGAGGTTGTAAGAATCTCCCACTCTATTGAACCGGTTGAAATAAAAACTCTCTCTCTCTCCTTACCTGTAACCTTCCCTGTGATTCTATTAAACAACTTTTCTTTGTTCTCCTATTCTTTTTAAATTGAAAGTTAAATTTTGTTAAAACCAACATAGTTTGCATGACATATCGCTAAAGCTAATGCATCTGCTGCGTGGTCCGGTTTGGGAATTTCTTTCATTCTGCATAAAAGCTTGACAGCCTCTTGAATTTGGTTTTTGGTGGCTCGTCCGTTTCCCGTGACGGCCAGTTTCACATTTAAGGGCGAGTATTCCTCAAAGGGAATCTCGCTCTCTGAAAGTGTAAAGAGAATAACACCCCGTGCCTCGGCTACCGGCATAGCGGTTTTTGAATTGTTGGTGTAAAAGAGAGTCTCTATTGCTGCACTGTCCGGTAGGTATTCTGCAATTATTTTTTTTATATCCCTGTATATCTTTATTAGTCTCCTACCTGTTGACAACTCTTTTGTTGTAGTAATAACCCCATGCACAACATGTTTGTAATGGGTACCATCGTAAGCAATTATTCCGTAGCCGACCTTTGCTAGGCCCGGATCAATTCCCAAAAACAATCTTTCTGGGTTAGTCTTCATCAAAATTAAAACCAGCCGGAATATCAAGGTTAGTGGCTACACTCTGAACATCATCGTGATCTTCCAGGGTTTCTATGAGCTTGAGGGCTTTTCTTGTTTTTTCTTCGTCAAGGGATATTGTGGTTTCGGGTACCATCATAATCTCTGCCATTTCGTTTTCGAAACCCGCTTCGCTTAAGGCGTTGAGTACTGTTTCAAAATCTTCGGGGTCTGTTACCACTTCTATATTCTCCCCGTCATTGGTAACATCCTCGGCCCCTGCCTCTAGTGCTACCTCAAATATCTCATCTTCCTTATACTTCTTAGCATCGAAGGAAATAATCCCCTTGCGTTTAAAGAGGTAGGAAACACATCCTGTTTCACCGAGGTTTCCTCCTCCCTTTGTTAGTATATTTCTTATCTCCGCGGCAGTTCTGTTTCTGTTATCTGTTAGGATATTCATTAGTAAAGCCACACCCCCGGGACCGTATGCCTCGTAGGTTAGCTCTTGATACTCAACCCCTTCCAGTTCTCCGGTTCCTTTTTTTATTGCCCTGTCTATATTTTCCTTGGGCATGTTGGCTAATTTTGCTTTTAGGACAGCAGTTCTTAATCTTGGATTGGATTCCACATCGCCGCCTCCAAGTCTTGCGGCTACACTTATCTCCTTTATGAGTTTGGTAAACAATTTTCCTCTCTTCGCATCAAGAGCACTTTTTTTGTGTTTTATTGAATGCCATTTGCTGTGGCCCGACATTGTAACTCCTTTTAAGCGTGATTTTATAGTATGTATTATTCAAGTTAACACATAAAAATTGAGGCTGTCAAGGTTGACAAATCTCCCATAATATCGAAGATGACTCTTGCAGGACTAAAATGGTATAACTAAAGGGGTATATATAGTATAAGGAACATTAAGGTTTACGGAGGAGCTGATTCGGTGAGAGTTTATGGAGAGAGACGTCGGGGGGATATGGGTGTATTTCTTTTGGGGGTTATTTTGTTTTGTCTTTCCAGTTCGTTGGCGTTTTCCCAATCCAATTCTATAGGGAAGAATGAGGTTAAAGATACTGTACAGATGATATTTAAACTTAAAAATAATACCTCCACGAACCGTGAAGAGCGACTTAAAAAGATACTTGAGATTATGAGGTATAGAATAGCCTCCTTTAGGATTAACAGGGCTATAACTCAATTAAAGGACGATAGAATTTATGTAAATATACCAATTAAAAATAATGTTAAGAGAATAGAAAAGCTTTTGGCTGAGAGAGGGAATATGGGGATTTATAGTGTTATTGAGGATAATAAGGTGAAAGGGAGAGTTGTGTATCCGAGATTTAAGGGTAATCCCATACGCGTACAGGAAGAGCCTATCATTACTAACTACGCCCTTAGGGACATAAAAATCGCCGAATTGAACAATAAGAGGTACCTTGTGGTTTTTATTCTCAATCCGATAGCCAGACGACAGTTCGAAGAGGCTACTTCGAAGTTGAAAGGGAAAAAGGTCGCTCTGATTATAAGTGATAGGTGGGTCAATATTTCTCTTGTGAAAGATACAATCAGTTCAGGTCAGGTTGCTTTTCCCTTGGATTATCCCTTTGAGGATGCGATGGTAATGCTCTCCGCTATTTCTCTAGGTGCATATCCTGAGGCCATTCAACTTGAATCTGCCACTCCGGTACCGTCTCCATTTGTGTATCCAGAGCAATAAGAAATCTATTCAAGAGGAATCTGCACTCTTCTCTCAGTCGATAGTAAAGGGGGTGCTTTTCAAAGCAGGGGGAATCTTTGAGCCGTGGTAGTATGTCGAATAGAGATTTCTTGAATCTCCTTTTAAATATTTTCTTGTTGATACCCCTTTTTAATCTAAGTCCCATCATGAGGTTTTCGAATAGAAACTCTTTATTGCTGATTTTTTCTACCTCCGTGGCTATGTTAGGCTCGTTTAGGAAAGCCTTAATGTTTCTTTTATATTTAAGACGTCCCACTATGATTTTATCACCCTGTGTATCTCCCAGGGGAAGAGTGGATACAGCGGAGGCACCTATTCCGATATATGGATTTAGCTCCCAATAGTACAGGTTATGTCTGGATTCTTTTCCTGGTCTGGCAAAGTTTGATATCTCATAGTTTACGTACCCTCTTTCTTCTAGAAATTTTTTCCCTTTAAACCATAGTCTATCTGCATATTCTGTATCCGGAATTTTTAGTTTTTTGGCTCTAATAAATTTGTGAAGCAGGGTTTGTTCTTCTACCGTCAGTGCGTACAGCGATACGTGAGACGGGTCTAAATCCGTTAAAAATTCGAGATCGTGCAAAAGAGAATCTTCTGTTTGGTAACAGCAATCTTGCTCCCCGGGAATTCCGGAAATAACGTCAAAATTTACATCTCTATTCCATTGGTTAATCAAGAGGGTAATTGCTTTAAGGGTATCTTTAAGCCTCCCCGGTCGTCTGAGGATTTTAAGAAATTTATCTTCCAGGGTTTGAATGCCCAGGCTTATACGGGTAACTGGAAATGAGTTGCATAGATTAAGAAAATCATATGAGAATGATTCAGGATTTGCCTCTACTGTCCATTCTTTTGGTTTTAAGCTTTTGCCAGTGGTTCCTTCGTAAATTTTCACGATGCCATTAAACAATTTTTCCAGAGTGGTTGTCTTTAAGAAACTTGGGGTTCCCCCACCTATGTAAATCGTTTCTATGTTTATTCCATCTAGGTTTTGTATAAAACAAGAGTATTCTTGGAGCAACCTATCTACGTAGAGTTCTTCTGTGCTTTCGATGTTCCTGCTAAAAGATGGGGTAACAGAATAAAAATCACAGTATATGCACTTGCTTTTACAAAATGGGATATGAAAGTAGATAGCTACTCTGTAGTTTCCGTTTTGAGGTTTTAAACCTATTGTGCTACCTGGACAATTTCCCAAATTCATTCAATGGCCAGTATCTCAAAAGTACTTTTCCGATTATTCTCGAGTAATCCAGGGCACCCCATGAACGAGAATCACTGGAGTCTGGTCTGTTATCTCCCAGCACAAAGTATTGATTTTCCGCCAGGGTTATTGGTTCCATATTGCCGGAAAATGGCAATCCGTTTTTCCAATTTTTTGCTTTGATGGTTTTGGTTATCTTATAATTTTTTTTGATTAACTTGGTTTCGATTGTGTAGCGCGTGCTCCCCTGGGGCTTTATGTATGCTATAAAGTTTTTCATGTATACAGTATCTCCTGGTAGGGCGATTACGCGTTTCACCATGTATCTCTCATATTTATTACCTGCTGCATCTTTTAGCAAAGTAGCAGTATGAAGACTGAAAAAATCTACGAACGTATTTGCAATTTCTCTCCAGAAACCTATTCCCTTTACATAGGGCGGGGTTATTATGACAATGTCTCCGCGTTTGGGGCTGTGGTTAAGCCCCAATCGTTTTTTAAATAGTGAACTCTCTCTACCGTAGCTAAATATAGAAACAATGACTCGGTCGTTAGGCTTTAGAATTGGCTCCATAGAGACAGATTTTATTTGGAAGGTATTGATAAATATATTAGAAACCAGGAGGTACAGTAAAAAGGCAATAATAATAGCCTTTACAAGTCCTAACAGAAGTGAGGGTAATTTTCTTATTCCTGTTCGTGTCTTGTAGCGTTCCACTTTAACTTAATACCTCTCCAGTCACCGTTGTTGTTATCCCTTCAAATGGTATTCGATTTGTCGGTTATTTGATTTTTATTGAATTTTTCCTATTCTATCCAGTGGCCAGAACCTGAACAAAGCCTTGCCTAGAATCTTGCTCTTTAGTACAGGCCCGAAATATCTGGCGTCTCTGGAATCATCTCGATTATCACCCATAGGGAAAATTCTATCCTTTGGTATATAGACACCGTTCTCGTAAAAACGCCATTTGCTTCCGGAGAGCAAATCAGACGGGTTTATTGCATACTCCGTTCTGTACATCCATTTCCATATGTACAGGTTATCAACAAGAGCTGTTTGCTCAAAGGTGGGGTTGTTATTAGAATCTTTTCCTACCCGAAAATACCTCTTTACAGAGTCCATCATTTCATTGGTCACTGTCAATCCCTGTTTGAGCAATGCTATTCCTATTCCTGCTTCCTTGAAATAGTTGTACTCGTCCTGTTGGAATTCCCTTCTTATGGGATATTTCAGACCCAGCATCTTTTGAAGGTCTTTCTCTTTTATCCAGTTTTTTTCACCTGCAGGTTTTATTTCGACAAAACCCTTTCGCATTCTTAATCTGTCACCGGGCATACCTATCGCACGCTTTATGAGAAAATGATGCCTCGGTCTGCCGTATTGATCCTTGTCAAGATCTACAAGTGTTAGAGTCATCATATAAACTATTCGCTGGATTATCTCTATAACAGGTCCCTTGCTTATGTAGGTGGGGTTTTCAAAGATAATTATCTCTCCCCTTTTGGGATCTCTAAACCCTGGAAGTTTATACTTTCCGGGTAGAAGTTCCGGTCCGTATATAATTTTATTGACAAATATTCTGTCACCGATGAGAAGACTGGGAATCATTGATTGAGAAGGAATTAGATATGCTTGCAGGAGATACTGATTTATTAAGAGCACGATAAATACGGCAGAGATAATAGCATCCGCCCAGTCGAGTATTGGATTTTTTCGTTTCTGTTTCTCTCTTTTGATTAGTTTTCTCCGTTTCCTCCATGTGAGAAAACGTTCGGTCTGTAGAACGAGTTTATCGCTAAAAGTAAGTGACTTGTTTTTCTTGCTCATTGGATTGAGATTATCATGATTTATTTACGTTGACAAGTAACAAGTATAAAACCTATAATCCAATCATGCGAAAAAAAAGGATTATGACGAATAACGAGACAGGTTCAATTCCCGATTTCAAAAATGTGAAGGTAAGACTTCGGCCCTTTTTAGGGATTAAACCACAGGTATACGTACCAGTTATCTATATAGTCTTGTTAGTGCTTATTGTGTTTTTTGTATTTTTTTATTTTGGTATAAAACAGAACGGAAGGTATTACTTTTTTGAGTCCTATCCTCTCAATGCAGGTATTTACCTTGATGGTAACTATGTAGGACACACACCTACTGCTCTTCTTCTTAAAAGTGGCACGAGGAAAATTGAGATCTCTAAACCTTTTTATAAACCTATTACAATAACTCTTACGGTGAAACCCTATATATTTGAAACTCTGTTTTATAACCCCAAGAAGAGACTCCACCTAACTCTGGAATTAAGTAATTTTAAAGGGCTCATACGGTACTCTGAAAAGGATTTTGCTTCGAATCCATACATACCAAGTATTATATCTGCGACTTGCCAGGCTGCTTTCAGTGCCTTTCACGGCAAAAGCGAAAAGCAAAAGAGACTTATAAGTTATGATTTTTTAGACTTCTTGAGAAATTGTCTCTATTTTTCAACCAATGAAAGTCAGATTAGAGAGCTTCTTTGGGGATTTTCTAATGTTGTTTCGCGGGGTGATTTTTTGACTCCCCTTTCATTAAATCGCTCTGTGGATATCGTGTTGAGAGCCTTTGAGGGATACAATAGCTTTCCCTACTTTTTGGCACTTGCACTACGAGAGAAACATGCGAGAAAGATTGTTGAAGCAGATTGGTTTAAAAAGTTTAGCTCTGATTATGTACAAAAAGTCTACGAGGAAAGTAAAGCTCCGTTACCCGGGTATAGTGAAAGGTTTGTTACGGTTGATGGAATACATTTTTCGTTAATTCCAGGCGGTTCGTTTTTGGTGGGTAACACCACTGACCTAAAAAGAATAGAGCGACGAATTGACTATTTGATACCCACTCCGGTAGAAGTTAGCCCTTTTTATATGAGTACGACGGAGATAAGTGTTAGAGATTTCTTACTGTTTCTAAGGGATAATCCAGAGTGGCGAAAGACTAACAAGAGGGTTCTTCTTGCGGAGAAACTTGTTAGTGATACGTATTTAAGCGATATTCCTGATAAAATTGATTATTCTCATCTGGAATCCCAATTTAAATCGATGGACCAAAAATTACTTGAAACACCTATTCGCTACGTTTCCTACTGGGCTGCGAGAGCGTATACAAAATGGTTAACAGAAAAGCTCAAAAAATATCTACCAGGTATGAAAGTGCGGTTGCCTTTTGAGACCGAGTGGGAATGGGCAGCGAGAGGGGGGAAGAGGGGAATACCGTACGCCGAAGGTTTTAACAGTGCAAAAGATGTCTTCTATACGAAAGGCATACGTGGTCCCGCCAAGGTTGGGTCCTCCTCTCCGAATGGCTACGGATTGCGTGACATGTCGGGAAATGTTTGGGAGTGGTGTGAAAATTGGTTCTCGCCGGTAAGTTATTTTCTAAATGTTAGTGGTCCTAAAGTGGGCGCGGAGAAGGTTGTACGGGGTGGTTCCTGGGCGAACAAGAGGGAGTTGATTCCTCTCTATATACGAGGATCCCAACCTCCCTCATGGTGTACACCTTACACAGGATTCAGAGTTGTTCTTGTTCGAGAAAATTCTCGCTAAAAGATTAATTGTTGAAGGATTTAATAGGAGAGAGGATATTAAAAATTGAAGAGTGATGAGAATATAAAGATTCTTGCACTTAATAGAAAGGCGAAATTTAATTATACCGTCTTGGATACTCTGGAATGTGGTATCGAACTTAAAGGAACCGAGGTTAAATCTATCCGTGAGGGAAAGTTTTCCTTTGGTGATTCCTATGCAAAGGTAGATGGTGGTGAGTTATGGTTGTACGGTTTACACATATCTCCATATCCCTTTGGGAATAGGTTTAATCATGATCCTGATAGAAAAAGAAAACTTCTTGCTCATAAGCAGGAGATAAAGCGACTCTCTCGAAAGGTTGATGAAAAGGGATTGACTCTTGTACCATTAATGTTTTATCTTAAACATGGACTTGTAAAATTGGAGCTTGGTTTGTGCAAGGGCAAGAGGATATACGATAAACGTGAAGAGATAAAAAGACGGGATTTAAAACGTGAAGCCGAAAGAGAGTTTAGAAACAGATTAATGTAGAGTCTGATAACATATTGGGGGGTGAAACGGTCTCGACTGGAGGCTTAGCGGGGCAAAGGTTGCAGGTGGAGTGCCAATCTCCTAAAAAATGGCAAAAATACAAATGCCGATGATAATGTAGAATTGGCAATGGCTGCTTAAGTCAGCCACGGGTTTCTGGGGGCGCGGTCCCGAGCAACCAGAATACCCGACGCAAATCGGGACTTACCGAAGCGGGGTGCCTGCCTCCGAATCGGGAAATCCTTTAGCAGGCTCTGGCAATAAGCGGCGTGCTGCTTAGCCTTCTTATTGCCGAGATTAAATAAGCAGCTAAACCTGTAGAGACTTTTGTCTCGACCTTCAGGACGCGGGTTCGACTCCCGCCACCTCCAGAAAATCCAGAAAATACGTGTTCCAGTCTTATTCCCATTCAATAGTTGCAGGTGGTTTACTGGAAACATCGTAAACCACCCTTCCTATCTCTTTAACCTCGTTGGTGATCTTACCGGATATCTCCAGTATATCCTTCATTTCAAAGGGGTACACATCCGCTGTCATACCGTCGCTTGATGTAACCGCCCTTAAAGCAAGTACGTATCTGTAGCCTCTTGCGTCTCCCGTTACTCCTACCGATTTAACCGGTAAAAGCACGGCAAATGCCTGCCATATCTTTCTGTAGAGGTTTCTTTTTTTTAGTTGTTCTATGAATATATAGTCTGCCTCTCTCAGTATGTTACATTTTTCTTCTGTTACTTCACCAAGTATTCTTACGGCAAGACCGGGGCCCGGAAAGGGGTGTCTGTAGACGATATCCTCTGAAAGCCCCAATTTTAGTCCTAGTCTTCTAACTTCGTCCTTGTAGAGGATTGAGAGTGGCTCTATCAACTTCCCCTCGAGACGTTTTTTTTCAACAAGCGGAGATCGGACATTGTGATGCGACTTTATAACATTCGCATTTTTCCCAACACCCTTGCCGGATTCTATCATATCTGTATAGAGGGTTCCTTGAGCAAGGTAATCACTTGTTATTCCTAACCTTTTTGTTTCTCTCTCCTGGATTTCTATGAACAGATCACCTATTACCCTTCTCTTTTTTTCTGGGTTGGTTATTCCTCTCAGCCCGTTTAGGAATTCGTCTCTCGCATCGATGATATGAATGTTTTTTGCACCCAATTTTTTAAGATTTTTAAACACCTCCTCGCTCTCACCCTTTCTCATAAGCCCCGTATCTATGTACATGAGATGGACCCGTTTGGGTTTTACACTCCTTAATAGAAGTGCTGCCAGTACGGAGGAATCTACTCCACCTGATATTAGGAGGAGTATTTCTTTGTCTCCTACCTTTTCTTTTATCGTATCTACGGTTTTTTCTATGTATCTGTCCAGACTCCACTCTTTCTTTGCTTCGCAGATTTTGCCTGCAAAATTGTCCAGTATCGTTGTGCCATATTCACAGTGACTAACCTCCGGATGAAACTGCACGCCGTAGATATTCTTTTCTCCGTTAAATAGCACACTAACCAACTTATTCTCTGAGTCGGCAAGTATTTCAAAGCCTGGAGGCACCTTTTTTATGGAATCGCCGTGGCTCATCCAGGAGCTAAACCCATCCGGTATTCCTTTAAAGAGGAGACT
>Ga0256914_1002453_pt1 | contig 15440 bp, 12 predicted proteins | sample HulkmetaG_FD_191571 | JGI IMG/M metagenome (GOLD analysis project Ga0256914, IMG submission 191571) | Hydrothermal chimney microbial communities from Main Endeavour vent field at the Juan de Fuca Ridge, Pacific Ocean - Hulk | ecosystem: Environmental > Aquatic > Marine > Hydrothermal vents ... | reverse complement strand
ATTTTTTCCATGTTCTCGGCGAAGTTTATGTTTCTTCCGGATATCTCGACCGATCCCCTCTCGACCCAGGTTATCAGGCCGAGGAGTTGAACTTCTGGAGATTCAACTATTACATAATCTCCAATTTGAGGGATCGAGCCTGTAAAAGCGACCATATCGACGGAGAGAGGAGTCGTTACCTCGGCAACTCTCCCTAAAATATCAGAATCTCTCTCCAAGCATCTCCCTCCCTGACAGAAAACACATCTTCCAGAAATCAGAGCCTAACACGCCTCGGACGGCTCTAAGATGACCTCTAGTTATTTTCGCCATCTCATGACTCATCCTGAGGTGATATGGGTAGCCGTTCACGGATATCGTCGACAGGAAATCGAGCACCTCACTGATGGATCCCTGGTCGAGCTCTCCGAGCACCTCGATCCTCAATGGATTTGCCTTTTCATGGAGTCTTGCATAGAAAACGGTTACCTTCCTGCAGATCCGGTCCTGGAAGTACTTGGGAAGCTTCACCTCCTCGATCATGGGTGAGGTGAACCCTGTCTCCCTTGTGTAAGCACTTATCAGAGAGATGTCGGGCGCGAACCTTCTGAATAGCTCCTTACTTGATGATCTCTTAGAGATGGCGATCACGCGGACATCTCCGGGCAAAGAAAGAAGTCTAGACAGCACCATAAAGTGCTCCACCCTCTCCATGAGGGACATTATGAGCCACTCCAGCCTAGAGACCTCCAGCGAGCTCTCACTGAAGTCCCCCGCTATCCTGATGGCCGCGCTCCATCGATCCATGTACGTGTTCATGTCCGCCGTGTACACTTTATCGCTCTCCCTCAGAAACTTCTCCAGAGGTAGCTCGTTCTTTATTCTGTCAACTATCTCCACCCTTTCGCTTTCGTCCAATAAGTAGAGTCCCTCCTTTCCTCTCATCAAACCCACGAACATTGGCTCCTTAGTTAACGAGATCAGCGAGCCATCGAGGAGCACCACCTCTGGATTTACTCTTTCCGCGGATTTCACCGTTAGTTTCAACTCCAAAGTGCTCCTGAGTATGCGTATTCTGTCCTCTGGCTTGAATCTATCTAAAAGACCTATCTGGTACCTTCTCAACTTGACGGGGCTCTGATCCACCATTCCGAAGACGGCAGCTGATATAGCGAAGACTATGTTTCCAGGACCAGCCGGAAGAGAGCTACTGCTTCCGTCCGACGATAGTATTCTGTCGCAAGATTTGGAGGTCCCGCTAGGGGACCAGCTCATCCACTTAGCCCTCACATCTCCGAAAGAAGCTGTTGAGTTCATGAACCTCTCGAGGACTTCCTTGGCCTCCAGAGCACTCTCGACTATGTCCTCCAGGTCCTCATACATCATTCCAGAATGATCCTCCTCAGATTTATCAGGTTTCTGATGTGATTTTAAGTCTAAGGTGATCCGCTTGGATAGGAGACTTCTAGCGGCTTTCGACCCCAGATCCATAGCGATTATAGGGGCCTCAAGACATGAGGAGAAGATTGGTTTTGTGATTCTGAGGCAACTCATCAGGGCCGGTTACCAGGGGAAGATATATCCGATAAATCCTTCTGCAGAGGAGATCCTAGGATTGAGGTGCTATAAGAGCGTCACTGATGTTCCCGATGAGATAGATTTGGCGGTTATTGCCGTCCCAGCGAAGATTGTTCCAAGTGTGATGAGAGATTGTGGAGCTAAGGGGGTTAAGGTAGCCATCGTGATAAGCTCAGGGTTCTCTGAGATTGGAAACAAGGAGCTCGAGGAGGAGGTAATCAGAATAGCTAAAGAGCACGGCGTGCGAGTGATAGGACCGAACTGTATGGGAGTCTTCAATCCAGAAAGAGGACTCGACATGCTCTTCGTCAAGGACGAGCTGTTGCCTAGATGTAGGCCGGGAAGTGTGGCTCTCCTATCACAGAGCGGAAGCGTTGGAACAAACATGATGAGCATGCTTAGAAAGATGGGTATGGGTTTGAGCAAGTTCGTAAGTTACGGCAACAAAGCGGATGTCGATGAAGCGGATCTTCTGGACATACTTCGCGAGGATCCGTCAACCAAGGTTGTGTCCATATATCTCGAGGGAGTTCGCGACGGAAGACGCCTCATGGAGGCCATAAGGAGAACTGCCCCGGTAAAACCGGTTGTTGTGATAAAAGTAGGAAGGTCTCAGGTGGGAGAGAGAGCTGTGGCCAGTCATACAGGGTCACTGGCTGGGTCCAGTGCCATCTACCTAGCGGCCCTTAGACAGGCGGGGGCCGTCCTAGTGGAGACCTTCGAACAGTTGCTGGACGTCTCCAAAGGATTGAGCATGCAACCTCCTTCCAGAGGGAGGAAAGTCTTTGTTATAACGAACGGAGGAGGATATGGAATCATGGCCGTCGACGAGCTGGAGAGGAGAGGGATGATTCTGCCAGAGGTCCCAGAACATATTAAAGACACTCTAAGAGGGGAATTTCCCCCATACTACTCAATAGAGAACCCAATGGATCTAACGGCTAACTCTACACCGGACCAGTACAGAAGAGCCATGGAGCTCTTGGGATCCTCAGATGCGTGCGACTCTCTCTTGGTAATCCCTCTGCTAGGGATACCCGGCTTCGATCCGATGGAGGTGGCTGAGGTCGTGGTGGACTTTGGAAAGCGGTTCGAAAAACCGATCGTCGTCTCCTTTGTTTCGCACACAAAGGAGACAGATGAGGCAAAAGAGTTCATGGAGGAGAACAACATACCTGTCTATGAGTCCCCTGAAAGAGCTGCCTTAGTTTTACAGAAGCTCGCCGAGTATGGAGAAATTCTTAGGAGGATCAGATCGTCGCGGAGGTGAAGCCGACATCCTTCACAGCTATCAGAGGAGCCTCCACCGGAACATCGTACTCCATCCACCAGTGATATATCTGCCGCGTCTCCCTCCCGAGACCCATTACGTTCGACATCATCCTCAGGATGTTATCGCTGAGCCTTAGGCCTCTAACGGCTCCAACGACCTCTCCATTTTCCACAAAGAGGAGACCGTCCCTCACTATCGCTGAGAAGTCTCCCGAAACGTAATCTTGGAACCTTAGATAGGTCGCATTCTTAACGACGAGCCCTTTGCCCATGTCCAACAACAGATCGTCCTCTGACTCATCTCCCGGGAGAAGAATAAGATTCCATGGAGTCGGATGAACCCACCCAGCGTTGGAGGTAGTTTCTGTCCCCATGGCTGTCAGCCTGTTGTGGAGGTACGTCCTGAGTATTCCCCTGTCTATTATGAAGTTCCTCCTCGCCGGGAAGCCCTCCTCGTCAAATGATCGGGAGCCGTATCCTCCAGGCTTTAATGGATCATCCACTAAAGTAAAGAACTCAGGAGCCAGTCTCTCGTTGAGCTTCCCTTCGTAGGGGGACATTTTTGATAGAACTGATAGGGCGCTTGCCAACGAGCCTATCACCCCGACGATATTTCCAACTGCGCTATACCAGAGCAAGGTGTTGTATCTCCCAGGCCCAAGTTTGACGCGTTTTTCCGAGATTTTAGCGTCACGCCCGGCCTCCTCCCCAGCTCTCCTAGGATTGAGACCAGACAGCTTCCTAGAACAGCTGAAGGAGTGGCCGGTAGTCTCTGAATCCCTGAGAGCCCTTATGTCCAGGTAAACGTTAGATCTCCTTTCACAGACTTTAATGCCAGAGGTCGTGGCCAAGCATTCAGTGAAAGCTTCACTTCTTATCGATCCAGCGACCCTTTTAGCACCCTCGACCAAGGCCGCATCTATGGCCTCATGGGCTAGATCGACGAGCTTCTCAGAGGGATCCTCCAAGGAACTGTCGTAGAGATCCGGAACGATGGGATAGTCCATGGGTCCTTCCGGCAGTGGAGCGTAGACTTCTCTTTCAGGAAGGCTTCTCAGAGCTTTTATCGTCTTATCAAGCTGCCTCCTTATGGACCTCAGGTCCTTAGTGCTCATGAAGATTATCTGCATTCTCCTGTTCCAGATCACTTGGATCCTGAGGCTCACGTCGATCCACGTCTTCACTATGTCCACTTGGTTATTGGAGAATCTCACCTGGCTTCCCGGTCCTTCAGAGAAAAGAACAGCTACTTCTTCAGCTCCTGCACACAGAGCTTCACTTATCACATCCTCAACGAAACCTAGAGCCTCCTCATATTCCACCAAGTCCAACACCCCTGAGCCTCAAAGTGGGCCCACCTGTCCAGACGGGAACTCCCTGCACCGGGTCCCCCTTACCACAGGTAGCCGCTTGGAACTCCAGGTCCTTGCCCACGGCATCCACACTCGAGTAAAACCCAGGCGTCGTGATCTCCAAGACGGGCTTCAAGATCATCGAATCTATCTTTCCTCCCCTTATCAAGTAGGCCTCAGATCCCACATATCTCTGGTTATACCTGCGATCATCTATGTTCCACTCCATGAACCGCTTTATGTAGATCCCTTCGGACACGTCCTCTATGATCTCGTCGGGGCTCATATCACCGGGGGCTATGAAAGTGTTCGCCATCCTGATTATCGGTTCGCGGTTGTAGGCGGAAGCTCTAGCAGAACCATTACTCACAGTAGATAGCTCTGAGGCAGTCTCTCTATTGTGAAGAAACTCGTTTATCACTCCATTTTTCATCAAAACTCTTCTTCTGGCTTTAACGCCCTCAAGATCGTAGAGGTAGAATCCATAGCTCCCCTCGATCGTCGGGTCATCCACGACGCTGACCAGCTCTGTGCCTATTCTAGACCCCAGCATGTCGGGGGTCACGAAGGATTCACCTGCCTGCGCTGCCTCCCTGCCGAGGATTCTGTCCGCCTCATAAGGATGACCTACCGACTCGTGGGCAACTAGACCGGAGACGTATGGTCCTATGACCACGTCCATCTTGCCCCTCGGGGCAGGAACTCCCTTCTCCAGCCTCTCCTTCATATTTTTGGATAGAGATCTGACGAACTCCGGAAGGTTCCACTCATCTATCAGCTCTAATCCCCCACTGCCTCCCCTAGACTCCGTTTCCTGTGTTGAGGAGGACCCGGAAACATGAGTCAGAAACACCTCAAGCTTGACTCTGGTGACCTCTCCTGATATCTCGGCGCCGTCGGTGTTGAGGACGAGGGTTTTCTCTCTTGAGAGCTTTAAAAATATGTTTCTTGAGGAGATGCCCTCATCCGCCGCAGAGGAATCTATCTGATGGAGAATCTCCATCTTCTCCTGGAGGGATGTTGAGAAGGGGTCCTTTGATACCTTGGAACTATAACTCGCCTTCTCGAAATTCTCCTGAGACAAGCCAACCTTCTTGTCCGACGCTTTCGAGTTCTTCAGCGCCAACCCAACAGCCTCATCTACTTTAGAGGGATCTGCCGTGGAGGCGAATCCCATCCCTGTTGTTAGAATTCTGACTGCGGTTCCTCCGGATTCAGACGATGAGAAAGCCTCCAGCGCTCCATCTCTCATCCAGATGAACTCGTTCTCTATGACGTGAACCCTTACCTCCCCGTAACTTACATTCGGCATCTTCTGTAGAGTTCTGTAGGCGGAGCCCACGAGCTCGTCCCAAGACAAGAGATCACCTTCCTCCACTACTTGGGACAACAATAAAACGCTTTCCAATAACAAAATTTTTATTACGCGGATGGAAGAAGGTCTCGGTGGATCATGACGGGGCTTTTTGATCGAGTCAAGGCCATTGTGTCGGCGAAGATAAACAAGTTGTTGGATAAGTATGAGGATCCGAGAGAGCAGCTGGATTACGCCTATGATAAGCTCAATCAGCAGCTTCACAATGTGGATATGGCTCTAGCCAGAGCTATAGCCGCAAGAAAGAAGCTTGAGTTCACTAGGAACCGTCTGCAGGAGAGGATAAAGGATCTTGAAGAGAGCGCTAAGAGAGCGATACAGCTCGGAAGGGAGGATCTCGCCAGAAAAGCCCTGGAGAGGAAGATTGTACTGGAAAGAGAGCTTGAAAGCATAAACAAGAGAATAGAAGAGATGAAATCCGAGGAGGAAGGTCTCAAAGATGCTAGGGAGAAGCTGAGATCTCAAGTGGAGTTGTTTAGGGCAAAGAAAGAGCAGCTCAAGGCGGAATATGAGGTCAGCAAGGCTCAGGTGGAAGTTAAGGAGATGATATCCGGACTCGGTGATAGTGTTGCTTCGGTCTCGGAGATGATAGAGCGCGCCGAGAAGAAGATAGATGATCTTAAAGCCAGATCTGCGGCTCTCGATGAGGTAGTTGCCGTAGGAGGGGATTTAGATCTCCTCCAAGATGAGGAGAAGAGTGAGATAGAGAGAGAGCTTGACAAGATCTCCTTACCCCAACAAGTCGAGGAGGAGCTCGCTAAACTCAAGCAAACTGTGAAAGGCTGAGGAGAGGGCTTATCCCCCCAGCTAAAGGGGATGATGCTGTGAGGGCACTGCAAATATTGCTTTACGTGATATCCGCTGTAGCCATCTTTTTGGGCTTTATGTTCCTGATAGCTTCTGTTTACGCTGCTTCGAGAATACTTGTGGGGCTTGCTTTTTTGTTTGGAGGAGGTCTGTGCATTCTCTGGGCTAACAAGATGGGAAGAGGTGCTGTTGAGAGAAGAAAACTAGAGTCCGCAGTTTTAAGCCTAGCTAAGGATAGAGGAGGAAAGCTTACGGTGGCTGAGGTATCGGCTGAGCTGGGAATTCCGGTGGATCTAGCCAAGCAAGTGTTGAGCTCCTTGGAGAGAGAGGGTCTAGCTTATTTAGACTTTGAGGAGATTGATAGGGAAGGGATTGATGTTTACAAGTTTCCAGGAGTGCTGGAGGAGGACTGAAAGTCTCTCTTTAGGGAGGTTAAGAAGAAGGGCCTCAAGTTATCTTACTTCCGGGGGGAACTTCTCGGTCAACTGTGAGGAGAACGGGTTTTCCATCCACGACTGCGGCTAGGAGCATCCCCTGAGACCATTCTCCTCTTATTTTCTTGGGCTTTAAGTTGGCCACCACAACTATCTGCCTGCCCACAAGGTCTTCAGGGCTGTAGACCTCAGCTATGCCCGCTATGAGCTGTCTTTTTTCCGAACCCAGGTCAACCACGAGCTTAAGCAACTTCTGAGTACCCTCAACGCGTTCCGCTCTTTCGACCTTAGCCACCCGGAGGTCGATCTTTTTAAAGACATCGATGTCTACGTAATTCATGAAGGAACCTCCCGCTCGGTAAGTTAATAAACCGCGGCGGGGGGATCTATAAAAAGTAACCCCCTAGAGAGGAGGAGGTCTCTTTAGGAGGTCTCGCAAAGGTGTTCTGAAAATGTCGAAGATCTCGATAAGGGTTCTAGGAGCCAACACCGAGGTTGGCAGGAGCGCTATAATGGTACAGGCTGGAGATAAGAGAATACTTCTAGACTACGGGCTCAAGCTCATTCCGAAAAAGGAGCCCCTCTATCCAGAGGAAGTGGATGATGTGGACGCAGTCCTTCTGAGCCACGCCCACGTCGATCATTCCGGCGCGATCCCCACGCTCTTCAGGGGAAGGGATGATATACCAATATATGGTGTGGACGTAACTAAGGATCTGATGGAGCTCCTCCTCTACGACTCGATAAAGGTAGCGAAGAGAAGGGGATACCAGCTCAGATACGGCCCCAAGGAGGTCAAGAAGGCCCTCAAGAACTACAGACCCATAGAGTATAGAGTCCCCTTCAGGATTGGGGACGTGAGGGTCATCGCTTACGATGCAGGGCACATACTTGGCAGCGCCATGTTCAGACTGGAGTTCGACGGATTCTCCATTTTGTACACGGGTGATTTCAATTTACGTAAATCGCGCTTAGTGCCCCCTGCGGATACGAACATATCGAAGGTCGACTTACTGATAACCGAATCCACCTATGCTTTCCGTGAACACCCTCCAAGGAAGGGCCAGGAGAGACTTCTTAAGAAGATCGTCCTCGAGACCATGAAAAATAAGGGTCTCTCGGTCATAGCTGGATTTGCCATCGGCAGACTCGCCGAGATAGCTCTCGTGCTGAGTGACCTGAATATAAAATTCTTCTTGGATGGAATGGCTAAAAAGAGTGCCAAGATAACCGAGGAACACAGAGACAGGGTCAGGAACTTTAGAGAGTTCAGGAGAGCTATGGAAGCTACGATCTTCGTCAAGAGCTGGAAGATGAGGAGAAAGATCGTCAACAAGCCTTCAGTCGTCCTAACGACATCTGGCATGCTGGAGGGTGGCCCCGTCCACTTCTATTTGAAGGAAAAGCACGAGGATGAGAGAAGCTCCATAACACTCACGGGATATCAGATTGAGGGGACTGAGGGCCGCAAGCTGCTGGAGACTGGGGAGATAACCATAGATGATGAGGACATAGAGGTGGACATGAGGGTCAGTCAGCTCAACTTCTCAGCCCATGCGAGCAGATCCAATATTCTGGAGCTGATCAAAACCGTGTCCCCCGACATGGTAATTCCAGTACATGGAGAAGAGACTGAAGGATTTGCTGAAGAGCTCAGAAAGACGTTCAATATAGCTTCTGTATCGTTGGAGGATCCTTACGAGGAAATCAGGATATGAGAGCTTAAATTCTAAAAGGGGAAGGAGTTATCTCGCGCAAAGTTGAGAATCGTCGCCTTTATTGCTTCCCTGACCTAACCCTCCCTAAGAGATCGCATAAGGAAGGAGCAAGGGTATCTGGCGACCTCTATTCTCCTCCCGGGAAGAGGAGCATATTCCACACCAAAGCACTCTAGATTGTTGAGATCCACAAGACCTTCCTCCACAAGTTTTTTGAACGTATCCAAAGGCATAACCACTTTTCCCTCGCTGACAGCAAAGCTCTTTCCATGTAAAGCATGAATAATCTTCCTCAGAAGGGAGTCATTACCGCAAAGTTCCACGCGAAATATAGTGCCGTCCTCGGTCACATCCTCATATGATTCAGCTGTCCTTCTCGCCCTCCTTCTCCATCTAACCCACATCTGATAGTCCTTCTGGATGGCCGGGCAGAAGTATCCCTTTATACCGGTGTTCCTTTCCACGAAGTTCAATATGTCTTTCGCAACTTCCTTGCTTCCAGAAACAGCCACTTCACTCTCTGATGAGGGTTTAAGCCCCATGCGCAGGAGCTTCTTCCTGTTCGCCTCACCGAACTCAAGCTCGTTCAGATTTAAGAACCCTCCTCCCATTCTGTCCAAGTGGAGGGCTAGATCCTTGAGTCTCCTGATATAGGGAGACATTGGTATCACGGGCATCTCAAAGCCCGCGCAGAGACCGCAGTCCCGAGCCACCTCCACAAGGTTCCACGCCTTCTCATCCCATGAGTGGAACCTTATCTCGTCCAGGCCCACATCAGCAAGTTTGCTAAGCTTTTTTTCGTCCATCAGGGTGCCGTTAGTATACATGTGGATGTGAAATCTTGCTCCGAACTCCTCCTTAACGACCTTTACGTACTTCAACACCCTATCAAGTACTAGGGTGGGCTCTCCTCCCGTTATGCTCATTCCCTCAGCATCGACAGCCTTAAGCTCCGCTATTATATCATCCGTGTTTTTGATCTCGATCTCGTCAACGAACTGAACGTCCCTATCCCTCCTCCAGGGGGATATCGTACAGTAAAAACAGGAATTGTAGAGGTTGCAGAGTCCCGTGACGAAGACCACGACCTTTGATCCTCGCCAACAGAGCTCACAACCCCTGCTCCATCCTCTGACACGTAAAGCGCCGAGCTCAAGTTCCTCCAACTTTCTCAGCTCACCCCAAACCTGCGCCTAACACCCCTGACGCGTGTTCTAAATGGAAGTCCTCTGGTCGTGGCCATCACAAAGAGCACCACCAAGAAGATCCACAGAGCCAGCAGTGCTGCTGAGAAGAGCCTCATTTCTATCGGGGTCATGACGGATATCTCGTAGTTCAGTTTGCTTGTGTCTAGAGAATATTTCTGGTTCGTTCCTCCCTGAGTGTAGACCATTTTCGTGACCTCTATGGAATAGTTGCCTGGCTCGTCAGCTTTCAGAACCAACCTGAGCTCCACGTTGCCCGTCGGATCTATCTTGCTGCAGGACAGCCTTACGTACGAGACGTTGCCGTGAGGCGTCCAAGAGGGGGGAGAGCACTGAGCCTTTACAGTCGTCGTGAGTGAGGGAGGAAGCATGAGTCTCAGAGAGGAGGATAGCTTGAGATCCATCTCAAAGTCGTAAGCTGTCCCAGTTCCGGAGTTCGAGATGGAAAAGGATACAGGGAACACAGATCCCACCACGGTGCTGCTGGGAGGCTTTTCATGGAGAATGACGCTCACTGATGGTTTCACTATGGAGACCGTGAGGGGAGTTCCGGAAGATGTCGCCACTTTTGTCAGACCTTGAGGATCCTTATACGTCACTTTAGCTATACCGAAGCTCGTCACTCCTGTCCTCGTGGCTTTCAACTTGTAAGTCAGTGAGATTGAATCTCCGGGATTTAGTTTGGACACTGTAGTCGTAGTTTTACCGCTCACGAGCTGGAAGTAGTCCGTTGGATAGGTGTCGACTACCTGTACCGAGAGCGCTGGTGCAGTTCCATTGTTCTTAACGGTCACGACCACATCTAAGGTCTGTTGCACCCCAACGGTGTTTGTGCTGAGGGTCTTCGTGACCACAAGGTAGGGATAGCCGGGTTTCTTGACCTCTATTGTGTAGGTCTTCGAGGTGTTGTAGATGTTCCCTCTTATATCTGTGTAGTCGATCTCCAAGGACACTTGGTATATTGTCCCAGCCGAGTCCTTGGGTATGCCCAGAGTGAACTCTATCGTCTGAGTTCTAGCCAGCTTAGGGATCTCAGGCAGGTTTATCGGGAAGCTCTTCCCGGCTATGGTGCTTGGTTGTGTTATTATGGGGAAGGGTCCTTTAGACGTCTGGGGCTGAACCTTAACGTACAAGGTCCCGTTAAGGGCAGAATCCTCGCCCAGGTTCTTTATGTAAAACCTGAACGTCAGGACATCTCCGGGATTTACTAGAAGCTTTGTGGATGCTGGGGCATAGGTGTATATCTTAAGGTTCGGCGCTCCTAAGTGCCCTCTGTATTTCTCTCCGACGACTATAGTGAAGCTCTTGGTCTCGGATATCGTCTTGTTGGGAGTGTATTTATATGTCAGAACCCCAGAGGAGTTCTTCACTAGGGTGTAGTCCGTCTTATAGGTCAGAGTCAGGAAGACCCCGTACTTGCCGTAGTATTTACCACCCGGATCTGCCTTGAAGACGAACTTCAGGGATTGGCTTTCTCCGGAGCCTATAGTTCCTAAATCGATAAGGAGAGGATTTTTTATACTCTCAACAGCTGGCGCCACTGAGAGAAGGGTTATGTTTCCCCTGCCGTCAAGTTTGTTCCAAGATAAGGATACCTTAACTCCTGAGACCTCACTATCGCAGATGTTCGTTACGTTCACGGGTATAGTGAATGTCGAGGCGAGCTCATAGCTCTTGTTTGCCGGAAAGCTTGAGCTTATCCTCAGGGTCTGCACAGGCTTTGTGATACAGTCAAGTATGTCTAGATAGATGTAGGCTTCCCCTTGAGTGGGAACTTCGGTTTTGTTGAGCCTTATTTTAAAGATTAGTTGAGCTCCAGGAGTTTGATATGATGAGCAGCCGCTGTATATGCTTAGTGTATCCCCGGGGTTGTGGAGCGTTCCTGTTATCACGTGCCCATTGGGACAGGTCACGTAGAGGTTCACGTATGAGGTGAAGCCTGCTGGAACGAAGTTTATCGCTCTTATCTTATAGGATCCGAAGGTGAAGACCGTGTTGTTGGATATGACTATGCCTTCTATGTTATACCTCACATTCGTCTGATCGGCAGATATTCTCTGTGAGCTCAACGGAATTAAAATCGCTATGAGGAGAAGAACAACTGGATATAAGGTTCTCATGAATGATCTCCTCTTCAGCACATGTCGATGAAGAAGAGGGGAGGGAACCTTTAAATTAGCTTCTAGCCTATAGTCGAACACGGGCCCGTAGCTCAGCATGGACTAGAGCGACGGCCTTCTAAGCCGTAGGTCGCGGGTTCAAGTCCCGCCGGGCCCGCTCTCTTTCCTGCTATTAGGAGAAAAGATTTTTCCTTGATAGGTACTCTTTGCCCTCTTTTGCTTCCATCTGATAAAGAGAAGCTCACCAACCCACCTTTATTCCGGAGATCATCTCTATGAGTTCCTTCTGCGATAGCTTCTCTCCCAGATATACCACAGGTACTTTTCCCACCTGTTCGAGGCTGAGGCTCCCTACCCACACTATCCCCACCTTGTTGCCCTTAACTGGGTGAACTAGGACAAGATACTCTCTCTTGTGGTCCAGTCCGAGCACTAGATCCTTGGCCATCTCCATCAGCAGTCTATCCGATACCGCAGCAAGCCCTTTTGGGGAGTTATACTCCAACATCACCGTCCTGTTTTGGGGAGAGATCATGACCCTGTTCTCTGCTCCCTTAATGAAAATTATGAACGAGTTTTCCCCCTCCTGATTGCTCCCTGAGGAGATGTTCTCAAATGTCACCACCTGGATCATGCTGCTGGAGACCTTCCCTCCGGTCAGAAAGGAGAGCTCTCCTATTATACCCTCAACCGACTGAACCAGAGTGTTCTCGTACTCCACGCTCAGATTTCCAGAAGGAGCGACTATCACTATCTTATGTCCAACAGCCTCGGCTTCATGAGACCGCTGAGTGTTGAGGTACCTGAACGTGTAAGCTAAAACTACGGCGAGAAGTAAAAGTGTTATTAGGAGGGCTAGATCTCTGCTCCTCAAGGCCAACCCCTTCTCCTTCCTCCGAAGGCCTTTTTCTTCCTGACAAACGGAGAGGCTCTTTTTACTGCGCGTGAGCGAACTCTAAGCCTGAGAACAATGAGGCCCGCTATAACGGCCACCGCCAGCACTATCAGCACTATGGCGAATGTCGATATCACCACCCTGACGTTCACCATGTGAGCGACCTCATATCCCTCAAGGAACCGGCCCAGGTTGTCCTTATAAGTCATATCAGCATTTATATAGCTCAAGGTATTGATGGACGGATAGAAGTCGCTTGCTTTGACCACCAAGACCACTTCCTTCGACTCCATCTGTTTCAAGTCTCCTATAATAACGTTAACAGATCCATCCGGTTCTACTGTGTACGGGTAACCCTTCACGGACTTTATGGAGAGGGCTTCTCCGGGAGAGAACTTGACGGATATGTTTTTGGCTAAAGCGTTCCCTGTGTTCCGGATCTCCCATCTGAGATCGTAGGTCGCTCCCCACTCGAGCTGGATGTTACTCGGTCCCGCCAAGGTGAGCGAGAGCAGAGGTCTGTAAACAGTGGCATATATCGTTGCCCTGACATCCTTCACCCTACCCAGAGCATCTGTGTAAGTTACAACAGTCGTTGAAACGTTGTTCTTTCCTGGTGGAGAGCTCACTGCCCTAACCTCATAGATGTAGGTTAATCTCTTTCCGGGCCCGAGAGTTGGAATGTAAAAAGCCCCCTTCTGTTTAGTATCAAGGACTAAAGCCGTTCCGTTGAGAGAAGCTTCCGGAACGAGCTCAAAAGTCGGATCAAGCTTCTCAATAACCTTTATTCCCGTAGCTGGCACATCTCCAACGTTTTCTATTGAGAGGGTCACCGTGGTCGAGGAGTCCAGGTTCAGAGATTTGTCCTTGAGCTCGAACGTAACTATCTTAACGTTGGAATTCCTCACCACATCAAACGACACGTATTTTGAGTAGAGGAACGTCTTGCTGTATGGATCTCTTAGGGTCAACAACACATGAGCCGGGTAAGGGGCAAGGAGTTTGGGTGGCGTGCTGTAGACCAGATGCACCTGCTTCTTTCCTCCTGGTTCAATGTCGAGAACAGCTTTATTTGACTTGTTTAGCGGTGATAGAACTTCAGAACATGTGCTTATCAGCTCCAGTCTTATTTTCTTCGTATTGAGGTTGTTCTTTACGAGGACACTAAGGACCACCGTCGAGTTCTCCACCGTGACATTGGTATACCCCGGCAGCAATCCCTTCTCGAATGCTATGGACAGGCTAACTGAGGAGGCCCTGAGCCACCACTCCAAAAAGACGAGGACCGTGTACGTCTCCTGACACCTCATTCCCAGGAAGGGCATTATTCCGTAAGGTGGAAGTCCGTCGCTGTTTCTGCTCCTAGCAATCGTCTCAGCCAAGGGAGACCAACTCGACAGCACGTCATAAGTATCTATGACTCCCAAAGCAGAGAGCTTCACCAAAGCTGTTAGAAGAAGGGCTTTTCCGACGAGGGTATCCTCGGTTCCCTCCTCCAAGGTCTCCTTGAAGAACTCGGCAGCTCCTTTTAGAACTTTTTCGTTCACTGAGTAGCCTTGCATCGCCGCTTGAGCTAGAACAGAGGCTATTTCCGAGTCTTTTATTGGAGAGCCGGACCAAAAAGTTTTGTTTCCGGATGTCGTTGCTGAATTCTCCAAGTACTCAACTGCTTTCTTTATGGATGAGTCGATCCCAGGCGTATAGTATCCAACCCTCTTGGCAAGCAGCAGAGCGTCAAGCACTCTGGCGGTGTAGAGAGGATCAGGATTTATCCTGCTGGGTATCGGAGAACCAGGTTGATATGCCCACCCTCCACTTTTGTCCTGAAGAGAGATCATTTCCGAGAGAGCCTTCGTTATGACGCTATCCACGTCCTCACCTAAGATCCCGTCCATCCTTCCGTAAATCAACATCTTTATCGCACCCGAGCTGTAGGTTGTGTCAACGTAGGTTCCTGAGACATCAGACGCCCATAAACCGTTTGAGAGCCTTTCCGATATGAGCCACTTTGATATGGACTTCACGTAGAAGGAGATGTTGTTCCTCTCGTCCGGGGTGAACTTAACAAAGTTCTGATCGGAAAGAGCCTGAGACATTATTAAAGCAGCGTAGAGGTTAGCTTGTTCATCTGGGATCGCTGTAAAGGCGAACTGCTGGTACACATATATTATGCCTCCTACCCATCCGAAACTGGCTCCGCCCTTCTTATAGGGATAGATATCACCTATGTTTTTGAAGGTAGGTACTTGGAGGAAGTACAGGGCAGCAGCTCTTATTCCTGAGGAGAATGGATCCTCCTGAGCTCCTAGTACCTCTTGAGCTCCGCATAAGGAGAGAAGCATTATGATCACTAATAGGGCGGCAATTAGTGAATTTCCTGATCTCATTAGATCACCCTAAGCAATCACAGGCCTTTCATCATCACCCGAGGAGAAAGTTTAGTAGATCATGGGAGGAGAGGATGTCCGGTAAATATAAAGATCTCGTAATGTAGAGTCGTTCCTTCCGAACTCTAGTGACGAAAAACCAGCCTGATCAGAAAAGGAGATAAGGTACCGATCACATGAAAATAGAGTCAGAGTTTCAGTATTTTTCCAAGAAAAAAGAAGAGGGAGAGTTCAGCTGCCCGCCGCCGAGGGCGGTATGGCCACTATGACAGGCGTGAGCGTCGGGGTGACCTTGGCCTTGGACGGCATCGTGGTGGG
>Ga0256914_1002452_pt1 | contig 15450 bp, 14 predicted proteins | sample HulkmetaG_FD_191571 | JGI IMG/M metagenome (GOLD analysis project Ga0256914, IMG submission 191571) | Hydrothermal chimney microbial communities from Main Endeavour vent field at the Juan de Fuca Ridge, Pacific Ocean - Hulk | ecosystem: Environmental > Aquatic > Marine > Hydrothermal vents ... | reverse complement strand
CTCTAACCTGTCAATATCAACCTCATCTCCTTTCTCTTTCCATTCTGCCCCTACGGGGCTTGGGTATGGAAATATGCCCTGATGCATAGCCACTGAAGTGGCTGCCTATTGTCAATAAGTCCCGCGGGACTTCGGTCCCCTGAAATGATAAAACGTCCCAGGGACGGAACGATGATAGGCAGGCAATTCATTGCCTGTAACGATGACAATAAATGAACCCGGACATCCCGTAGGGATAGAATGAAAAGATAAGACAGTCATTCGCTCCTTCTGAGCTGTCATCAGGACTTCGTCCGTCATTCGCCTTCGGCTGCTTTCTCCGCTCTCTTCACCATCTTTTTCCCCACCGTGATGAGGATCACCCCGGCGACGGTCAGGATGCCGCCCCACACCTGCCACATCGCCGGAACAAGACCCAGATAGAGGAAGGCACCGAGCAACACGAAGAATCCTTTCGAACTGGTAATGATCGAGGTGCGGGAAGCCTCGAGGTACCGTATGGCAGAATAGTTGGTAAGCCCGGCCAGGAATGGCCCCAGGAAAGATCCCATCACGATGTTCATCATCGCCTGGGGAGGGATGGCCAAAGACATGCGGGTCACCAGCAACGCCCCGAGCGAGAAGAGCCAGAGGAAAACCAGCCTGTTGAGCGTCAGCAGGAAAGGGTTGAGACGGCTGATGGAGTGCTTGGCCATCACAAAACCCACAGCATACAGCACCGACGAGAGCAGCACCCATTCAGCCCCTTCCCGCAGCCACCCGCCGTCCTCACCCGGCCGCCGGTAACTGATCAGGAAAGCACCGGCCAGCGTCATCACGATGCCCACTACCTCCACCGGCGTATAACGCTCATGGAGCAGGAAAACACCCAACAGCGTGATCAGCAGCGGCGTCAGGTTGCCCAGGAAAGAGACCATCGCCGGGTTCTCCATCGTCTGGATGGCCAGGAAAAAGAAAAGCGTACCGCCCAGCTCCAGCAGACCGATGAGGATGAGCTGCCGGCGCCGGTCACGCGGTATCTCCCGCAGGGTGTGCAACTGCCGGCTCAGGGCCAGGTAGATCAGTAACCACACCATCCCCAGCAGGTACCAGTACACCCCGAACTGGATGATGTGCACCTGGTTGAGTGCCGCCTTGCTGAAGACGTATACATTGGCCATCGCCAGCGTGGCCACCACCGCCAGAAGATATCCTCTTGTCCTGTCTCTCATGCCTGTCCGATAGTGCCCGCAAAAGTAATCATTTTCCCGGTTGTGCGGGAGGAGCCGCCATACCGGCAGACCTCTCTTTTTGCCAATTATGAAAATCCTTTATCTTTGCCTCTCAAAATTTCCGCAAATCATGAAGAACAAGAGCTACAGGATCATCGTGCTGGCCAAGCAGGTCCCTGACACACGCAATGTGGGCAAGGACGCCATGAAGGCCGACGGCACGGTGAACAGGGCGGCCCTGCCTGCCATCTTCAATCCCGAGGATCTCCATGCCCTGGAGCAGGCCCTCCGTATCAAGGATCGTTTTCCGGGCAGCAAGGTGACGCTGCTGACGATGGGCCCGCCGCGGGCCGCCGAGATCATCCGGGAAGGTCTCTACCGCGGTGCCGATGAGGGTGTCCTCCTCACCGACAGGGCTTTTGCCGGCTCCGACACGCTGGCCACCTCCTACGCCCTCTCCCGGGCTATCCTGAAGATGGGTGACTTCGACCTGATCTTTGCCGGTCGTCAGGCCATCGACGGCGACACCGCCCAGGTAGGGCCCCAGGTGGCCGAGAAACTGGACATCGCCCAGGTCACCTACGCCGAGGAGGTGCTCGAGATCGCCAAAGGACAGGTGACCATCAAACGCCGCCTGGAAAAAGGCGTGGAGATCGTCCGCGCACCGCTGCCCCTGCTGATCACCGTCACCGGCTCGGCACCACCCTGCCGCCCGCGCAACGCCAAGCTCATCATGAAATACAAGCGGGCCACCACCCCCAGCGAACGCCAGAACATCGCCGAAGACTATATCTCCATCTACGACGACCGTCCCTGGCTCAACCTGCCGGAATGGAACGTCACCGACATCGAGGCCGACCCCTCCCAGCTCGGTCTCTCCGGATCACCCACCAAGGTGAAAAAGATCGAGAACGTGGTCTTCCAGGCCAAAGAGGCCAAGGTGCTGCAACCTACCGACGAGGACATCAACTGGCTCATGAAAGAGCTGATCAACAACCATACGCTGGGATGACCCATCCCGTGACATGAACCACAAAACGACGGAACCGTGAACAATCTTTTCGTTATCTGTGAAATGGACAACGGCCGTGTGGCCGACATCAGCCTGGAGCTCCTGACCAAAGGCCGCAAGCTGGCCGCAGAGCTGGGCTGCCGGGTGGAAGCACTGGTGATAGGCCACCACCTCGAAGGCGTGGAAGAAGAGCTCTTCGCCTACGGTGCCGACACGGTCTGGCTGGCCGACGATCCCCGTCTGGAGCATTACACCTCCCTGCCCTACACCAGCATCGCCAAGGGGCTCTTCGAGGAGGAGAAACCCCAGATCGCCCTGCTGGGCGCCACCAGCTTCGGACGCGATCTGGGACCGCGCGTCTCCTCCGCCCTCCACAGCGGCCTCACCGCCGACTGCACAGCCCTCGAGATCGGCGAACATACCGACAAGAAAAAGGGAAAGACCTATAAAAACCTCCTCCTGCAAATACGTCCCGCCTTCGGCGGCAACATCATCGCCACCATCATCAACCCCGAGAACAAGCCGCAAATGGCTACCGTGCGGGAAGGGGTGATGAAGAAGGAAAAATGCAAGGAACCCCGTCAGGGCACCGTCCGCAAGGTGGAGGTCAACAAATACCTCAAGCCTTCCGATTTCGTGGTGAAGGTACTGGAACGCCATATGGAAGAGTCGAAGGTCAACCTTAAAGGCGCTTCGGTGATCGTCTCCGGCGGTTACGGGGTAGGCTCACGCGAGAACTTCTCCCTCCTCTTTGAGCTGGCCGAGCTCATCGGCGCCGAGGTGGGGGCTTCACGTGCCGCCGTCGACGCCGGCTTTGCCGACCACGACCGCCAGATAGGCCAGACAGGCGTCACCGTGCGCCCCAAGCTCTACATCGCCTGCGGCATCTCCGGACAGGTGCAGCACCTCGCCGGCATGCAGGAATCGGCCATGATCATCTCCATCAACAACGACCCCAACGCCCCCATCAACCAGATCGCCGACTACGCCATCATCGGCAACATCGAGGACGTCATACCCAAGATGATCAAATATTACAAGGAAAACTCCAAATAACCACCGGTAGTCAAACAAAAATCCCTAAAGTTCTAAGACAATGGCAAACTTTTTCACCGATAACCCCGATCTGAAGTTCCATCTCCATCATCCCCTGATGAAGAAGATCGTCACGCTGAAGGAGCGGAATTTCGCGGACAAGGACAAGTTCGACTATGCTCCGGTGGATTTCGAGGATACGATGGACAGTTACGAACGTGTGCTGGAGGTGGTGGGGGAGATCTGCGGTGAGATCATTGCCCCCAATGCCGAGAAGATCGATCAGGAGGGCCCGCGGGTGGAGAACGACCGGGTCATCTATGCCCGGGGCACCGAGGAGAACCTCGCCGCGATCCGCCAGGCCGGCCTGATGGGCATCACCCTGCCGCGGAAATACGGCGGGCTGAACTTCTCCGTCGTCCCCTACACCATGGCCGCCGACATGGTCTCGCGTGCCGACGCCGCCTTCGTCAACATCTGGGGCCTGCAGGACTGTGCCGAGACGATCCACGAGTTCGCTTCCGAAGAGCAGAAAGACAAATATCTCCCCCGTTTCTGCAACGGCGAGACGGGGTCGATGGCGCTCACCGAGCCCGATGCCGGCTCCGACCTGCAGTCGGTGATGCTGCGTGCCACCTATGATGAGAAAACGGGCCAGTGGTTCCTCAACGGGGTGAAACGTTTCATCACCAACGGCGACGGCGACATCTCGCTGGTGCTGGCCCGCTCGGAGGAAGGTACCAGGGACGGCCGCGGCCTCTCGATGTTCATCTACGACAACAAAGCCCACAAGGCCATCAAAGTGCGGCGCATCGAACACAAGCTGGGCATCATCGGCTCGCCCACCTGCGAGATCGTCTACCGCGACGTGCCGGCCGAGCTGGTAGGCTCACGGCGTCTGGGACTGATACGTTACGTCATGTCACTGATGAACGGCGCCCGTCTCGGCATCGCCGCCCAGAGCGTCGGCATCGCCGAAGCCGCATGGCGCGAAGCATACAACTACGCCCGCGAACGCAGACAGTTCGGGAAGGCCATCATCGAATTCCCGGCCGTCTACGAGATGCTCTCGGAGATGAAGGCCAAGCTCGACGCCACCAGGTCGCTCCTCTACGAGACCGCCCGCTTCGTCGACGTCTACAAGGCTTACTTCCACATCTCCAACGAGCGTTCGCTCGACAAGGAGGAACGTGCCGAGATGAAGCACTACCAGCAGCTGGCCGATGCCTACACGCCGCTGGCCAAGGGCCTCGCCTCGGAGGCCTGCAACCGCATCGCTTACGACGCCCTGCAGATCCACGGCGGCTCGGGCTTCATGAAGGACTACCCCATCGAACGCATCTACCGTGATGCCCGCATCACCTCCATCTACGAAGGGACGACCCAGCTGCAGGTGGTGGCCGCCCTCACCGGCCTGGCCAAAGGCACCTACCTCAAACAGATACGCGAATACGAGGAGACACCTATCAAACCCGAACTCCACACCTACCGCCGCACCCTCGTGGCCATGACCGAAGAGTTCGAACAGGCCGCCAACAAGGTGCACGATACCGAGGACAAGGAGTTCATCGACTTCCACGGCCGCAGGCTGGTGGAGATGGTAGGCAACATCATCATGGGTTACCTGCTGCTGCTCGACACCAACCGCGAACCCTCTTACTGGCGCTCGCTGGAGGTGTTCCTGCGCAAGGCACGCGCCGAGAACAAGGCCCATGCCGACTTCATCGCCCTCTCCGGCCTCAACGACCTGGGTCGCTTCAAACAGCAGGAAGAAGAGACCGCCGAGGAAGAGTAACCCCCGGAACAACTTTCCCTTCTGCCTGATTTTTCTTATCTTTGCACAGCAGAGAGAAAGTTGTTATGGCCTCATTTTTACCGTCATTCTTCCAGGCCCGTCAGCCACGGCGCTTCCACTTCACCCCTCGCTATTACGACCCGGAGAAGGAAGCGCTGGAACAGCGTATTGCCATGATCGAGCAGGAGCTGGGGCTGCGCAAGGGGGAAGCCTACGTGCCTCTCATCCGGAAAGGCATGATGATCAGTCATTTCCGGCGCAAGTCACGGATACGTGAACGCTCTTCCAACCTGACGCTCCTGATCATCCTGGGAGGGCTGCTGCTGATGGCATGGTATCTTTTCTTCCGTTAACCGGTCATCCCGCATGGCAGATCTCATTCGTCTTCTACCCGATTCGGTAGCCAACCAGATCGCTGCCGGGGAGGTCATCCAGCGTCCTGCCTCGGTGGTGAAAGAACTGATGGAGAACGCTCTTGATGCGGGAGCCTCCGCCATCACCGTCGAGGTGGTGCAGGCCGGCAAGACGCTCATCCGCGTCACCGACGACGGCTGCGGCATGTCGGAGAGCGACGCCCGTCTGGCCTTCGAACGGCATGCCACCTCCAAGATACGCAAGGCGGAAGATCTCTTCGCCATACGCACCCTCGGCTTCCGCGGCGAAGCCCTCGCCTCCATCGCCGCCGTGGCCCAGGTGGAGCTCAAGACCAAAAGAAAAGAGGATGAGCTGGGCACCCGCCTCGTCATCGCCGCCTCACGCGTGGAAAAACAGGAACCCGTGGTATGCCCCGACGGCAGCACCTTCTCGGTGAAGAACCTCTTCTTCAACATCCCCGCCCGTCGCAAGTTCCTCAAGACCAACGCCACCGAACTGAAACACATCGTCACCGAGTTCCAGCGCATCGTCCTCACCCACCCCAACGTCACCTTCCGCCTCCGGCACAACGAGACCGACATCTACCACCTGCCGGCGGTGAACAGCCTGCTGCAACGCATCACCGGCATCTTCGGGAAGAACATGACCCCCCACCTCATCCCCCTGGAGAGCGACACCTCGCTGGTGAAGATACGCGGCTTCGTGGGCAAGCCCGAATTCGCCCGCAAGACCTTCGGTGAACAGTTCTTCTTCACCAACGGACGGTTCATGAAACATCCTTACTTCCACAAAGCCGTCACCGAAGCTTACCAGAACCTCCTGCCACCCGAGAGCGTCCCTTCCTATTTCATCTATTTCGAGACCGATCCCGAGAGCATCGACATCAACATCCATCCCACGAAGACCGAGATCAAGTTCGAGGACGAACGGGCGGTGTGGCAGATCCTCCATGCCACGGTGAAAGAGGCGCTGGGCAAGTTCAACATTGTTCCTTCGCTCGATTTCGAGGGGGGGACCCCCATCGACATCCCCGTGGCACGTACCGGCACGCCGGTACGTCCTCCGGAGGTGCCTGTCGATCCCGGCTTCAATCCTTTTGACAAGGAGGAGCGGGGGGGGAGCTCCGGCACGCCGTCGCGGGCGGGGGCGCCGGGGTCGTTCACCCGCCCGCGGCCGCCCGAGGGGTGGGAGCAGCTCTTCGAGGCCGCAGGCGCCGGCGGGCAGCATACCATCCCCTCCCGCCTCCACGAGGAAGAAGAGGAGACGGAGGAGCGTCCTCCCGCCGCCGCCGGCACCGCCTTCCTGCAATACAAGCAGCGCTACATCCTCCTGGCCGTCAAATCGGGGCTGATGATCATCGACCAGCGGCGGGCCCACGAACGCATCCTCTTCGAGGAGTACCTGCGTCATCTTGAGCGGGGCGATCATCCCGCCCAGCAGCGTCTCTTCCCCCGCAGTGTCGAGCTCGACGCTGCCGACCGGCTTGTCCTGGAGGAGATCGCCGACGAGCTGCAGCAGCTGGGCCTCACCCTCACACTGCACGACGATCACAGGGTCGAGGTGCAGGGACTGCCCGCCGGCGCCGGCCACGACGACCCCGAAGAGCTGCTGCGCCGTCTCATCGACCACTACAAGATCGCCGAGAACGACCCCGGCGCCCCCGCCCGCCAAAAGATCGCCACCGCCTTGGCCCGCGCCGCCGCCATACCCCACGGCCGCACCCTCAGCGGCGAAGAGATGCGCGACCTCACCGACCGTCTCTTCGCCTGCCGCGAACCGGCATGGACCCCCACAGGACGCCCCGTCTTCACCATCATCCCCCAGGATGAGCTCGAGAAACGCTTCGAATGACCCGCCTCCTGACACTCCGTCATCCCGCCCCGCCTTTTTCACCGCTTTTCGTATCTTTGGCGCGACAATTGCAGAGTGAAGCCCGTTAACAAAAACGAAAGAAAAAGATCATGACCTACTATACACACCGGCCCAATCCCGACTTTCCGCCGGTGGTCAAGCACATCATCGTCCTCTCCTCGCTCATGCTGCTGATCACTTACGTGATGGGAAGCACTTTCGGGGTGGACCTGACCCGCTACCTGGCTCTTTACTACCCCGCCTCCCCCTACTTCCGGCCTTACCAGTTCGTCACCCACATGTTCATGCACGCCGGACTCACCCACCTTTTCTTCAACATGTTCGCTTTGTGGATGTTCGGCAGGGTACTGGAGAACGTATGGGGAAGCAAACGTTTCTTCATCTTCTACTTCGTCACAGGCATCGGGGCTGCGGTCTTCTATACTTTCGTCCACTGGATCGAGTACACGCCGATGATCCATCTGGCAGCCACCTTCACCTCTTCGCCCACTCCCGAGCTGTTCAGTGAGTTCATCAACCGTTTTGTCGACCATCCCAACCCGCAGGTTTTCCGTTTCATCCAGGCGTGGCAGTCAGCCCCCTATGATGCCTCCCTGGCTCATCAGGCAGTGGTCCAGGTAGAGAACTATGTAGCCGAGATCATCAACATCCCCACGGTGGGGGCATCGGGCGCCGTCTTCGGTGTCCTGCTCGCCTTCGGCATGCTCTTCCCCAACACCGAGCTGATGCTTCTCTTTCCGCCCATTCCCATCAAGGCGAAATATTTCGTTCTGGGTTACGGAGCCATTGAGCTGTACCTGGCCCTGGCCCAGCCCGGCAGCCATGTGGCCCACTTCGCCCACTTGGGTGGTATGCTTTTTGGTTACTTCATGGTGAAATACTGGAACAAGAACCGCACCTATTTTTACTGACCATGAGCATCTGGGACGAGATACGCACCTCTTTCCGTGAGGGTTCGGCGCTGACCCGCCTCATCTACATCAATGCCGGCGTCTGGCTGGCAGTGACCCTCCTGCGCATCATCCTGTTCCTGGCAGGTATGCCTGCCGGAGCGGCCGACCTGGCCATCACGCGTTGGCTGGCGGTACCGGCTTACCTGCCGGAACTGCTGCGTCATCCCTGGACACCCCTCACCTACATGTTCACCCACCTGGGGTTCCTGCACATCCTCTTCAACCTGCTGTGGCTGTACTGGTTCGGCATCATCTTCATGCAATACTTCACCCCCCGACAGCTGGTGGGGGTCTATCTCCTGGGAGGGCTGTCCGGAGCGCTGTTCTTCATCGCCGGCTTCAACATCTTCCCCGCCTTCCGGGGGGTGTTGCCCGTGGCGCTGGCCCTGGGCGCCTCCGCTTCGGTGATGGCAGTGGTCATCGCCACCGCCGTCTATGTGCCCGACTATACCGTGTATGTCTTCCTCATCGGTCCGGTGAAGATCAAATACATCGCCCTCGTCTCCTTCATCCTGACCACCCTGGCCGATTTCACCAACAATACGGGCGGCAAGTTCGCCCATCTCGGGGGGGCCGTCCTGGGCTATCTCTTCATCGTCCGTTACCGCAACGGGAGGGACCTCACCCGGCCCCTCAACAGACTGCTGGACAACGTGACCAGGTGGTCACGCCCCCGACGCAGAAAAGTGAAGATCACCTACCGCCGTACCGCCGACGACATCGAATACAACCGACAGAAGATCAACGAACAGAAGGAGATCGACCGTATCCTCGACAAGATCTCCAAAGCCGGTTACGACAGCCTCACACGCAAGGAGAAAGAGATCCTTTTTCGCCACAGTAACAAAAAGAGGTGACCGTGGCAGCAAGAAAGATGTGGTTCTTCATGATGGGTCTGCTCACCTGGGTGGCGGCCGTGGCCCTGCTGCTCTCCTATGTGTCGGTTTTCATCCCGCCCGACCGTTTCTGGCTGCCTGCCTTTTTCGGTCTGGCCTTCCCTTACCTGGTGACCGCCGTTTTCCTGCTGATGCTTTTCTGGTGGTTCCACCGTCGCTGGCGGCGGGGGCTGGTGCTGCTCCTGCTCCTGCTGACCGGATGGGGCTATATGCGCCATTTCTACAGCCTCCCCCACAAGATGCCCAACCCTCCCGGGAAAGGGTTCTCCGTGATGACCTTCAATGTCCGATCGTTCGACATCTACGTCGGCGACCGCCAGTCCCACCCCGAAGAAGGGATCCTCACCTTCCTGCGTAAGGCCAGACCGGATGTGCTCTGCCTGCAGGAGTTCTACACCAGCACACGCACCGTGCCGGAGAAGAAGATCGTGAAAGCCCTTGGTTACCCCCATCATTTCATCACCTACACCACCTCCCGCAGCGGGGCTCACTATGGCATCGCGATCTTCAGCAGGTTTCCTCTTCTGCACCGGCAGGTGATCCGGTATGAAGGAAGCTCTAACTGTTCCCAGTCGTGCGACCTGGTCGTCGGCGGCGACACCCTCCGCCTCTTCAACAACCATCTGCAGTCGACCCATCTGGGCGGGGAGGAGTTCCGTTTTATTGAGTTGCCGGGCGAGAAGGAGGCGATCCAGCGCATCTCCCTGCGGCTGCGCACCGCCTATGCTCAGCGGGCACGCCAGGTGCGTATCCTGCGCGACAGCATCGACGTCTCCCCCTACCCGGTGGTGGTGGTCGGCGACTTCAACGACACACCGGTGTCTTACACCTACCACCATCTGCGGCACGGCCTCGTCGACGCCTTCGTGGAGAGCGGCAAAGGGTTCGGGAAAACTTACCACGGCAAGGTGCCCTCCTTCCGTATCGATTACATCTTCCACGACCCACGGTACCGCTCAGTGGAATACCGCACCTTCCGCAACGACCTCTCCGACCATTTTGCGGTCATGTGCACATTGTATCCGGATCAAGGTTCCCGCCCGAAAGAATGATGGCGACCCTCCTGCCCCGGAAAAGGCGGGGATGTTGCAGCACCACGGCCAGGGGCACGGCGGCCGACGGTTCGATGACGATCTTCATGAGGGTGAGTACCAGCCGCATGGCCTGCAGGATATGTTCATCGTCGGCCGTGAGGATGTCATCGACATGACGGCGCAGGATGGCGAAGGTAGATTCGCTCAGAGAAGTGAGAAGGCCGTCGGCGACGGTGCGGGGGGCACGTGAAGGCTGCAGGGTGCCGCTGTGCAGCGAACGGCGGGCATCGTCGGCGCCGGCAGGCTCGGCACCATAGAGCCGCACATGCGGGAGACGAGCCCTGACGGTCAGGGCCGTGCCGCTGAGAAGACCTCCGCCGCCCACCGGCGCCATCACCACGTCGGGGGCCGGCATCTGATCCAGCATCTCCAGAGCCGCCGTACCCTGGCCAGCGATCACGTCGGGATGATCGTAAGGATGGATAAAAAGAGCACCGGTACGTGCCACCACTTCCCGCAGCGTGTGCTCGCGTGCCTCCAGCGTGGGAGCACAGAGGGTCACCGTAGCACCGTATCCTTCCACCGCCGCCCTCTTGATCGCCGGGGCGTTTTCCGGCATGACGATGTGGGCCGGGATGCCGCGCAGCAAGGCCGCCAACGCCAACGCCGCAGCATGGTTGCCCGAACTGTGGGTGGCCACCCCACGCCGCGCCTCCTGCTCCTCCAGACGACTCACCGCATGCCACGCCCCCCGGAACTTGAAAGCCCCGGCCCGCTGGAAATTCTCACACTTGAAGAACAGATGCGCTCCCGTAAGACGGTCCAGCTGCCGCGAGGTGAGCACCGGCGTGCGATGCACCACCCCGGCCAACCGACCCGCAGCCGCCAGAACATCCCCGAAAACCGGCTGATCAGCCATTATTGCTTACGGTCCTGCAACAACTTGTAGTTCTCGTAAGACTCCTTGATACGCTGCAGGATATCATACTCGGATGATTTCAGGATGAAATCCTGGGGCAACTGACAATAGTGCATGAAATCTTCCAGAGCCTTGCCTTTAAGGCCTGTCAGCTTGCTCACGATGGCCTTGTTGTACTTGGCATCGATCTGCTGCTGGATCTTCTGCTGCTCCAGTATCTTCTGCAGCTTGCGCAGACTGCGCTCCTCAGGCGAACGCAAAGAGAAGGAAAAACCGGTCGATACCGCCTGGTACTTGATCGCCTCCTGCGTGAGGATCTTGTCGTAATACTCCTGCATCTTCACCACCTCATCATCGGAAAGATCGAGCGCCAGCACACTCTGTTTGAATTGCTCATAAGTGCCCAGACCATGCACCGTCACCCCTTCGATGTTGTACACCTTCTCTTTGAGATAAAGTACCCCTGAAAAACTGTTGGTAGGCCAGAAAGGCGGCAGGGTGAAATGCTCATCCTCATAGCCGATGGCCGTGATCAGAAGGGTGTCGTTGCGTCGCATCGGGATGGTATAGAACCCCAGGGTGTCAGAGACCGTGGCCCGGTGAAAACGCAGGTTCAGCACATGGGCATACGGAATGGGCTTGCCCGTCTTGAAATCCCGCAACTGGCCCTGCACCATCACGATCGAGTCAAGCGGCTGGTTCACCGGCGATCGTACCTCCTGCTGGGCCATCGCTCCTGCCCCCGCCAAAAAAAACACCACCACAGCCACCTCAATGATCCGCTTCATAGATAGAATCCTGTTGTTTAGCGAACAAAGGTCTCTCTTTTTTTCCAATTTATCAACTTCCGTTCCTTCCTCGAAAATATTTGCCTCTTATCTCAAATAAAAATACGATTTTTACGTTTTCAAAAAGCAGAACGATGGAATACCGGGAAATCATCGAGAACGCCTGGAACGACCGGCGTCTGTTACAGAGCCAAGAGGTTCGGGAAGCCGTACTGAAGACCGTCGACATGCTCGACAACGGCGAGCTGCGCGTGGCCGAGCCCCGCGACGACGAGTGGATCGTCCACGAATGGGTGAAAAAGGCGGTGATCCTTTACTTCCCTCTCCGGGAGATGGAAAAGATGGAAATAGGTCCTTTCGAGTTCCATGACAAGATCCCTCTGAAAAAGAACTTCCGCGAGATGGGGGTACGGGTGGTACCGCATGCCCTGGCCCGTTACGGAGCATATCTGGCGCCGGGTGTGATCATGATGCCTTCGTACGTCAACATCGGTGCCTACGTCGATGAGGGCACGATGGTGGATACCTGGGCCACGGTAGGCTCGTGTGCCCAGGTAGGCAAGCACGTGCATCTGAGCGGAGGGGTGGGACTGGGTGGCGTGCTCGAGCCGGTACAGGCAGCCCCCGTGATCATCGAAGACAACTGTTTCATCGGCTCCCGCTGCATCGTCGTCGAAGGGGTGCGGGTAAGGCGCGAAGCCGTCCTCGGCGCCAATGTCGTCCTCACCCGGAGCACCCGCATCATCGACGTCACTGGCGAACAACCCGTCGAATACCGCGGCGTGGTGCCCCCCCGCTCCGTGGTCATCCCCGGCAGCTTCACCAAAAAATTCCCCGCCGGTGAATATCAGGTGCCCTGCGCCCTGATCATCGGGAAAAGAAAAGCCTCCACCGACAAAAAAACTTCCCTCAACGACGCCCTCAGGGAATACAACGTACCGGTATAGACCACTACCGAACAAAATTTTGCGATGCCTGCGCTCTCAGCTGTCATCATCACATACAACGAGGAGAAATACATCGGCCGGTGTCTTGCCTCCCTACAGGGCGTGGCCGATGAGATCGTGGTGGTCGACTCCTACAGCACCGACCGTACGCGTGAGATATGCGAGGCACAGGGTTGTCGCGTGATCCTGCATTCTTTTGAAGGATACATCGAACAGAAGAACTGGGCGATGGCGCAGGCACATCACGACTGGATCCTTTCGCTCGACGGCGACGAGATGCTTTCCGAGGAGTTAAGGGACTCCATCCTTCGCATTAAAGAGTCCCGGCCCGCCCGCGCGGGATATACCATGAACCGTCTCAACAACTATTACGGTCGCTGGATCCGTCATTCCGGTGAGTACCCCGACCGCAAGCTGCGGCTGGTGGATCGTCGCCGGGCACAATGGGTGGGGCTCAATCCTCATGATCATCTGGAGCTGACGGACGGTACGCGGCCCGCCCACCTGCAGGGGAATCTGCTCCATTATGCCCACGACACTTTCGAGGAACATCTGGCCAAGAGCGAGCGTTTCGGCACCATCGCCGGCCGGGCTCTCCATGCCCGCCGCGGTCCTTCCTCGCCGCTGCGCGTCATCCTCAGCCCGCTGTGGAGGTTCGTGTGGAACTACTTTTTCCGTCTGGGTTTCCTCGACGGACGGCACGGCCTTTTGCTCTGCTATGCCAACGCCCGACAGAGCTACCTGAAACACCGCACCACCCGACGTCAGGGTAACCCCACCTCGTAATCGCCATCGTCGAGCAGCCTCACCTTGGCCTTGTGCCCTTCGTGACGTGCCAGCCCCGGCACGGGCGTCCAAAGCTTGCTGCGCCCTTCCGACCAGATATGGGTCCACATCACATGATCGCTGCGCTGGACGTCGGCATGGTAAAGGTAGGGCTCCGACATCTTCAAGGCCCGGAATGTGCCGAGAAAAGTATGACAGGAGGAGATGGCCGTCCGCCAGTGGTGTCCCGCCTCCCATACCAGCTCCAGCCGGTAGTTGATGTAGCCGCGGCGCGTACGCTCATCATCACGACCCAGCCCCCTACTATGATAGGGAAAAGGACGCCCCTGCAGAAAAAGATCCCGCGCATTCAGCTCCATCAGCCGGTACTTGGACGAATAACGATCGGGATGATCGAAGGGCGAGACGAAATCGTCGCGGAAACTCCGCGCAAAAACAAAACTCTTCTCCAACGCACCGGGACGGAACTTGTAATCGTCCTCCACAAAAAAGACCACATCATCGTCACGCAGACCCAGCCGGTCGACCACCTGCATGGAGGTGATGTAGAGCGTGTAATGCTGCGGAGTACAGACCGCCCCCGAAACCAGACGGTCCTTCTGCTCGCGACTGTTGACCTCGATCAGTTCCGAAAAAAAAGGATAACGCTGCGTGACGACATGCTCCTCCCGCAACCGCTCCCGCATCGCCGGATGCAGATCATCGCCGATGAGGTACAGCTCCACCGCCACCTCCTCTTCACGGTCACGGGCAAAAAGCTCCAGGCTGGTCATGAAATTGCGGTAACTGGCCTCGATCACCCCGTTATAGGCATGACACCGGTACAAAAAGACCGCCCTTGCTTTTCTTTTCCGGAAGATCATCGTTCCTTCTTTTTCCGGGAGGTGAGCTCGTCGGGATCGACCGACCAGCGTCGCAGGGAAAGCACCCGGAGATAATATCTGACAAGATAAAAATAGATAAAAAGGTATCGCCGTGCAACCCCGAAAGGGTAGAGGAGCGCTCCGGCGAGGGCAGGCAACAGCTGTTCGGCCAACAGGTTGTTGAGCACCATCAGCAGCAGGAGCAGGCTTCCTCCGGCACCGGGATAATGGCGACGGTAATAGATATGCCGGGAGATCAGCACGTAACTTTTGAAGAAAGCCACCATTTTCTTGTCGCGGCGTGTGGTGCCGCCGTGGTGGTGCAGCACCGGCGGATCGCAGAAGAGGATCACCCGGCCGCCGTGGCGCCAAACCCTTCTGCAGAGGTCGACATCCTCATAATAGAGCCAGTAATGCTCGTCCCATCCGCCCGTCCTGTCAAATAGCCTCCGGGACATCCATACCAGTGAGCCCGACACCCAGTCGGGATGCAGCTCACCCCCTTCCCTGCAGCGGCTGCGGTGCCGCATCCGCCACAACACCTGGTAAAAAGGACGCGTGAGGAAACTCACCGTCCACGCCGAAGGGAAAGAACGCATCACCCCTTCGTCACGTCCCCTCCGGTTACGCTGCCGCAATGAAAGAAGCACCTCGTCACCCAGACGCTGTGACGCTTCGTACAGACGCTCCAACGCCCGACACGAGAGCTCAGTGTCCGGGTTGAGAAAGAGCAGATAACGTCCGCGGCTGTGCCGCACCCCCACGTTGTTGGCCCGGGCAAAACCCTCATTCCGGCCCTGAAGGATGAACTTCGCCTCCGGATAACGTCTCACGAACACCTCCGCCATGCCGTCGTCCGAGTGATTGTCCACCACCACCACCTCCACGGGGAAGCGCTCCGCACACGAACGCAAAGCATCCAGACAGGACCCGAGCACCTCCCAGCCCCTGTAATTAACGATCA